>Ga0308001_10000378_pt1 | contig 21131 bp, 30 predicted proteins | sample Neamet5_FD_203167 | JGI IMG/M metagenome (GOLD analysis project Ga0308001, IMG submission 203167) | Marine microbial communities from water near the shore, Antarctic Ocean - #5 | ecosystem: Environmental > Aquatic > Marine > Unclassified | place: Southern Ocean | collected 2014-06-04
TAAATGTAATTAATTTACCCCCCCATATCCCTTACTATCAAAGGCTCACAGCTTGTCTATATATTAAATGACATATAAATATTAATTAAATCGTAAATAAATGTAGATATATTTAGAGGTTCAAATATAAATAAAATTAATTAAAACAATTACTTGACATTGTGTAGATAGTATGAATGGTAATGCACCTTCAATCTAAATGATAATCATTCGCAATAACATGCTTTCGTGTGAATTTAGTTGTAAATGAGAATGAGAATGATTCGCATTCAATATTTCCGACAGATACAAGCGACCATAGGGAGCAGGCGACCCCGAAGGGGGAGCAGGGTTTGACTCCTATAGATGAACTGCACCTTAAAAAAATCTAACAGAAATTCTCAATATCGAGTTGTTGTTAATAATACTCTTATAATTAACAAGAAATAAAAAATGGCTCGCAGAAGTACCAGTGCAGCTCGCTTCGTCTTCGACTCAGTAGGGGAAAGGGGAGTTATAAGGTTTAGTTATATGTAATTAGTTTATTATAAGTAAATATTATTAAAAAGCTCTTGACTTTTATTAAAAAGTATGATATAATATTGTTCTATTAAGAAATAAAATATTAACACTCTTAACATTATATTATTATTTAATAGTATGATAGTTAGGATTACTATATTCTAAATTAACTAAGAAAGTACTTGACTTTTAGAGTAAAGTATGGTATACTAATGTATAAAATAAAAACTCGTCTAAATTAGGAGACTTCCCTTTGGATAAAAAGATATTGAAAGATTCTATGGGTCGTCTTAGAACAACCTCTTTATTTGTGGAGTTCAAACATCCACAGATGAAACCTCTCTACTCTCTTAAAGAGTACGACATAGAAACACCCGAAGGTGTCTATCCTTCTCTGAAAAAGATGTATATGAGCTATGACCATGTTCCTGGCTTCGAGTATGATTTCGCAATGGACATATTCGGTTCTTGGGAACAATGGACTAAACTTTGTAATATATCCCAACTACGGGGGGAATTGCAACAGTGGAGAGATGAATTAGATATTCGTATTAAAGCTAGTGCTCTTAAACAGATGATGCTTGCATCTAAAGATAATGATGCTAAAGGTATCAATGCTGCTAAGTATCTTGCAGATAAAGGTTATACTAAAAAAGCAGGTAGACCTTCTAAAGAAGAAATCATAAGACAAACTAAAATAGAAGCAGGAGCTAACCAAGAGTTAGCCGATGATATGAATCGTATTGGTTTATCTGTTGTTAATGGGAGTAAGCACTAATGGGAAAGTATAAAGATATAGACCCTGGTTTTCATAAGCCTATTGGTAAAGTAACAGCTGTTCCTATGCCTACAGTAATAAGAAATAAAAACGATAAATATAAACCTGTTCCTATGCCTAATATAGAGCCAACTAAAAATGTGAATTTAGTTGTAAAAAAGAAAAAGAAATCTAATGAAGCTATAATACAGGAATTTAAAGCTAGACATAAATCTCTTCTTCAAGGATATAAAAAATAATGTCTTATGTTGACCCTAAAACAGGTAAAAGAGATTATGCTAAAGAAAGACTTCGTGAATCTAAAGAAGCTAAAGAAAAAAGAAAACGAAGAGGGGTAGCACGATATGCTATGCAACTTAAAGTAGGAGACCCTAGAGTTGTTGACCATATAGATAATAATGCTCTAAATAATTCTCCAAGCAACTTGAGGATAGTAAGTAAAAAAACAAACCAACAAAAACAAAACATGAGGAAAAAACGAAATGGCTAAGATTACACTCCCGACTATTGCAGCAGGTTATGCAAGTAACGCTGCTTTTAATACTGCATTTGGACAAATTGATGCAGAGTTCCAAAGTAAAGTATTATATAGGGATAACCCATCGGGTGAGCCTAATACAATGCAAAACTTATTGGATATGAATAGTAATGCAATTAATAATGTTACTATGCTTACAGCAACTGGAATTACTGTAGCAGGAGTTAATCTAACAGCTAAAGTTGCAGAAGCAGCAACCAGTGCTACGGCAGCAGCTGCTAGTGCAGCATCAGCATTATCTAGTAAAAATTCAGCAGCAGCTACTAAACTTGACTTTGATAAAAGGTATCTAGGTGCTTATGCAGATGGTTCTATACCATCGACAGGTCCTGGTGGCACAGCATTAATTACAGGTGCATTATATTTTAATACAACAAGTAATCAAATCTTTTCTTGGACATCAGGAGATGCTTGGGTAGCAATTAAACCTACCTCTTCAGAACAAACAGCTATTACTGCTGTAGCAGCAGATGCAACAGACATTGGTGCAGTAGCAGGAAAAGCTACAGAGATTGGTAGACTAGGTACATCAGCAGCAGTTGCTGACTTAGCTTTACTAGGTACTACTGCAATCGTAGCGGATATGGCACTACTTGCTTCAACAGCAGTTATTGCAGATATGGCTATTCTTGGTTCTGATGTAGTTATTGCTGACATGGCTATTTTAGCAACAGCTCCTATTGTTGCAGACATGGCAATACTAGGAACAACTGATGTAGTTAATGATATGAATGTTTTAGGGACAAGTGCAACTGTAGCTGCAATGAATGTACTAGGTACTTCAGCAGTTGTAACTGATATGGGGATATTAGGTACTGCAGCTATTGTTGAAGATATGGGTATTCTTGGAACATCTGGAAATGTTACAGCTATGGGATTACTTGGTACTTCTGGTAATATATCAGCAATGAATACATTGGGTACTTCAGCAAATGTTACTAACATGACTGCAGTTGCTTCTAATATTTCTGGTGTTAATAGTTTTGCTGATTTATATAGAGGAGCTGCTAGCTCAGACCCAGGTGGTTCTGTTACTACAGGTTCTTTATATTATAATACATCTGGAAGCCCTAAACAATTAAAAATTTATGATGGTTCTAATTGGGTAAATGCAGCTTTTGCTGGTGGTGGTGCTGTAACTGCTTTTAATGGTAGAAATGGTTCAGTAACTTTATTAAATGCTGATGTTGTTGGAGCTCTATCTACAGGAGCTATTGCTACTGCTAAAATTGCAAATGATGCAATTACTGCTGATAAATTAGCTAACTCAATTAATTCAGCTATAGCTGCTAACTCATCTAAAACAGGAATTACTACTGCACAAGCAAATGCAATAACAGCTAATACTGCTAAGACAGGAATCACTAGTGCACAAACAAGTGCAATTACTGCTAATTCTTCAAAGGTAACTAATGCTACTCACTCAGGTGAAGTAACTGGTTCTGGAGCACTTACAATTGCAAACAATGCAGTAACAAAAGCTAAAGTTAATTTTGTTTCTGATAGTAGTACAGCAGGATTAACTGTAAAAGGAACCTCTGGAGTTGTAGATGGTTATATACAATTAAACTGTTCTGAAAATTCTCATGGCATTAAAATTAAATCTCCTCCTCATTCAGCAGGAGCATCTTATACATTAACACTTCCTAACAATGATGGTGATGCTGACCAAGTCTTAAAAACTAATGGTTCAGGTGTTACTTCTTGGGGAACAATTTCTTCAGTCCCTTCTGCAGTTAAAAAAACTTTTAATTTAGCAGGGAGTGGTTCTCCAGCAGTTACAGCAGGTCGAGGTGTTTCTCTAGCAACTGATGGAACAGTAGGTATATTACCTACAAGTAATGCAATTGGTTCTACAATAACACAGCCTAGTATGAATGGAGGTCTATCTTCAACTAAAGGTTGGACAAGTGATGGAAGTAAATGGATTAAAGCTGTTGCTTCAGGAACAGGTTTGTCTAGAATTCTTACTCTAACTGGTTATTCAGTGAATACTTCAGGAGTAGTGACAACAGGAGGTACAACAGTAACAGTAAAATCAGAAAATTTTTGTTCTCCAGGAGGTGTAGTATGGATTATGCCTATCTATCAATGTTGTGCTATAGATAATGATAAAATTCTTATGCTGTCTGGTGGTGCTTCAGTTACAAATGGTGGAGGAGGTAGTGGTGGTGGTAATGAAGAATTTGAATCAAAGTATCGAGTAAATATTATTTCAATAGCTGATAATGGTAATGTTTCTAAATCATCAGACTACTTAGCTGCTCATCAAGGACCAAGAGTAAACTCATGGCCCACTTACTTGGGTCACGGTATATCTAAAATAAGTGATACACAATATCATTTAGTTATGAGTAATGATAAAGATTATCAAGAAATGTCTAAAATAGTAACTGTTTCAGGTACAGCCATAGCTTCTTCTGCTGACAATGGTGCTCCAGGAGCTGCTGCAGATTTAATGTTACAATCTAGCACAGGTTTCAGAGCAAGCACATGGTATAATACTTGTCAAAACGATATAGCTGCAGATATTGGAGCTAATCCAAGTTATCTTACAACAGGTAATAAAGTTGTAGCTGCAAGACATAGTACTGCTGCTATTCAAATAGCTTCTATTAGTGGAAATGCTCTAGGAAGTGCTAGTTCTACAACAGTTATTTCAGACGCAGCAAATGTTAATACAATCAGATGGTGTGTTTTAGCTAATGCTTTATGGATGGCAAGATATACATTAACAGGAACTAATGAAATTGTTTATAGAACATTTTCAATTAATGAATCTACTGGAGCTTTAACAAGTGTTTATTTTTATAATACAAACACATTAGAAAGTAAAAATAATCCTTATGATTTAGAAACATTTAGAGCACAAAGAGCAGGACTATCAGCAGCAGCACAAACTGTAGTTGGTGTAGGCATATATGATGTTGGAGGTGTGCAGTCTAATATTATAAATAGTATGTCTGTATCTGCTGCTGGACAAATTCTAGGGTTTAATACAGGAGGTAGTAATCTCTTTGTAAACCCTTCAGATAGAGAGTTAGTTAATTATATGGATGGAGTTTGGTGGTATTCATATAGGGCTTCTGAAGTAACCTATACTAAAAAATATACAGTAAATGCTGCAGCTACTCCACCATACAATCATGTAGGATTTGCTTCTGCTAGCTCAAGTTCTGGAGCTCAATCAATTACAGTTGCTGGTGTAGCAACAGGATTTAGTAGTTTAACTATAGGTAAACTATATTATACTGATAGTTTATTTACTGGACAAGTTACAATATCATCCTCTTCTGGAAATCTTGTAGGTAAGGCTATATCTGCTACTGAAATACTTTTAAATAGGAATCCATAATGACTAATCAAGAATATATAGAGTACTTAAAAAAATTACTAGTAGAAAGTGACTATACAGTATTATCTGATGTCCCTTTAACTGCTAGTTGTAAAGGGTGTTTCTTAGCATGGAGAAGTACTATAAGAACTATGCTAATTACTTTTGAATCCACCCAAGCACCAACTATACCTGCACCACCTTCGGTGGAGTGGGTAGAATAACTTAACTTAAAGGAGAACTAAAAATGGCTAAAACCAAAAAGACCCCATTTGATTTATACGACAAAGAGTACTTTGTAGAAGATTTAAATGAATCACAAGCAACTATATTTCAACACATAGGTGATTTAGAAAGAAAGACTAAACAATTAATATTTAATCTAGACCAACTTAATGTAGGTAAACAAGCTTTCATTGATAAACTACATTTAAGTTTAATAGAAAAGAATTTAGTAACACCTAAAAAAGAGGAAAAATAATGGAGTATCTATTATATATTATCATAGGACTATATGTTTGGGAAGTCTTCTTTAGAAAATGGTGCTTTAAAAAAGTAAAACTTATTAAAGACTCGTATAAAAATAAAAACCTTAACTGGTATAAAAATACAGTTATAGAATGGGTAAAGAGTAGATTCTAATGAGTGATATTAATCCTATAGAGTTTGGTAAAATGAAAGAACAAATCGAGCAATTACAAAAAGGTCAAGATGAACTCCGAAAAGACATGAAAGAAATGTTGGCGTTAGCTAATAAATCTAAAGGTGGTTTTTGGATGGGCATGGGTATAGCTTCCTTTGTAGGTGGTTTAATATCTATAGCTATTAGAAACTGGATGCAGTAATGAATATTAAACAAAAAGTAGTTTCACTTTTATTTTTCTTAACTATTCTACCAGTCTCACCAATTGTATTCGCTGTACTATATGGGTGGACAAATTGACTTTAGCAGATATGCTCAAAACAAATATAGTCCTTGTACCTGTTATAGCATCATTAGTAGTTGGTACTTTTACTGGAGTTAAATATATTGTAAATTTAACAGACACAGTTGGTAGTAACGCTAGGCATATTGAGCAACTACAAACCAAATCAAGTAATAGCAATGAAAAACTAAATGATTCTAAACAAAGTATAGCTATTGAATTAGGTGAAGTAAAGGCTGATGTAGCCAAAATGGAAGCATCTATGAGAATGGGAGAAGATTTATACAGAGTTTTAGCAGACCAAGTGAGGGAGCATACATATGATATTAAGGACCTTAGTCGTTAGTCTTGCACTACTAAGTCTAAATGCCCAAGCTCGTAACGATTATCTTCAAGGTGGTTTTCAACAATGTAACAAAGGAAACTTTTCTGTAGATTCTTCTTATAACGAAAGAGATAATTCAAATTCAACTAGATACCCTGGAAATATATCTAATAACAACAATGGCTATGGAGATGGTTCAGATAGACGAATAGGTGTTAGGTGGACTTGGTATTTAGGAAGTAACTGTACTGATTACACTCAAAGTTTAATACAAGAGAACATGGAATTAGCTCAACAATTAGAGTTAATTAAAATGTGTAAAAGATATAATAACAAAAAGCTACCACCACAATTTGCAACACTTGCTAAAAAATGTGAAGGAGTTGTAGATGGTATAGAAATTGAAAGCAGACCACCTGAAGGAAGTGACTCTTACTATGATGAGATTATAAAAGATATTAAAGATAATCCAGAAAAACATAAAAACCCTAATACTTATTATACTGAAGATATAAAAGATGAACTCCCTAAAGACCAGTTACATCTTATAGAGTTAAGCAAACCATTAGTTATACCAACATTTGAGGATTAAATATGTTAGGAGTATTAGCAAAAATTTTAGGAAGTGGTGATGTTATTTCAAAAGGTTTAGACCTTATTGATGACATGCATACTTCTAAAGAAGAAGAGATACAAGTAAAGAACAAAGCAAAAGTTGAGTTACTATCTGCATATGCACCATTTAAAGTTGCACAAAGATACTTAGCTTTAATGTTTGGGCTAACTTATTTAGTATGTTTCTTTATTGTATTAATGATGACGTTATTAGGTTATGGTGATATACAAGGTATTAAGTTTATATTGTCTGATTTTTATATTGGTGAAATTATGTTAGCTATTATTGCTTTTTATTTTGGTGGTGGGTTATTTGAATCAGCTAGGAAGAAATCCTAATGGCTAGCCCTAAACCAAATAATCCTGCTTTATGGTCAAAGTCAAAAGCAGCAGCAAAGAAAAAGTTTAAAGTATATCCTAGTGCTTATGCAAATGCATGGGCATCTAAAGATTATAAAAGTAAGGGAGGTACTTGGAGTGGTAAAGATAACCGAGTAGCTTCTAAAAAAACTATTAAAAAAAGAAAAGGATAAATTATGAAAGGTGTAAAACATTATACAACTAAAGGAGTTCTCTGGACAGGAGCATCTCATAAAATGGCAAATGGTACTATGCATACTGGTAAAACTCATACAGCTTCCTCAAAGAAGTTAGTACATATGAAAGACTTATCTGTTACTGCTAAGAAAAAAGCAAAAGCTTAATGGCTAAAGAAGGATTAGGTAAATGGTTTAAAGAAGACTGGGTAGATATAAAAACAGGCAAGCCCTGTGGTCGAAGTGGTAAAAAAGATAAAAGAGGTTATCCAGCTTGTAGACCAAAGAAGGTAGCAAAAAAAATGACAACTACTGAAAAGAAAACTATGATTAAAAAGAAAACAAGCTCTGCTCGTAAAAAATGGAGTGTAACTGCTTCAGGTAAAAGAAGAAAGGTTGGATAGATGCAACTAACTCCTCATTTTTCTTTACATGAATTAATACATTCAGATACAGCAACAAGATTAGAGATAGATAATACACCTACTAAAGCAGCTAAAAACAATTTAAAGATTTTAGCAGAAGGGTTAGAGGAAGTTCGTTCTACACTTAATGGAACTCCTATTACTATATCAAGTGGATATAGATGTTTAGAACTAAATAGACTTCTAAAATCAAAAGATACTTCAGCACATGTACTTGGACTAGCAGCAGACTTTTCTTGTAATAGATATGCTACTGTTAAAGAAGTCATGGAAGTATTATCTTCTTCTTCGGTAGAATTTGACACTTTAATATTAGAATTTAACTCATGGATTCATATCTCATTTCCTAAAAAAGGAGATGCACCTAGATATAGAATATATGAAATAGACAAAAAAGGAATTAGACTATATGGCAAAGACTCCAGCATGGACTCGTAAAGAAGGTAAAAATCCTAAAGGTGGATTAAATGCTAAAGGAAGAGCTAGTGCAAAAGCACAAGGTTCTAATTTAAAAGCACCAGTTAAGTCTGGAGTTAATCCAAGAAGAGTATCATTTGCTTGTAGATTTGCAGGCATGAAAGGACCAATGAAAGATGCTAAAGGTAAGCCTACTAGAAAAGCACTGGCTTTAAAAGTATGGGGATTTGGTTCTGTAGAAGCAGCTCGAAACTTCTGTCAAAGACATAAAAAATCTTAATGACTAAAATAGAAGAAATAAGAAATGCTGCAGAAGGAGACTTACTTACATTTATAAAGTTAGTTGCTCCTCATATATTATTTGGAGCTATCCATGAAGAACTTATATCTTGGTGGAGCAGACAAGAGGCAAAAGAAAATCAATTAGTATTACTTCCTCGTGGACACATGAAGAGTAAATTAGCTGCTTATAGAACTGCTTGGTGGATAACTAAACATCCTGAGACTACAGTTCTTTATGTATCGGCTACAGCTGACTTAGCAGAGAAACAATTATATGCAATAAAACAGATAATAGATTCACCAATCTATCGTAGATACTGGGCAGATATGATTCACCCAGAAGAAGGTAAACGAGAAAAATGGGCAGTAGCTGAAATATCAGTAGACCATCCTCAACGAAAATTAGAAGGTATAAGAGATGCTACTTGTAAAGCTGTAGGTCTCACTAGTAATACTACAGGATTTCATGCAGATATTGTTGTACTTGATGATATTGTAGTACCAGGAAATGCTTATACAAATGAGGGTAGAGAAAAGGTTTCTAGTGCTTACTCTCAGTTAGCTTCTATTGAGAATCCAGGAGCACAGGAATGGGTTGTAGGAACTAGGTATCATCCTCGTGATATATACGATACAATGATTAATATGAAAGAACAACACTATGATGATGGTGGAGATTTAGAAACAGAAGAAGAAGTCTATGAACTTTTTCAAAGAGTAGTAGAAACAGATGGAGAGTTTCTTTGGGCTAAAAAGACAAGAGCAGATGGTAAAAAGTTTGGGTTTGATTCTAGAGAACTAGCTAGAATAAAAGCTAAGTATGTAGACTCTACTCAGTTCTATGCTCAGTATTATAATAACCCAAATAATACAGAGACTGCTAGAATTAAAGCAGAAAACTTTCAATACTATGAGAAGTCTGTTCTAATAAATAATGAAGGTGATTGGTACTTTAAAGATAGAAAACTTAATGTATATGCGGCTATCGATTTTGCATTCTCTTTAAGAAAAAAAGCAGATTATACTGCACTAGTAACTATAGGAGTAGACCATCAAGGTAACTTTTATATACTAGATATAGATAGATTTAAGACAGAAAGAATTGTAGACTACTATCAACATATTCTTACTGCTTGGGAAAAGTGGGGATTTAGAAAACTACGAGCAGAAACTACAGTAGCACAACAAACAATTGTTAGAGAACTAAAAGAAAGCTATCTTAAACCTAATGGAATACCTTTATCAATAGATGAATTTAGACCTACTAGGAGTCTAGGAGATAAGTTTGAAAGAGTAAGTTCTGTATTAGAACCTAAATATGATAACTTACAAGTATGGCATTATAAAGGTGGCAATTGTCAATCACTAGAAGAAGAACTAGTAATGGTTCATCCACCACATGATGATATAAAAGATGCTTTATCTAATGCAATTAATATTGCAATTATTCCTAAACAAAGAAGAGCAGGTGCATTTAGTATAGGAAAAAATATAATGACTCATTCTCGTTTTGGTGGAATGTCATATTAACACTATAAGGAAAATATAATGGCTGGAACTGTAGCACAAATTAGAGAATTATTTGAAGAAAGAAATGGTATGGCTCGTCAGCTTACTGGTTTATATAATCGATGGTGGACTCAAAGACAACCTAAAGAAGGAGAATGGAGAGAGTTAAGAAACTATTTATTTGCTACTGATACTACTAAAACTTCTAATTCTAAGTTACCTTGGAAAAATAAAACTACTGTACCTAAACTAACTCAGATTAGAGATAATCTACATGCCAATTATATGGATGCTTTATTTCCAAATGATAATTGGATGAAATGGGAAGGGTTTAATTATAAAGATTCTACAGTTAAAAAACGAAAAGCAATTGAAGCCTATCTACAAACCAAAATTAGAGAGTCAGGATTTAGAGAAACAGTTTCAGACCTTGTATTTGACTATATTGATTATGGTAATGCTTTTAGTGAAGTTACTTATGTAGATGAAAAACATATAGATTCTTTTACTGAAGAAGAAGTTTCAACATATAGAGGTCCTAAATTAAGAAGAATTTCTCCATTTGATATTATATTTAACCCAACAGCAGCTACTTTTGCTGAAACTCCTAAGTTTACAAGGTATGTTAAAACTTTAGGAGAACTTAAAAAAGATATGGAACAAAGACCTGATTTAAACTATGATAAATCTATGTTTAAAAAAGCAACAGAGTTTCGTAAAACTATTAGTTCTTTCAGAATAGAAGATGTTAATAAAGCTGAAGCATTCTTAGTAGATGGTTTTGGTTCATTGCAAGAATATTATCAATCTGGAATGGTAGAAATTATAGAATTTGAAGGTGATATATATGATGAAGTTAATGATAAACTATTAGAAAAAAGAATTATAACAATTATTGATAGAAGTTATGTTATTAGGAATGACCCAAATCCTTCTTACTTAGGTAGAGATAATAAACACCATGTAGGATGGAGAAGCAGACCTGATAACTTATATGCCATGGGTCCGCTAGATAACCTAGTAGGTATGCAGTATCGTGTAGACCATCTAGAAAATCTTAAAGCAGACGCTTTAGACTTAACAATACATCCACCATTAAAAATTAAGGGTGATGTAGAACCTTTTGAATGGCATCCAGAAGCAACTATACATATTCCAGAAGATGGAGATGTAACTATGATGCCTCCTAATCCTGCAGCTTTCCAAGTAAATAATGAAATACAAGTGTTATTAAATCAAATGGAAGAGATGGCAGGAGCTCCAAGAGAAGCTATGGGTATTCGTTCTCCTGGTGAAAAGACTGCTTTTGAAGTTCAATCATTACAGAATGCAGCAGGTAGAATTTTCCAACACAAAGTTAATAGATTTGAAATAGAATTTTTAGAACCTATTCTTAATACAATGTTAGAGTTTTCTAAGAGAAATATGGATGTAGCTGAAGTTGCTAGAACTATGGATGATGACTTAGGTGTAGCAGACTTTATATCAATTACTAAAGATGACATAACAGCTAGAGGTAAATTAAGACCTATTGGAGCAAGACACTACGCTGCTAGAGCACAGCTTATCCAGAACATGATGGGTTTATTTAATAGTCCTATGGGACAAATGATAGCTCCTCATATTTCTGCTAAGAGACTAGCAGGTATGGTAGAAGAATATATGGGCTTTGAACAGTATCAATTTATTAAAGATAATGCTGCAATATTTGAACAAGCAGAAACTGCTAAGTTACAGCAACAAGTGCAACAGTCAATGCAAGCAGAGCAATCTGCTCCAGGAATGGAAGAGCAAATGCTTATGCAACAAGAGCAAGCTTTACAAGGAAATCCTCAAGAAGCTATGGGAGGTAATCCTGAAGATATGCCTCCTGAAGAAATCTAAGATATTCCTTGACTTTTCAAGAAAAGTATGCTATAATAGTAGTATTATTAACTAAGTAAGTTATTATTTAATAGTATTTTTAATTAAAGAAAGTAATATTAACTATGGATTTAAAATCAGAAAAGGCTCAGAGTCTGACCAAGAAACAAGTCTTTGAAGAACTGAATAAGTATTTTAAAGAACAGATTGAATTGTCACAAAGAAAATGTATGGATGAAGAAAATTTTACTAATCCTTCATGGTCTGAACAACAAGCTTTCAATCTTGGACTACAAAAAGCGTTTACTAAAGTTTTAAATCTTATACCTGACCCAGGAGATAAGAAATGAGTGAAGAAACAAATAACGAAGTAGTTCAAGAAACAACCGAACAACCTGTAGTGCAGAGTACCAACGAAGCAACACAGAAAGATACTCCACCTAAAGCATTTGAAATTCCGACAGAGGCTCAAGAGTTTGTAGGTGAAGGTAAAAAGTACAGGAGTCCTGAAGATGCTCTTAAAGCAGTTCCTCATGCACAACAACATATTCAAACTTTAGAGTCTGAATTAGCTGAAGTAAAAGAAGAACTAACTAAGCGGAAAACAGCTCAAGAACTTTTAGATGAAATAAAGTCTGGTACACAACCAGTTGAGAATACCACTCAGAGTGTTGATGTTAATCAAGATACCTTAGAACAACTAGTTCAAAGTACTATAGACAAGAGAGAGAATGCTCAAAGTGCTAGAGCCAATGCTAAAATAGTTGCTGAAAAGTTTACTATGAAGTTTGGAGCTAATGCTGAAAGTGCTTATAATCAAATTGCTATAGAAAGTGGATTAGATGTTCAACAATTACATAATTTGGCTGCAACTTCTCCAAATGCTGTACTAAAACTAGCAGGACTAACAGATGTTAAAGTAGCGACAACTACTACTACACCTGGTTCTGTAAATACTCAAGCTTTATCTGCTACTCCTTCTGATAGTAATTTATCAGCTAGAGTACCAATAGGTGCAAGTACTAAAGATTTAGTTAGAGCATGGAAAAATGCAGGTCAAAAAGTAAATTCATAAACTCGTAATATAAGGAGACTTAAATGTCGCAATTAACTAGCAATACTACAGCCTTTATTGAGGCTCAACAGTATTCTCAGTTTATTCTTGATAACTTACATGACTTCCTTCTTCCAGAAGGTATGTATCGTGATGTATCTGACTTTGGTTCAGGCACAACATTAAACATTAAAACAGTTGGTACAGTTACTCTTCAAGATGCAGCTGAAGATACACCACTAAACTTTACAAACATTGATACAGGTACAATTAACCTAGCAATTACTGATTACATTGGTGATGCTTGGAAAGTATCTGATGACCTTCGTGAAGATGGTTCTCAAGTTGATACTCTAATGGCTATGAGAGCTATGGAATCAACACGAGCTCTTGGTGAAAACCATGAAACTCGTTTGCTAGCAACAGCAGACGCTGCTCAATCTAAAGCAGGTGGTACACCAGGTCTTAATTTAATTAATAATAGACCACATCGATGGGTAGGTTCTGCTGCAGGGAATGCTCGAACAGTTAGACTTCAAGATTTTATATCTATGAAACTAGCTTTTGATAAAGCAAATGCACCTGCAGGTGGACGAATTGCTATCGTTGACCCAGTTGTTGAGGCTACTTTAAACAGCCTTACTAACTTAGTGTCAGTAGATAGTAACCCTCACTTTGAAGGTATAGTAACAGAAGGATTTGCTCGTGACCATAAATTCGTTAAGAATGTATTTGGTTGGGATATATATACTTCTAACTTTCTACCTACATTGACTGCAACTGAAGCTATTAATGCTTCTGGTTATGGTCTTACATCTGAAACAGCAGCTATTGGCGATAAAGTCAATGTATTTATGTGTGTTGCTGATGATTCATGTAAACCTGTAATGCATGCTTGGAGACGAGCTCCTGCTACAGAAGGTTGGAGAGCCGAAGAAGAAAGAGCTGATAAATATCAAGTTACTTCTAGATTCGGATTTGGTGCACAAAGAGTTGATACTCTTGGTGTGATTCTTACACATCCTACGAACTATTAAGGAGAACTATATGGGATTTGAAATCGGAACAAAAAGAGGCGTAGCCAACCATTATGGTCCTCGAGGTACTGATGGTCAGTATGGTGGGCAAGACAACTCAGTTGGTAAAATAAAAGAAGCTAGTTGGACATTTGATTATAATAAATTACCGCTGTATACTGCAAGTAATTTAGAAATGCAACTTCCAGCTAATACAACAGTTTTACATGCTCATCTACGAACTTTAGTAGCAGGAGCAGCTGGCTCATCTACAGCCTTCAATATTGGTTTAACGACTACTGCAGGTGTAGTTGTTGACCTTGATGGACTTGGAGCAGCAGCTCAGTTTACTAATGCTGTTATTACTACTAAGGGAACTCGTACAGCAGGTGCAGGTGCTTTAATAGGTAAAACTATTGGAGCAGCAGCATGTGAAGTAACAGTTGCTACTGTTGGTGGAGCTTTAACAGCAGGAGAGTTTGAATTAGTTGTAGCTTATCAATATAATAAGTAAATAACTAAGTAATACCCTGAGATGAGGGTACTCTTTCACGGGAGTACCTTCTCTCACCTAATTTAATACAAGGAAATAAAATGACAATTCAACATAAATTAATTACTGGCACTGACTTGCATGAGCCCAAAGGTGTGGCTGCTGCTGCTGCCAATAAAGTTTATGTTGCTAATGGTTCAGCTTCAGGAGCTTGGTCAACACTGACTACAAGCACTATGGCTTTACCCAAAGGAAAATTCTATTTTTATAATATAGCTTCTCCTTACACTTTAGCACATAGTAGTTCTACTGCTAAAGTAGCACCAACAACAATAGCTTCTGGACTAGGTAGTCTAGTTACTGAAGCAACATCAGCAAGACTAACATATACTGGTAGTCTTACAACAGTAGTTAATCTTAATTTTGATGTATCTTTAAAACAAGCTGCAGGAGCAGATAGAGAGATAACATTTGCAGTACATAGAAATGGAACTGTTATAGCTGGTTCTCAAGTATTAGCAACTTGTGTTACAAGCGATGTAACTCAAGCTTCAGGTTCATGTTTTTATAACGCTGCTACTAATGACTACTTTGAAATCTATGCTCACAATACAGGAGCAAATGGTGATATGATATTTCAAAAAGTAGGTTTAACATTAACTGCTACATAGGATAAATTATGGCTAAAATGACACTACTTGAAATGACCCAAGACATCTTATCTGACATGGATTCAGATGAGGTAAATTCTATTGCTACTACTTCTGAGTCTTTACAAATAGCACAAATAATTAAAACAGCATATTATAACATTATTGATGGAAGAGACTTTCCTTTCTTATATGAAATGTTTAGAATGTTTACAAGTGGTACAACAGATAGACCTACTCATATGAATCTACCAGATACAGTTATAGATTTAAAATGGATTAAGTATAATTGTCGTTTAACAGATACAGCTAAAAATCATTATAAAAAAATAGTTTATAAGTCTCCAGAAGAGTTTATGGAACTAGTAGATAGTAGAGATAGTAAGTCTGCCAATGTCAAAGTTGTAATAGATTCTGCTAGATATGGAACAAGTACAGGAATTAGTTTAAATATACTTAATAACAAACCACCTCAATGTTTTACTTCTTTTGACGATGAGTCTTTAGTATTTGATTCTTATCTAGCTACTCTAGAAAATAATCTACAGAATAGTCAAACACAATGTTGGGGAAAGAAGTCAATACCTTTTACCATGGAAGATAGCTTTACTCCTGAACTACCTGTTCAGATGTTTAGTTACTTACTTAGTGAAGCAAAGTCTACTTGTTTTTTAACTTTAAAACAAATGGCTAATCAGAAAGCTGAACAAACATCTAACTCACAAAAAAGAAGAATGAGTCAAGATGCTTGGAGGCTTAAAAATGGGATTTCATATCCTAACTACGGGAGGAAACCTAATTTATCTGGGTTTAAAAAATACTAATGAGCCAACTTACAAGTAATACACCAGCGTTTATTAACAAAGAACAGTATGGGAAAAAACCTAAGTATAAAAAAAAGAAAGTAAAGATAGAAACATTTGCAGAACTTCGTAAACCTAAACAATATAATACATAACAGGAGCACTTAACATGGCACTAACAGCAGCGGAAAAAAGAAAGAAAATGCAAGAAGTAAAGAAAAAACTAGCAGATAAACGAGCAAAAGCTAATGTAAATCCTAGACTCAGAGCTAAAAACGTAGAAGCTAATAGAAATAAAAGAAAAGTAGCTTATCAAGAAAAATTAGCAAAGAAAAAAACTGGAGTTTCAGGTACTAAAGTAAATACAAATAAAGGTAAGATGTCTGCTAATGATAAAGTAGGACCTTCTCATTTAGGTCGTAGTAATCCTCAAAAGAAAAAGTCTACTGCAGATAAAACTTCAGTAGTAAACAAAGCAACTACAGGACAGCAGTCTGAGAAGACAGCACCTAATATGAGTAGAAGTACTAAAAAAATAGGTTCAGTAGCTAAAGGTAATGAAACTTATAATAAAGGACCTGCAATGCTTAAATCTAAAGAAGATAAAAAGAAATCTGCTGCAAGATTAAAAGCAGGTAAAAAAACAGTAAAAGCAAAACCTCGTTATAGAGCAAGAGCTACAATGACAGGGTTTGGACGATAAATATGGAAGAATTTAAAACACCAGGAGGTAAGACTTTAGTGCCTTACTTATGTCCTCAATCAGCTCATGTAAAGATTAAATTAGTAGAGGGAGGTATCTTACCTGAAGTTCTTTCAGGTATCTTTACTTCTCTTTCTTTAGGTACAGAAGCTATTAGAACTTATCTATTAGTAAATAAAGAAGAACAAACTAAAAAGGAAAATGAAAAAGTAGAAAAAAAAGCGTTTGTAAAATCTTTATCTAATAACGAGGAAAAATAGTGGCTGTAAAAAAAGAACAAATCTTTAACACTTTTGTTAAAGGATTAGTTACAGAAGCAAGTGCTCTTACTTTTCCTGAAAACTCTTCTGTTGATGAAGAAAACTTTGTACTAAATAGAGATGGCTCTAGGTCTAGACGACTAGGGCTTGACTATGAAGAACTACATACATTGACCTCTACTGGTTTTACATCAGCTCAATTAAGAGATGGTAAGCAATCCTTTCATACATGGCAAGCACCTGCAGGAGATACTACTGTATCTATAGGTGTAGTTAGAGTTAATAATAAGCTTTGGTTTATGAATATGCTTACTGCTAACCCTAGTAGTAATCTACTTAATAGTGGAAGTCCTTTAACACTAGGTTCTTTAAATAATGCTGATATAGAAACTACTGCAATTAATAATAAACTAATTATAGTATCAAAAGATTTAGCAAAACCTGTAGTATTATCTTATGACAAGTCTTCTAAAGCTGTAAGTTCTTCTGATATTACAATAGAAATTAGAGATATTTATGGAGTAAATGATGGACTTCTTGATAATATTAGACCTGTTACTTTAACTCAAACTCATAAATATAATTTAAGAAATCAAGGTTGGAACGAAAGTATTGTTACTGGTAGTAGTTCATATCCAGATGCTTTACTTTATACAAAACAAGAGTTAGGAGTTTTTCCAAGTAACGCTGATGTTTGGACATTAGGAAAGAAAAGTAATCCTTCTGGAGATGACTATGAAAAGTATGACCCTGATACTTTAGAAAAAAACTCTACTTCAATCTTCCCTGTTTCAAGAGGCTCTTTTATTATAGATGCTTTTAATCGTGGAAATGCTAGGATGGGATTATCAGATGCTACTGGGCTTCCTACTGACCAAGAAACAGGAGCTATTTCTAGTGTTGCTTCTTATGCACAAAGACTTTTCTATTCTGGTATTACCTCAAATGTAAGTGGAGCAGACTCAAAGTCTCCTAATTATTCAGGATATGTTTTCTTTTCTAAAGTTATTACATCAGATAATGACTTTGGTAAGTGTCATCAAGAGGCAGACCCAACTGACCCAAGTATTAATGACCTAATAGATTCAGATGGTGGTTCTATACAAATACCAGAAGCTACAAGAATTATAAAAATTGTAGCATCGCAATCATCATTAATTGTATTTGCAGAAAATGGTGTATGGGAAATCTATGGAGACACTGGTGGATTCGTTGCTACTTCATTCCAAGCAAGTAAAATATCTACAAATGGTATTTTAAATGGAGACTCTGTTGTTAATGTCAATGGTCAATTTATTTACTGGTCTAAAGCAGGAATATATGCTTTATCTTCAGATGCTATAGCAGGTCGATATAAAGCAGAATCAATCTCTTTAACATCTATACAATCTTTATTCTTAGCTATACCTGATGTAGGTAAAAATAACTGTAAAGGTTTTTATGATGAAAAAGAAAATAGAGTAAGATGGTTATATAATGATACAGCTAATTACTCAGCAGTCAATTTTATTAATAAATATAATAAAGAATTAATTCTTGACTTATCTTTACAGGCTTGGTATAAAAATAGTATAACTGATTTAGCATTAGCAAGTCCTTATGTCTGTGACTATATTGAAGTTCCAGGATATGCTATAGCTAATGCAGATGTTAGTGTAGAAGCAGGAGCACAAGATGTTATTATTACAACATCAGGTAGTGCAAATCCTGTAGTTATAACAGAAAAAGTAGAGACTAGTCGTAGTTCTTTATTTAGTTTTCTAACTATTGTAGGAACTTCTTTTACAATTTCTAAATATAATAGTAGAAGATTCTTAGAATGGTATTCTAAAGATACTACAGGAATTAACTATTCAAGCTTTTTAATTACAGGCTATGAATTATTTAAAGATATAATGAGAGATAAACAGATACCTTATATTTTCTTTTATTTTAATAAAACAGAAGATGGGTTTACAGCAGCAGGTTCAGGAGCAGGAGCTCATTTTATTTTAAACAATGAATCTTCATGTAGAGTACAAGCTCAATGGAATTGGGCTAATTCTTTAGCTAGTGGTCGATGGGGTCTTGAGTTTCAAGCTTATAGATTATCAAGACTATATATTCCAACAGGAGCTACAGATACTTTTGATACTGGTGAAGCTGTTATTGTTACAAAAAATAAGTTAAGAGGCACAGGAAAAACGCTTAGTCTACTGATTAAGTCAGACCAAGGTAAGGATATGAAAATTCTAGGATGGGCTTTATCTGCAACAGCTAATGATGTGGTGTAATGAAACAAGATAAATATGATGAGCTTCTTTATGAAGAGCCTAATGGTTTTATAGGATTAACTTGGAATAAAGAACTTAATGTTTATATGATGCACTTAGACTGTGATGTTTGGAGTAAAACAGAATTTAAAAGATACTTAAAAATATTTAAAAGAGTTTGTATAGAGTTAAGAGAAAGAGGAATTACAGAAGTATATGGATTAGCAAAAGATAAGAAAGCTATAAAGTTTAATAAGATGTTTGGAGCAACTACTACTGGACATTTAGTACAAGATGAAACTGGTAGTTTAAATGCATTAATAAAAATGGAGACCTAATATGAGTTCAGTCGTAAGTGCAGTAACGACAGCAGCAACAGCATTTTCAGCAGCAGTTCCTGGATGGGGTACTATAGCTTCTTTAGCATTACAAGGCTATAGTATGATGAAAGAAAGAAAAGCAGGAAAGAAAGCAGCTAATTCTGAAAGAGACAGGGCAGCTGTTCAAGCTAAACAACAACAAGACCAACAAAAGTATAGTCAAGTCCAAGCTCAAAGAGCTAGGGTAGCAGAACAAAGAAAAGCTAGAATAGCTCATGGAGCAATCTTAGCACAAGGAGGTAGTTCTGGTTTAGGTATGACAGGTTCTTCTAGTTTAACAGGAGCTATTGGTTCAGTTAGTTCTCAGATGGGTCTTAATGTTGGTAATATTAATGTTGGACAAGGCTTTGCTGAAGGTCAGACACAACAAAATATACAACAAGGAAACCTACAATCACAAACTTCTTTAGCACAAGCAGAAGCAAGTGGATGGGCTTCTATGGGAAATGCTTTTAGTAATCTATCTACTAACTTTGGTAATCCTTTTGATACTGGAGTAAAAACAAGTGGTAACAGTAGTTCTGGGACAAAATCCTACGCTACTTCATCAGCAAATTACTAATAAGGAATTTAAATGCCGTTAGACTTAACTTCATTACCAGAACAACAACCTGTATTAAAACCAGGAATGCTTCCTGAAAAAGCGAAAGAACAAGCTTTTTATACAGGAGCTCTTGGTCCTATTGATAATGCAGAAGAAACTTATGATACTACTCTAGAGAATCTTATGTCTCAAGGAGAGGATGCAGCACATAATAATGCTATGGAAAAGTTTGCAAAAGAACAAGACATAGAAGTTAAGAGTGTTGTAGCAGGAATAATAGAAGATGATACATTAGATAAAGGATTTAAAGCACAAATTTTAAGAAACTATACTAATACTGGATTTATAGAAAAAGACATTAAAAAGAAATATGCAGTAACTTTAGCTGCCTCTGATAATAGTGAGACACTTATTGAACAAGAAGCACAAGAAGAAACTGTAGATGACTTAAATAATGAACTAGCTATAGCAGCAATAGAAAGAGAAGAGGAAGATAAATCTAATTTTTTTGAAAAAACAGGTGGTGAAATTGTTTCTGCTTTTGGATTAGTTACTGCTATTGTAGGTGGTACTGTAGACTTTACTTTTAAAACAGCAGAAGTAGTTTCTCAAATGAGAAAACATGGAAGTGTTTTAGATTGGGATGCTGTTTCCAGTGCCTCTGGAGATGCAGAAGAAGGGTTCTTAAAGTCTGCAAGTCAAGTATCTATAGAACCTCTTGCTAAATTTCTTGGTCTTGATGATGAAATGGATGACTCATATCTTAATGCAGGACTAGGAAAATTAGGAGCAGGTTTTGAATGGATAGCAGAAAAAATAGCTGAGAAACAAATCTTTGGTATTAAAACAAAAGAAGAAGCTTTATATGCTGTAGAAGCTTTAGGTTTTATTATACCTGCAGGACTTTATGCTAAGAGTGCTTTAAAG
>Ga0308001_10000380_pt1 | contig 21096 bp, 25 predicted proteins | sample Neamet5_FD_203167 | JGI IMG/M metagenome (GOLD analysis project Ga0308001, IMG submission 203167) | Marine microbial communities from water near the shore, Antarctic Ocean - #5 | ecosystem: Environmental > Aquatic > Marine > Unclassified | place: Southern Ocean | collected 2014-06-04
TGGTGTTTACAGCCCATTTCTTTCAAACACAACTCATGACGGGTTGGATGTTTGTTTAATGTCAGCGGCACTTACAAAAGCAAAGTACAGAGATTTAATTAATACGTATTTTAATAAAATCGCAAATCAAGGCGACAGTCTCACTTGCTTAAACACTTCCTATACGCGAGAGGGAGCCTATGTTTATATTCCCAAAGAGACGGTGGCTGAAAAACCAATTGAAATTATACATTTTTCTACAGGAGAAGAAAAATCACTTTGGTTGCAGCCTAGAAACTTGATTGTAGTCGATCAAAATGCTCAGGTACAGATAATAGAACGCCATCAGAGCCTCAAAGAACATGATGTCGTCACCAACTCGGTTACTGAAATCTATGCGCATCAGGATGCACTTCTTGACTATTATAAAATACAGAATGACTTGACATCCGCTTCTTTGATTGACAATACTTATATTTCTCAAGATAAAAATAGTAATGTTAAAGTACACACCTTTTCATTAGGTGGAAAATTGATTCGTAATAATCTCAATTTTTATCACAAGGGAGAGCATTGCGACTCAACGTTAAAAGGAATAACCATTCTTGAAGACAAACAACATGTCGATCATTTTACTTTAGTAGATCATTCTCAGCCAAATTGTGAAAGTCATCAAGACTACAAAGGCGTTTTTACGGGAGAATCTAAAGGCGTTTTTAACGGAAAAATATTTGTTGATAGATTGGCTCAAAAAACAAATGCTTTCCAGCAGAATAACAACATTCTTTTGGATGATAAAGCTACAGTAAACACTAAGCCACAGCTCGAAATATTTGCTGACGATGTTAAATGTTCTCATGGATGTACTGTGGGCCAACTAGACAATGATGCTTTATTTTACCTACGCTCTCGTGGGATTCCTGAGAAAGAAGCTAAAGCTTTGATGACCTATGCTTTTGCAAATAATGTACTGGAGAGTGTAGAAATTCCAATTCTTAAAAAAAGAATTAATCTTTTGATTGCTAATAAATTAGGAGTTAATTTAGGATTAGGTTTATAAATGATAGATGTAAAAAAAATAAGAAAAGACTTTCCCATTCTTGAGCGACAAGTGAATGGCTATCCTTTGGTTTATTTTGATAATGCAGCTACGTCTCAAACCCCAATTCAAGTAATCGACACCATTGTTGATTATTATAAAAACTACAACGCAAATATCCACCGTGGGGTGCACAGCCTTAGTCAAGAAGCAACGGATGCATATGAAGCGGCCAGACAAAAAATCCAGTCTCATTTCAATGCCGCTCACCCTTATGAGATTATTTTCACCTCAGGAACAACCCACAGCATCAATATCATTGCCAGTGGATATTCTGAGCTATTAAAAGCAGGAGACGAACTTCTTGTTTCTGCTTTAGAACACCACTCAAATATTGTTCCTTGGCAAATGCTTTGCGATCGAACGGGTGCAATTCTGAAAGTGATTCCCATGGATGAGCAAGGTGTTTTAATCCTTGACGAACTAGATAAATTACTTTCTGATAAAACCAAACTGGTTTTTGTAAATCATGTTTCCAATGCCTTGGGAACGGTCAATCCCATTTCTGAAATCATAGAAAAAACACATGCAGTAGGTGCTGAGGTTTTAGTTGATGGTGCGCAAGCATCTCCACACATTCAAGCGGATGTTCAGTCCTTAAACGTCGATTATTATGTCACTTCTGCTCATAAACTCTGTGGCCCTACTGGAGTCGGTATGCTTTATGGAAAACAAGTAGCATTGGAGAAACTACCACCCTATCAAGGAGGGGGAGAGATGATCGCTGAGGTTACTTTTGAAAAGACCACCTATGCCGGTTTGCCTCACAAATTTGAAGCAGGAACGCCAAACATTTCTGGTGGAATTGGTTTTGGAGCTGCCTTAGACTATATGAACAGTATTGGGATGGAAAATATAGCGGCCTATGAAGAAGAGTTACTGGTTCATGGAACCAAAGAACTTATGAAAATCCCGGGTTTAAAAATATATGGAGAGGCTGCTTATAAAACCGCAGTAATCTCTTTTAATGTTGGAGCGATTCATCCCTATGACATTGGAAGTATTCTAGACAAAATGGGGATCGCTGTCAGAACCGGACATCACTGCGCTCAACCGATAATGGATTTTTATAAAATCCCTGGAACAGTTCGAGCTTCCTTTTCTTTTTACAATACTTTCGAAGAAATTGATTTGATGGTTGTTGCCTTAAAAAAGGCGATTACCATGTTACAATAAATTATTAATTTTGACTATGGAGACGATAAAAGCGGTTCAAAACGATATTATAGAAGAGTTTTCAATGTTTGATGATTGGATGCAGCGGTATGAATACATGATCGAATTGGGAAAATCCTTACCCCTGATTGCTTCTGAATTTAAGAGCGACGATTACATCATTAAAGGATGTCAAAGTAAGGTTTGGGTGCATGCTGATCTTCAGGGAACAAAATTGATATTCACGGCAGACAGTGATGCCATAATAACCAAAGGAATTATTGCAATTTTAATTCGTGCTTATTCTAACCAACATCCAGACGAGATTTTAAATGCAAATAATGATTTCATTGATAAAATTGGATTAAAGGAACACCTTTCCCCCACAAGAGCGAATGGTTTGGTCTCAATGATAAAACAAATGAAAATGTATGCCTTGGCATTCAAAACACAATTAAACTAACATTAAAATTATGTCAGAAGAAACAATCAGTACGACTGAATTAGGCGATAAAATTTTGTTAGTACTTAAAACCATTTATGACCCTGAAATTCCAGTAGATATATATGAGTTAGGATTAATCTATGACGTTTTTGTTAATGAAGACTTTGATGTTAAAATATTAATGACTTTGACAACGCCCAATTGTCCTGTGGCCGAAACCTTACCCCGAGAAGTTGAGGAAAAGGTAAAATCACTCAATGAAGTCAAAGACGCTGAGGTTGAAATCACTTTCGATCCCCCTTGGACTAGAGAATTGATGAGTGAAGAGGCAAAACTAGAACTCGGATTTTTATAAAATGGCTCAGGATATTGTTAATAGAGTTGCAGAAAGTAAATTAATAACAATTGATCTTGAAGATTTTTATCCCAATGGGAAACGACATTTTTTTGACATAAGCCAGTGGCTAGATCAAGGGATTATTCTTAGAGAAAAAGATTTTAGACAGCAAGCCAAAAATCACAATTGGGAACAGTATCAGGACAGTTATGTTGCGATTGGATGCACTACTGACGCAATCCTTCCTGCATGGGCATCGCTTTTAATCGCGACCCACCTTAATCTCATCGCAAAAGATGTTTTTTTAGGAGATAAACCTGATTTAGAAAACCATATTTTCCTTAAAGTGATTGAAGATTTAGACGTTTCTTCTTTTGAAGGTAAGCCCATTATTGTTAAAGGATGTAGTGAAAAACAAATCCCCCAAAACGCTTATATTCAATTGTTAGCAAAGTTGCAAGGGGTCGCCAAAAGTATTTTCTATGGGGAAGCCTGTTCTTCGGTTCCGCTTTGGAAAAAAAAATTATCTAACCGTTAATTTCAAAAAGATTATTTTAGAGAATAATTTTAGCCATTGAAATCCAATAAGAAAGTTTTAATTTTTACTTATTACTGGCCTCCCTCTGGAGGATCGGGAGTTCAACGCTGGATGTATTTTGCCAAATATTTAAAAAAACTAGGCTGGGAACCTATTATTATAACCGTCGATGAACAGCAAGCTTCCTATCCTGTTTGGGACGAAAGCTTGTTGGAAGAAGTAGCAGACATTAGGGTAATCAAAACAACTACCCGCGAACCCTTGCGATGGTATTCTCTGCTTACTTCAGGAAACTTCCAAAAAGGAGTGCCACAAGGAGAAGTAAAACGCCAGAGCTTGTTGGGAAAACTAGCCGCCTACATTCGCGGGAACTATTTTATCCCCGACGCTCGAAAAGGCTGGGTATCTTTTGCCGTAAAAGCAGCTCAAAAAGTATTAAAAGAAGAATCTATTTCCCATTTAATTTCGACGGGTCCTCCGCATTCTACTCACTTGGTAGGACTTCAACTGAAAGCTCAATTTGACTTAAACTGGTGGGTCGATTTTCGTGATCCGTGGACGGAAATTTTTTATAGCAAGGATTTGTATCGTTCTCAAAAAGCAATTCAAAAAGATGCACTTTTGGAAAATAAAGTACTCCAAACTGCAAATGGTGTTTTGACCACTGTAGGTGGGGCACTTCACAATCAACTTAGCGTCAAAGCTCCGAATCAAAACTTTGTTTCTATACCCAACGGCTATGATGTCCAATTGATGCAAGAAGTTAAAGCAACAAAACCCAAGGAGGTATTCCATGTCGTTTACACGGGTTTATTGACGGAAAATCAAGCCTATGATTCGGTACTCCATGCTTTAAATAATATAGCCGACCAACAGGCTATCCGATTTTCTTTAGGCGGAAAGATCGCTCCAGAGATTATTACAAACATTCGAGCTGCCCTTCCGAAAGTTGAGGTGGTTTATCAAGGTTATTTGTCTCACAAAGAAGCCATTGGTTTGATGAAAAGCGCGCATCTTTTGTTAAACTTTATTTTTACGGGGGCTCAAACTCAAATGATCTCTGGAAAATTACTAGAGTATATGGCGACTCATGTTCCTGTATTATCCATCGGTGATCCAAATTCAGAGGCAGGAAAATTTATTTCCAAGGGGTCTTTTGCCAAAATGTTGGATGCTAACGATCGAGATGGAATTCAAACATTTGTCGGTCAGCTTGCTGCTAAAAAAGAAACACTACGAAATGACTTTCCAAACATTGAATCTTGGAGTCGAGAAGTCTTGACCCAGCGACTGGTAGAGGAAGTGTTTTTGGAGACTAAGCATTGATAGTTTAATTCCCTTTTTAGGACACCAACCCCAATAAGATTTCCAGTAATAATCTGAGGAGGATACAACTAACAAAAAAGAGTGGTTTTTGTTCTTTGAAAACACAATCCTAGACCAATACAAATTGAAACTCCGGTTCGTTTGTTTTAGTTTTCTATTATTAAAATAAAAGGAACAACAAATTATTTATAAAAACTATTTTTCTTTAAGTATACCCAGCTGGCATGAGGCATTAAGGATTCAACGGATTTACCCTCCTGTAGAATTTTTCTGATATTTTTTGAGGCAAAGTCCAATTTTGGAGCATTGACCAACTGTATTTTCTCATGATGTAGCAAGCTCTCTGGAAATCCAATTTCATGCGTTCTTGGGTAGACATATATTTGAACAAGATCTAAAATCCGTCGGTATTCTTTCCACTGATCAAAATGAATCAGATTATCTTCTCCCATAAGTAACACAAATTGATCATTGGGATGGTTTTCATTCAAATATTCTAAAGTGTCAATCGTATAATTTGGGGTAGGAAGTAAAAACTCAACATCAATTACTTTTAAACGGGATTGATTCTCCACAGCAAGGCGAACCATTTCCAATCGGTGCTGGCCCTCTAGCATGACTTGATTCACTTTAAAAGGATTTTGCGGGCTAACTACAAACCAAACTTCATTGAGACCTGTCTGCTGTGAAAAATAATTTCCCAAGCTGAGATGTCCTTTATGGATTGGATTAAACGACCCAAAATAAAGTCCAATTTTTTTCATTTGGATTTTAAAAAGTGCTCTGCTTTTTCACAAACCTCCTTGATTGCCAAATCCAAATCATCGTTAATGACAATACTGTCAAATTTCGGAGCAGCCTTAAGTTCTTTTTCTGCTTTTGCAATACGCTCTTGTATTTCGGCTTCACTCTCAGTACCTCTCGAACGCAATCGCTCCTCCAATAATGCTTTATTGGGTGGCTGAATAAAAAGAGCTAGTGTTTCCTGCGGATATTGGGATTTGATGTTCAATCCTCCCATCACGTCAATGTCAAAAATCACATGCTTTCCTGCCTCCCAATTTCTTTCTATTTCAGACTTAAGGGTGCCATAATATTTATCGGCATAGACTTCTTCAAATTCAACAAACTCTTCCTGATCAATCTTATTTTTAAAGTCTTCTGAGCTTAAGAAATAATAATCCTTTCCGTCAACCTCGCCCGCTCTGGGTTTTCTAGAAGTGGCAGAAATGGAAAAGGATAGAGGCAAGTTTTTTTGCAAAAGCGCATTGACAAGTGTTGTCTTACCACTTCCAGAAGGGGCCGAAAAAACAATTAGTTTTCCTTTTTTCAATTATAAAACGTTGAGCAATTGTTCTTTTATTTTTTCCAATTCATCTTTCATCTGCACCACAACTTTTTGAAGTGCGACATGGTTGGCTTTTGATCCAATGGTGTTGATTTCTCGACCCATTTCCTGAGCGATGAAACCTAACTTCTTACCACTTGAAACAGAAGTATCAAGAGTTTCTGTAAAGTAATCGATATGTGTTTTCAATCGAACTTTTTCTTCTGTAATGTCATACTTTTCAAGATAGTAAATCAACTCTTGTTCAAAGCGATTTTGGTCGATTTCTACTTTCAAGTCATTTAAATTATCCTTGAGTCTATCACTCACTTTTTGAGTTCTTTCGGGATCAATTTCCTCGGCTTCAGCCAATAAACTTCTCAGTACTTCTAAGCGTTTTAAGAATTCAATTTCAAGGGTTTTCCCTTCATCAAGACGGTGCGAGTTTAGATTCTCCACAGCGATATTCAACAAATCTTTAATAGCAATAACCTCCAAATCATTTAAATCTTCAAGGTCAGTTTTTAAGACATCTGGAAGTCGCATGGCAACTTTTAAGAGTTCGAACCGATTTCCCTCTTGTATCTGACTGAGCTGGTCAATGTATTGATTAACAGTATTGACGTTAATCGTCTTTGCATTGGACAGGTTTGTGTTTTCAATATGTAATGACAGGTCCACCTTCCCTCTTACTAGGGCTTCTCCTATCGTCTTTTTTAATTGATTTTCAATCTCTTTGAGATGATAAGGAAGCCTTGTATTAAGGTCTAAACTTTTACTATTTAAAGACCTTAATTCTACAGAAATATTTTTATTGTCGAATTGCCTTTCGGCTTTTCCGTAGCCAGTCATTGATTGAATCATGTGTGTGTTTAAAGTTCTCTAATTTTAATATTTCTGTAAGAAACCATGTCTCCATGATCTTGAAGACCAATTTTTCCAGTTTTGAATTTAGCAAAGTATTCCCATTCAGAAAATTTTGAATTGGCAACTAAGTTGTCCCAACCATCACCAGAAACAGGAAAGGTAACGATCTCAACACCGTTTTGAGTAACACTTCCTTGGTTGGTTTTGTGATTGATCATCACAACAACATGATTCCATTCTCCGGCAACTTTACAAACATCCTTAGTCGGTTGTACCATATCGTATAAGGCACCCGCTTGGTGAAATTTAGGATTGGCCAAAGCATCAGGGTGACGCTCGTTGTCCAAGACCTGGATTTCTGGGCCCGTTGAGTAGGGCTTTCCATAGGCTTCTCCTTCATTAACCGCCCAAAAGATTCCACTGTTTCCTCCTTCTGAAATGTTCCACTCTAAAGAAAGCTCAAAACTGGTAAACTCCTTGTTAGTAACGATATCATCATTTTCTTTTTTACTTAATTTAAGCGCTGGATCGAAAACCATTGCACCATCGACAACCGACCAAGCAGCACTCATCACCGTGCTATTGTATTTGTGCCATCCGTCAAAAGATTTACCGTCAAAAAGGCTTGTCCATTCTGGTATCGCTTCCACTATTGGAGCTTCAATAACATCAACTGATTTTTTCTTTGGTGCCTGCTTGCAAGCGAATAATAATGCAACTGTAGTGATTAATAATAACTTTTTCATTTAATTAGTTTTTAAAGGTTTAATATTTTTTTAAGATGTTTTTCATCAATTTCAGAACCTGCAAAATCATCGAAAGTTTTTTGAGTAGCTTCAATAATATGGGACTGAATGAAAGGCGCTCCTTCGCGGGCTCCTTGTTCGGGACTTTTTATACAGCACTCCCATTCCATCACTGCCCAAACATCACATCCATATTCTGTGAGTTTGGTAAAAATACTTTTAAAGTCAATCTGACCATCGCCCAGTGATCGATATCTTCCGGCGCGATCAATCCAATCTCCATAACCTCCAAAAGCTCCTTTCTTTCCATTTGGTCGGAACTCAGAATCTTTTACGTGAAAGGATTTTATAAATGAATGATAATGATCGATATACTCTAGATAATCTAATTGTTGTAATACAAAATGACTGGGGTCATAAAGGATATTTACACGTTTGTGATTTCCAGTTTCTTTTAAGAAACGTTCAAAAGTCACCCCATCATGAAGGTCCTCTCCTGGATGAATTTCATAACAAACATCTACTCCGTTTTCATCAAAAGTGTCTAGTATGGGCAACCATCTTTTAGCCAATTCTTTAAATCCCATTTCAACCAAACCCACAGGCCTTTGAGGCCAAGGATGCCAAGTGTGCCAGAGTAGTGCCCCCGAAAACGTTGCATGTGCATTCAGACCTAATCGGCGAGAAGCAACCGCTGCATTTTTTAAGGTTTTAATGGCCCATTCGGTTCTGGCTTTAGGATTGTTTTTATAAGCATCAGGCGCAAAATTATCAAACATCAAATCATAGGCTGGGTGAACAGCAACCAACTGACCTTGAAGGTGGGTTGACAGTTCTGTGATTTCAAGTCCATAGGAATTGACTTTACCTTTGAGTTCATCACAATAAGTTTGACTTTCAGCGGCCTTGTCTAGGTCAATAAGAAAGGTTTCCCATGTTGGAATTTGAATTCCTTTATATCCTAGGTCGGCAGCCCATTTGCACATACCATCAAGGGTATTGAAAGGAGCTTCTTTATCGACAAACTGCGCTAAAAAAACCGCTGGCCCTTTTACTGTTTTCATTGATTTTCCATGCTGACCCATACGTTTCCATTTTTATTTGATTCAACAACTTTTTCGATAAACAGCATTCCACGGACACCATCTTTCATGGTTGGAAATTCTCCATCATAAAAATCTTCTCCTCGAATCGCCTTGGCGACTCCTTTGTAAATATTACCCATAGCATCAAAAATTCCTTCGGGGTGTCCACCAGGCAATTTTGTTCCGTCAGCTGCAATCTCAGAGACATATGCGTTTCCAGGCTTGATTACCCTTCTTGGCTCGTCATCCTTTAAATGGTACAAATAATTTGGGTTTTCTTGCTCCCATCTGTAAGCGCCTTTTTTACCGTAAATGGCGACTGTGATGTTATTTTCATCTCCAGTAGCGATCTGACTTGCTCGAAGAACTCCTTTAAATTTATCAGAAAAACGAATTAAAACTGTTCCATCTATGTCTAAAGTATTGTCTTCATATAAATTATTTAAATCAGAAAGCAATGATTTGATTTCCATTCCAGTAAGATATTCGGCCATTTGAAAAGCGTGTGTTCCTATGTCTCCCATACAAGAACTGATTCCTGCTTTTTTAGGATCTAATCTCCAGACAGTTTTACGCATCTCAGGATCGTGAATTAAAGGATTAATCCACCCTTGGTAGTATTGAACATCTATTTTATGTATTTCTCCCAATTCTCCAGCCGCAATCATATGTTTCATATGACGAACCAACGGATAGCCCGTATAGGTGTAGGTGACAGCAAAAATGGCGTTGTACTTTTTCTGAAGTGCCTCGAGTTCTTTAGCTTCCTCATAGGAAGTAGTCAAAGGCTTTTCGCAAATAACATTAAAACCATTTTCCAAAAGCTTTTTAGCCATAGGGAAATGTAAAAAATTAGGCGTTAAAACAGAAACAACCTCTATCCGCTCTTCCAAAGGCTTACTTATTTCAGTTTCAATAAATTGATCAAAATTTTTGTAAACACGATCAGTATTTATACCAATTTGTTTGGCGAATTTTATATTTTCTTCATAGTCGGGATTGAAAACACCCCCCACAATTTCATAACGATCAAACATGTAGGAAGCCACACGATGTAATACCCCGATTAGGGAATCGCCTCCCCCTCCGAGAATACCAAGTCTAATTTTATTCATATTTATATTAATTTTTGTGTGTCATAAAGGAGTAAAAATAGGATTTTTTTTCGAACCCCAAAGTCACTAAAGATCCCATAGTCGCATTGATAATATAGGCTACATTAACTTTAAAAGTAAATCTCGTGTCGCCAATATTCCTTCTTCTTCACTTAGGCGACTTCCCTCATATTCTATTCCGATATACTGGTCATATCCATTACTTTTAACAATAGAAATTAACCTTTGATAATCCAGAGTAGTTTCATTTCCTTCACCATCAAAGTCATATGATTTGGCACTAACTGCAAATGCTCTGGGCATCATTTCGGCGACTCCTTTGTAATTGTCGTAAGACTCAGTGCAAGGGGCATTCCAAAGTTCATTATTTTCTCTCTTTAAACAAAAATTCCCAAAATCAGGGAGCGTGCCACAGTTTGTCATATTTACTTCATTGATGAGTGCCATTAAAAGGCCTGCATCGGAAGATAAATAACCATGGTTTTCTACGATAATATTTATATTCAATGGAAGTGCATATTCAGAAAGTGCAATTAGACTGAGTTTAGAATAACTTTTCCAAAGCTCAGGATCAGTCTCGCCAAATAAATTGATTCTAATTGAATGGCAATCCATCGCTGCCGCTGCATTGATCCATTTTTTATGATTTTCTATTGCAGTTAGCCTTTCCACTTCGTTTCGAGTTGCTAAATTTCCTTCATCATCAACCATAATCAAAATATTTTTCAATCCAAATTTAGCCGAAAGCTCATTGTTTTTTTGAACGAATAATTTGATTGCTGCATTTGGATCATCGCTTTTGGTAACATCAGTATATAACTGGCTAACATACTCCAAGCCTTCAAAACCCCATTTGCTTGCCAAGGATGCAAACTCATAAGGGGAAACCTTGTCCTCTCTGATCATCTTATTGATTGACCATTGGGCCAAAGATATCTTGTAGGCTGGCGCTTCAACTTCAGTTGTCTTTTTAGCCGGTATATTTTTACAAGAATTCAGACCAAGTAAAATTGCTCCAACTCCAATCGAAAGAACTGCTGTCAGTCTAATTTTTTTAATCATGATGTTTTTTTTGAATTTGAAAGACAAAGTACGATAAAAAATTTATACTTTTATTTGGCAAAAAATACAATAAATTAATTTATGGAAAACACATACGATGCAATTGTCGTTGGGACAGGTATAAGTGGTGGCTGGGCAGCAAAAGAACTTTGTGAGAAGGGTCTTAAAACATTGGTGCTAGAAAGAGGAAGAATGCTAAAACATATTGAGGACTATACAACCGCACATAAAGATCCTTGGGATTATAAAGCAGGGGATAAGATCACCAAAGAAATTCGCCAGAAGCAACCCAAACAAAGTCGAACGGGATATGTAAACGCTGAGTCATCATCACATTTATTTGTTGATGACAATAAACACCCTTATAATGAGGTAAAAAGATTTGATTGGATCAGGGGCTATCACCTTGGCGGGAGATCCCTAACGTGGGGAAGACAAAGCTATCGCCTGAGTGATTTTGATTTTGGAGCAAATGCAAAAGATGGTGTCGCTGTGGATTGGCCCATTAGATATAAAGACTTATCTCCTTGGTATGATTATGTAGAAGAGTATGTGGGAATTAGTGGAGAAAAACTAGGTTTACCACAATTGCCAGATGGTAAATTTCTAAAACCGATGGAGATGAATTGTGTTGAAAATTCATTTAAAAACTCCATTGCAGAAAAATATGATGATCGAGTAATTACCATGGGTCGAGTCGCTCATATTACTGAGGGAACAAAACCTGGATTAGGAAGAATGACATGCCAATACAGGAACCGATGCAGAAGAGGGTGTCCGTTTGGAGCATATTTCAGTAGCAACTCATCCACGCTCCCTGCTGCAGAGGCAACAGGAAACATGACCTTAAGAACAAATTCTGTTGTTTACGAAGTAATGTATGATGCCAATAAAAAAAGAGCTACAGGGGTTAAAGTAATTGATTCTGAAACGAATCAAACCTATGATTTTAAAGCCAAAGTGATTTTCTTATGTGCTTCGGCGATTGCCTCAACATCAATACTAATGCAATCGACTTCAGATCGTTTTCCTAATGGAATGGGGAATGATTCTGGAGAGTTAGGGCACAATTTAATGGATCATCACTTTCGTTTGGGTGCTTCTGCAACTTATGATGGGTTTAAAGATAAATACTATACGGGACGAAGACCCAATGGGATTTACATTCCTAGATTTAGAAACTTAGGTGGAAGTACCAACCAAAAAGAATTCATAAGAGGTTATGGGTATCAAGGAGGAGCAAGTAGAAAAGATTGGAGTGAGAACATCAAAGAAATGGCATATGGTGCTGATTTGAAAAAAACAATAATGGAGCCTGGAGATTGGAAGATGGGCATGACTGGTTTTGGAGAAACACTCCCTTATCATGAAAATAAAATGTATTTAGACAATGAGAAAAAAGATAATTGGGGCTTACCCACTGTTACTTTTGATGCAGAATTTAAGGAAAACGAATTCGCAATGCGTAAAGACATAAAACAGCAGGCCGCTGAAATGTTAGAAGCTGCTGGATTTAAAAATGTTACTGAATTTGACAAAGGCTCTACCCTTGGTTTAGGAATTCACGAAATGGGTACAGCCAGAATGGGGCGCGATCCCAAAACATCTGTATTAAACAGAAATAATCAACTTCATACTGTTCCTAATGTCTATGTTACGGATGGGGCGGCAATGACCTCGGCTGGAAATCAAAATCCTTCCCTGACCTATATGGCTTTGACTGCCAGGGCTGCAAACCATGCTGTTGAAGAATTAAAAAAAATGAATATTTAATCAATTAAAGATGAATAGAAGAAAAGCTTTAAAAAATATTGGAATGGGGTTTGGCGCTATAACTGCCACACCTTCAGTTGTTGGCCTTTTTCAAAGTTGTCAGACGGCTGGCCCTAATTGGACGCCACTTCATTTTACAAAGGATCAGTTTGGGGTCGTTTCAAAACTAATGGACATTATCATTCCAACTACAGATATTCCCGGAGCAATCGAATTGAAACTCCCAGAATTTTTAGATGGTTATGTGGATGCAATAATCAATACCAAAGGTCAAGAATCTTTGATTTTAGGTCTGAATCAATACATCGCCATCACTCTAGAAGAAAAGGGAGATGATGATGCAAGTGATTTAACCTCAGAGGAACTTGAAGCACAATTGTCAAAGTACCTTAAAGGGGATGAAGCGCAACAAAAAAACTGGATAAAAGCAGCTTCGGCCTATAAAGCAACTGGGAAAAAGAACAGTGACATCTCAACGCCAAAAGAAGCGTTGGCCTATGGGTTTGCTGTTCAACTTAGAACAATGACCGTTAGCGCATTTAAAACCAATGAGTACATTGGGGAGAATGTATTGGCTTATGTGCCGATACCAGGGCAACAAAAAGGTTGTGTGGATTTAATTGAAGCTACAGGAGGAAAAGCCTATTCTTTATAAACTTCGAAAATATTCTGCAATAGCTCGGGTCTCGTCTTCTGTTAAATTTTGATTTAACATCATAACGTTGTTATATTCTTTAAGCAATGATATTGCAGTAGGATCTTTTTGCAACATTTCTGTAGGGTTTAGAATCATATTCATAACCCATGCTGGATTTCTACGTTCATAAATCCCTTTCATTGCAGGTCCGATGAGTTTTCTGTCTGACATGTGACAAGCTGTACATTTTTGTTTAAATGCTGCAGCTCCTGTTTCAACAAGTTTGTCATCTATTTTAGCATCAAATTTCATTGAGCTTATGGGGCCAATTCCTGTATTGGAAAGATCAACCGCAATTTTTCCAGCAGCAGCACTTTTAACAGGAGCTTCTGCTTGAGTTCTGTTGTATTCAAATCCTTTTTTCTTTTCAGTTTTTGAGCCACAGCTAACCAAAAGTATTGAAGCGATTAAAATAAAGAACAATTTTTTCATAAGTGAGAATAGTTTTCGTTTTCAAAAATAGAAAAGAAATTTAGATTCTTAATTAAGGTTTAAATATATTTTAATAGAATTTCAGAACTTAAATTTAGTTTTGAATCTCTTTTTTTAAGGAAGGCTTTTTCGAAACCAAATAAACACCTGATAAAGTCAAAATACAGGCGACAATTTTTATCATATCAATAAAGTCATTTCCAGAAGCAACCGCATAGAAGATTGCGATTAGGGGTTGCGCATAAGCAAAAACTCCAAAAGTCGAAGCTTGTAATGTTTTAAGGGCATAAAAAGAAAGAAGGTAAGTCATAAAGGTCGTCCCGATGATTACAAACCCAATTCTCCAAATGGCATCAAAAGGAAGGCTGGGGAAATCAATTTCATTAAACTCACTAATGGTAATTGGAAATGAGATAATGAATCCCGAAAGAAACATCCACTTCATGATGGTGACAGTGCTGTATTTTTGGGTTAAAGGTTTAACGACAATAACATAGGCTGCATAAAAGCTTGAGTTTACCATAAGTAGAATATTTCCTAACACGACATTAGGCGCGTTTGGAGAATTTTCTTTCACTGAAATCACTAACAAAAGGGCACCCATAAAGCCTAATAAAACACCATATATTTTTTTATTGCTGATTTTTTCACCAAGGAATATATAAGAAAGCACCAGTATCATAATAGGCACAAGGGTAGCGAAAATACCACTGTTTACAGGAGTTGATAGCTGAAGTCCTTTTAAGAAGGACAACATGTTAATGCACATCCCTAAGAGCGATCCAATGAATATTTTCATGAAATCTCCCCGATCAATTTTTTCCTTTTTTAAGAATAAACTGATAATCCAAAAAAGGATTACTGCTCCAAAAAGTCGTAAGAAAACAAATCCGAAGGCACCTACATAATGAGGCATGATCACTTTTGCAATGGTGTGGTTTAAACCATAAATTGTGGCAGTACCCATAGCGGCCAAAAGCGCCCAAAATCTATTACTCATTGATCCAGTTTCTAGCTAGTTCAACCGTATTTTTACTGTTACCAATAAAATATTCATTCTTGTAAACCAATACAGGACGTTTTAAAAAAGTATAGTGGTTTAGTAAAAGATCGCAATAATCATCTTCATTTAACTCTTTGTCCTTAAGGGGAGGTTGTTTTAATAGTTGCGCCCTCTTGTTTATTAAAGACTCATAGCTTCCAGCGGCTTTGTATAATTGAGACAACTGTTCGGAATTAAGCGGATTTTTTTTTATGTCAATAAGAGTTATTTCTAGGGGAAGATTCAACTCCTTTTGTATTCTTTTGCAAGTATCACAGCTGCTTAAATAGAAAAAAAAATTCATTTTAATTGATTGACATTACAAAGTAATATCATTTTTATTTAATTGAAGACAAATTACTTTAAAATCCAATATCTTTGAGGTACATAAAAACTGTTTGGATGAAGAAGAAGCTCAGATTTAATACCGCGACAATACATGGAGGTCAATCTCCTGATCTTGCATATGGAGCAGTGATGCCCCCTATTTATCAAACATCTACATACGCACAAAGTAGCCCCGGAGATCACAAAGGCTTTGAATACAGCCGAACACACAACCCCACAAGATCAGCTTTAGAGCGATCAATCGCCAGTATTGAAAATGGTCATCATGGCTTGACTTATGCCTCAGGACTTGCCGCTATGGATGCAGTAATGAAGTTATTTAGTCCTGGAGATGAAATTATTTCAACACACGATTTATATGGAGGCTCTTATCGTCTTTTCACTAAAATATTCGAGAATTACGGATTAAAATTCCATTTTGTGGACATGCAGGATCCAAACCATGTTGCAGAATATGTAAATGAAAACACAAAACTTATTTGGGTAGAAACACCTACCAACCCAATGATGAATATCATCGACATCAGAAGAATGGCTACCCTAGCAAAGGCAAAGAATGTTCTTTTGGCGGTGGACAATACATTCGCTTCGCCTTATCTTCAACAACCACTTGATTTAGGGGCTGATATTGTAATGCATTCCGCAACTAAATTCATTGCAGGTCACAGTGATGTGGTTCTTGGATTATTAGTCGTAAACGATGACGAATTACAAGAAAAACTCGCCTTTATACAGAATGCTAGTGGAGCAATTCCAGGACCAATGGATAGTTTTTTAACCCTTAGGGGAATTAAAACTTTACACGTTAGAATGCAAAGACATTCTGAAAATGGAGCTGTAATTGCCAACTATTTAAAACAACATTCTAAAATTGAAAAAGTATATTGGCCAGGTTTTGAGTCCCATCCCAATCACCAAATTGCCAAAAACCAAATGAATGATTTTGGCGGAATGATTTCTTTTATCCCCAAAGGAGGGGGGCATGCTACTGCAATTAAAATTGTTGAAAAAATGGAAGTTTTCACCCTTGCTGAATCATTAGGTGGTGTTGAGAGTTTAGCCGGACATCCTGCCAGCATGACGCATGCGTCTATTCCAAAAGAGGAACGAAAGAAAAGTGGTGTTGTTGATGGATTAATTAGATTAAGTGTCGGAATTGAAGATTCGCAAGATTTGATAGAAGACCTAGAACAAGCTATCGGGTAATAATTTCCAGACGTATTAAAAATGGAACTTCAAATTAACAAAAAAATATATTTCTCTTCTGACAATCACTTAGGAGCACCTAATAATGAGGAAAGTCGCTTAAGAGAGAAAAAATTTATTTCCTGGTTGGAGCATGTCCGAATAGATGCTCAAGCTATTTATTTATTAGGGGATCTTTTTGACTTTTGGTTTGAATACAAAACAGTAGTCCCAAAAGGCTTTGTTAGAGTACTCGGCAAGCTTGCTGAAATTGTAGATTCAGGAATCCCAATTGTTTTTTTTGTTGGAAATCACGACATGTGGATGGACGATTATTTCCAAAAAGAATTGGGTATAACAGTACACTTCAAACCCATCGAATTAACGATAGATAAAACTTCTTTTTTTATTGGACATGGAGATGGATTGGGGCCTGGTGATAAAGGTTACAAAAAAATGAAAAAAGTATTTACTAATTCTTTTGCCAAAAGTCTTTACCGGTTTATACATCCTGATTTGGGGATGCGTCTTGGAAAACGACTTTCCATAAAAAACAAACTTATTTCTGGAGAAGAAGACATTCAATTTTTAGGTGAGGAGAAGGAATGGTTGGCAATCTTCAGTAGGCGAAAGCTTAAAGAAAAATATTTTGATTATTTTATATTTGGCCACCGTCATTTACCACTAGAAATCGAATTAGAAAAAAACTCGAAATACATAAACCTTGGCGATTGGATTACTTACTTCACCTATGGGGTTTTCGATGGTAATTCATTCGAACTAAAAACTTGGAAAAACAACTAATTCTATGATTGAAGAAAAATCTTTTGAGTTAGAAAAAACAGTCTTAGTAGGAATTATAAACAGCAGACAAGGCGAGGTTAAATCCAAAGAATACTTAGACGAACTGGAGTTTTTGGTTCACACTGCAGGGGGTGTCGTGTTAAAAAGATTTGTTCAAAAAATGCAATCCTCGAACCCCAAAACGTTTATTGGGTCCGGTAAAATTAAAGAGGTAGAGGCCTTTACAGATGAAAACGAAATCACGACAGTTGTTTTTGATGATGAACTGACCCCTGCCCAACAAGGAAATATCGAAAAAATATTACGATGCAAGGTCCTTGATCGAACTGGACTGATTCTCGATATTTTTGCTCAAAGAGCACAAACCAGCTATGCCAGAACACAGGTTGAGTTGGCGCAATACCAGTATTTACTTCCACGCTTAAAGGGACTTTGGACACACCTTGAAAGGCAAAAAGGAGGAATCGGAATGCGTGGACCTGGAGAAACTGAAATTGAGACTGACCGTAGGATTGTTCGAGATAAGATTACTTTATTAAAAAAGAAATTGGTCACCATTGACCGTCAAATGTCAACTCAAAGAGGAAACCGAGGTGCCTTGGTTCGGGTAGCCTTGGTGGGATATACCAATGTTGGAAAATCTACCCTAATGAATGTCATTGCCAAGAGTGATGTTTTTGCAGAAAACAAACTTTTTGCCACGTTAGACACCACCGTAAGAAAAGTTGTCATTGGAAACCTACCTTTTCTTTTGAGTGACACCGTAGGGTTTATCCGTAAACTTCCCACCCAATTGGTGGAATCGTTTAAAGGCACTTTGGATGAGGTTCAAGAAGCGGATTTATTACTTCATGTGGTCGATATTTCACATCCTAATTTTGAAGAACACATTGAGTCTGTAAACCAGATTTTGAGTGACATTAAAAGTTTTGATAAACCTATACTGATGGTTTTCAATAAGATCGACGCTTATAATGCAGCCCCGTGGGACGATACAGAACTGATAGAACAGCGTTCTGAAAAACACTATTCTCTAGAAGAGTGGCAAAAAACTTGGATGCATAAAGTGAATGGAAATGCTCTTTTTATTTCCGCTTTGAGCAAAGAAAACCTTGAGCAGTTTAGGAAACGAGTTTATAACGACATTCGGAATATTCACGTTACCCAATTCCCCTACAACCAGTTTCTTTATCCTGAAGGATTGGACGAGAACCAATAAATTCTTTATTGAGAATTATTTTTTAGCAGGAAAACATGCACAAGGCCTGTAAACCAATGGGTCTTTCAATTGTTTAAATCAGTTTTTGTGACTCTCTTATTTTATACTTTTAATATACTGTGCTATTGTTAACCCAACCTTATTTTTAATTGCTCAATAAATGAAAAAGATAATTCTCCTGTTCGCAATTTACCTGGTTACAAATGGAATAAATGCACAACATAAAAATATTTGGAATGAAACCAAATAATAAAAAACGGAATGTCTTGCACGGTGGATTAACGACCGTTTTGGAATGTTTATTCATTGGGGATCCTATTCTTTAGAGGGCAGACACGAATGGGTCAAGAAATATGAGGTCATTGGCGATGCGACTTACAAAAAATACTTTGATAATTTCAATCCAGATTTATACAACCCCATAGAATGAGCAAAATTGGCCAAAGCTGCGGGAATGAAATACGCGGTAATCACAACCAAACATCATGAAGGCTTTACCTTGTTTGATTCTGATTTCACTGAATACAATTCAACAAACACCCCTTACGGAAAAGATACCTTAAAAGAATGGGTCGGTGCTTTTAGGGAAGAAGGATTGAAAATCGGATTTTATTATTCATTAATTGGTTGGAATCATCTAGAATATTCAATCGACAGGGTTCATCCCTTAAAGCGAAAAAAAAAGATTATAAGGCGCTAAACAAAGAAAGGGACATGTTCGTTTATCGAGAATACTTGATGAATCAGTTTAGTGAAATATTGACCAATTATGGAAAGGTAGACATGTTATGGTTAGACTATTCCATTCCTGATGGTTACGAAGGTAAAGGTCGAAAAGACTGGGGTTCAATTGAACTAATAAAAAAGGCTCGAAAGCTTCAACCTAAGATCATCTTAAACGACAGGCTTGATTTAAATGAATATTGGAGGTGGATGGGATTTTATAACGCCAGAACAGTTTAAAGTTAATGAATGGCCCTCCTACAAAGGAGAAAAATTTCCTTGGGAAACCTGTCAAACTTTTAGTGGTTCTTGGGGGTGCTATCGAGATGAACTTAAATGGAAAGAGAACAAATAATTGCTAGTTTTGTTGATAGAATCGGTAAGTAAAGGAGGAAATATTTTGTTAAATGTGGGTCCTACAGGAAGAGGAACTATCGACTATCGTGCAGAGAATGCGTTATCTGAAATAGGGGATTGGATGAAGTTTAATAACAGGGCCATTTAAGGCTGTACTCTAGCACCTGATGCTTTTGAGGTAACAGAAAATTCATTGCTGACATATAACCCAGATACGAATAGGCTCTATATTCATTTGCTAGATTATCCGCTTCAAAAATTTACTTTGAAAGGAATGAAAGGAAAAATTAAATACACACAGTTCTTAAATGATGCATCAGAAATAAAAATCTCAAATCCAGTTGGAAATTGTATTGATGAGGAAGTGAGTGCAGGAGATGTAAATTTAGTTTTGCCGGTTACGAAGCCTCCAGTTGAAGTGCTTGTAATTGAGATATTTTTAAAATAAACTAATTTCCAACATAGGGTTTGGAGTATTTACCTAAGGGTGCCCATGCCCCATGGTTTGAATATTTTCATTAATCATATGATCTAAGGTGCCATCAAAAATTGAGTGGTAGTGGGTTAAAGAACATTCAATTTGATTAAAAATAACGGGAGTGGTTTCTTGTATTAAATCAATTTGCGAAGGAGTAGAGTTAGAGACGCCGTAGTTTTTGATTTTACCTTCCGTTTTTAGCTGATCAATCGCTGAATTAACTTCATCCCGTTGTATCAAAGGACTTGGGCGATGCAACAAAAGTAGATCTAGGTAATCTGTTTTTAAATTTAACAGCGAACGTTCAACTTGATTTATTATATATGATTTAGAGAAAGAATAATAATTCAACAATATGGGGTTAAAGTCACTTTGGCATTGAATTCCGCATTTTGAAATGAAAAATAAGTCTTCTCTTTCTATTTTTGTTTGAGCATAAGCTTTTCCAAAAGCTGTTTAAGTAGTATAGTCTCCATAAACATCTGCATGATCAAAAGTATTTATCCCTAAAGAAAGCCCAGTTTCAATGAGATCTGCCATTTCTAGAGTATTCAAATTACTCCCCCAGATTCCCTAATTCATGGTGCCGGATATTATTTTTGAAACTTTTGTCATTTTTCTTAAATTAGTTGTTCTAAATTTGGGAGATTTTAAAGCTTGTTAAACTTTGATTTAAATCAATTTTTAACCAATTATTAACAACGTGAAAAGAAAATATTGCTCAATTTTACCTATCTAAATTATATGACTTAATAAAATTAACATGGAAGACACATTGAACAAGAATATCGATATTAGATCCATCAACGAAAAAATAGAAAAAGAAAGTGCCTTTGTTGACTTATTAACACTTGAAATAAATAAGGTCATTATCGGTCAAAAACACATGGTCGAGAGGCTATTGATAGGATTGTTGGGACGTGGTCATATCCTACTGGAAGGGGTTCCAGGCCTCGC
>Ga0308001_10000381_pt1 | contig 20982 bp, 15 predicted proteins | sample Neamet5_FD_203167 | JGI IMG/M metagenome (GOLD analysis project Ga0308001, IMG submission 203167) | Marine microbial communities from water near the shore, Antarctic Ocean - #5 | ecosystem: Environmental > Aquatic > Marine > Unclassified | place: Southern Ocean | collected 2014-06-04
TTAGCGTAACATCAATAAATTTATAAGAACCACTTGAGACTGCCCTAATATCAATATCACTATCGTTATTTAGTTGAAAGAACGCTTTAGAGTCTTGAGCAACAGAAATTGTGCACATTAATGATGACAAAATAAATACTAGATACTTCATAATAATTTTTGATTAAGTGATTTGTAATAATTAGAACCAACTTTGCTTAATAAGTTGTACATTAATTTTCCTGTCCTCATTAAGGATAAACTGTTGTAGAAAACGATGATGCTTAGATGCTTCTACAATAATTCGAACTTTATCGCCAGGTTTACCATAAAAAGACAATTCAGAACCTAAACATCCTTTTTCATTTATAATTATAAAAGCACTCAGTTGATTTTCTACTTTAACATCAATACGAATTTTCTGTACTTGAGTTATTAGAGGGTCATCAATATCGGGATTCGTTTTTGGAGCCTTCAAGCTTACTAAATCGCGTATAAAACTATCACAGGAATCGTATCTGTCCTTAGGGTCTTTAGAAGTTGCTTTAGCAATAATATCGTTCATCCTTTTAGAAACGAGTGGGTAAATTTCTTGAGCGTTCTGTAAAGGTTCGTTTTCAATTTTATTATAAATCTGAAGTACCGGAATGTGTTCGTAAGGGCATATACCAGTAACCATATGCCACAGAGTTACACCTAAACAGTAAATATCAGACTTTTTATTAACTGAAGCATTTGACACGTGTTCAGGACTCATATACATTGGTGTGCCCCCCACATTAGATCCTACACGAGTTAATCTAGGGTCATTTTGACTATCTTTAGCAATACCAAAGTCTAATAATTTTATTTTATCATTCTCATTGACAATAATATTAGAGGGTTTAATGTCTCTATGAATAATACCCTTAGTATGAATATGTTGAATTCCTTCGAGTACTTGTATAAAAATATCAATTGCTCTATGCTCATTAATAGGCCCTGTAACACTTTTGATTAAATCATGCATGTCTCTGCCCTTAACATATTCCATTATTAAATGAAATCTATTTCCATCGGTTATATAATCGTAAAGTCTTACGATTGTAGGGTGGTCAAGTTGTGCTAATAATTTTGCTTCTTCAATAAACCGATTACGAATACTGTCGTCAGTAGACAAATGGTCGTGAAGAGATTTAATAGCTACTTTTCTACCTAAGCGTTTGTCCTTAGCTAGATAAACAATTCCTTGGCTTCCATCTCCGATTGAATCGGAATCTGGGTTAAATTCAAAGTTTTTTAATTCTTCCATAAGTAAATTTATAAAGACACTGAATCCTTTTTCTTCAAACTATAAAAAATGAATATAACAAAAATTAAAGTCATAACAGATACTATAGTTATATCGAGATTTATAGTAGATGGGTTGCTAAAATTTTCATGGTATGATTCATGAAAATTTTGATTTAATGCTTTTGTTGCTTGTACTTTTGTGTTAATAACAGAACCTGAAGCATTACTACCAGGCTGAACAATAACTCGTTGAATAATGTTAAACCCCTCTGTTCCCCATCTAGATAAAGTAAAATAACTAATTACTTCTACGAACTCAGTATTAATTCGTGCGACTAATCCAGCCAACATTATCTGAGGCATAAGTATTATTGGAACAATAGTCATCACTTTCTCTGTTGTAGACATTATAGAAGACAAAAAGAGACCTAGGAAGGTTGCTGAAATAGAAATAAAGGACATCCAGAGGAAAGCATCATATGGGTCTGTAAGAGAGACTAAAGAATTATTAAAATGAACGAATAAAATTAATACAAATATTGCTGACTGAATAACTGTAAAAAAAGACAATACAAATACTTTAGATAAAACATAAGGGAATATATCCAAATTGTACATTCTCTCTCTTTTATAAATAGATGCTTCATTTACAATTTCTCTCGCAGCATTATTAGTACCAAACCATATTGCTGAAATAGCAGTAATAAAAGGTACAGCAGGAGATATATCTGTAAATATTAAACAGATTAAACATGCAATAATTGGAGCTTGTATAATTAAGTAAAGTGAATTAATCTTATCATTTGTTTTTATCTTGAAATACCTACTTGTTAACCAATAAAACTGACTAATAACAGACTTGTCGTTTTTCTTTTCAATATTAACTGATGATGTAGTATTCGTAGAAGAAGGTCTAGGACTTTTATATTTATCAACCCAGAATTTAGAGGTTTTTCCAGATATTTTTGCAAAAACTGAAACAGCATTATCAACTTCAAAATAATCTTTATATTTATTAGAGTCACCATAGTAAACAATATTACCACCTTCAGCCATAAAGATAACATCATCCATATAAGCTAGATCTTCCGGCTTATGAGTTACCATAATAACAGTTGTTCCTTTTTCAGCTAATCTCTTTAATATATCTAAGAAATCTTCTACAGTCTGAGGGTCTAAAGGTGAAGTAGGTTCATCTAAAAACAAAAGTAATGGGTCAGTCAATAGTTCAACAGCAATAGAAACTCTTTTTCGTTGACCGCCACTGATCTCTGCTACAATGTTATTTTTAATTTCAAAAATATTTAACTCCTTTAAAATGGTGTCAATTTTTTGATGAATCTCCTTATTTGATAAATTCTTTAATCTAAGTTTGGCGGTATAGAATAAGCATTCAAAAACCCTTAACTCTTTGTGAATAATATCGTCTTGTGGAACATAACCAATTTGAGTTTTTAAGTAGTTGTAATTTGCTATTAACTCCAGATTAAACAAATAAACCTTACCACTTGAAGATGGTGAATCTCCATTTAATGTTTTAAGTAATGTAGACTTACCACATCCAGAAGGTCCCATAATAGCTAACAATGATTTAGAAGGCACAGCTAAATCAGTTCTATTTAATGCAGTTACATTATTAGAATAAACCTTTTTTATACCTTTTGCCGAGATTGCTAATTCCTCATTTAAATCTTTTGTTTCTCCGATAAGAGAAATCTGATTCCGACCAATAAATATTTTATCCTTAATGGTGATTTTAGATTCACCCTTTAATCTATTACCGTTTACAAATGTTCCATTACTAGAGTCAAGATCTTTAATTTTATAAGTATCAATGGACTCTTTAGTAATTAAGGCATGATTTCGACTAATCGTATGTCCTTCTAATACTAAATCACAATCGGCACTTCTACCAATTAATAATTTTCCCTTATCATTTAATATCTTAAGTATATCTTTTTTGTCTACACTTAGATGTGTCTTTTCATTTTCAACTAAAATCACAACACCTCCAAGTCCAGCAATCTCAAGTTTATCTTTATTCTTTAGCTCTGCAATACCAGCGGGTTTTAGAAATATTCCGTTTAAGGACGTTCCATTGGTACTGTTTAAATCTTGAACAATTAATTTTTTGTCTGAATTATATATTAGCTGAAGATGTTTCTTAGAAATCCTATTATTATCAATTTGTATATCTGAATCAGGACTACTCCCTACAATTAAATTGAAAAAATAATCATCATGAACAGCTACTTTTTTAAATAGCTTATTATTTTGATAAAAATATAATTTTAACTGTATCATTATTTACCAAGTTTTAGCTTCATAGTACTTAAATCAATTTCAACTTTTTTTATCACATCAATTGGAACTATAATGTTATTAAACACTACAACACCAGTAATATTGACGTAGTAAAAGATATCTTTATTTATAGATTTAAAAAACAAAGAACTAGCCATCATTATTGAATTTAACTGCATGGATACATTGAACTGATTTAATGAATCTGGAGCAACAATAAACTGGTCTGAAAGATATGTTTGACCAATTCTATTTTGGAGTTTTTTAGATTTAAACAAGATAATATTCATCGAGTCTATTGTATAATTAAACCTGCTATTATTAGAAACTTCAACGTCAAAATCTAGCATTATAGCAGTTAAGGAAATAGAATTAAGATTAATGTTTTTAATTTCAAAATCTTCTTTTGCTAAACTTTGATCTAACAAAATTCCAAGATGATTAAATAAATCAATATTAAATTCAAATGAATACTCACGCTTTATAATTGGTAATGAGGTAAAGCATTTAACAGTAAGAATAGATGAATCATTAAGGTTTACGAAGTTCTCTATATCTAAGTTATTTAAAAGAAATCGGGTAGAAATAAGCGTTGAATCTTTAGAAGGTAATAATAATTTTTCATCAAAAACTCCAGAACCTAAATGGGTAGAGTCAATGAAAAGTGAATACTTCATTTCAGATGCAGCTAGCTTATGCCAATTAGGGTTGTAAATAATTATATCCGATTCGATATAAATACTATCGGATTTATTTACAATATCAAAATTTTCTACATTAATAAGCATTGGAGGTTGAAGAGTATTACAACCAGAGCTTAAAAGAATACAAGATAATGCAACTAGAATATAAATAACTTTATTCATCGCAGTTCTTATTATAATTAGTGTCTAAATGATTTACAATACAATTTGATCTACTAGAAGAATACGGGTGAGACCTAAACAAATTATCAGCTAAATTAAATTCTGATTCTTTTTCAGAAAGTCGATTGAATAAATCTATTCCAGAACAAGGAGAATAGCGAGTAGGGAAAACTAAATCTACCCCAAATAAATCGGCCTCAGCTTCTTGCTTTTGATTAAATGACACAGTTACCATATTATTTACAGCTAATAGTACTTGTCCAAGAAGTCCCCAATTTTCTGATTCTTTTAACTTCTTTAATTGAAAGTTAAGATGCCCTAATTCATTATGTGCTACTTCATGAGAAATTAACATAGCAAGCTCAGAGTCATTATTAATAAAATCAAGCATTCCACGAAAAAAGAAAACTTTACCTCCTGACGTAAATACATTTATCAATGAATCTTCAACAATAAAAATTTCATAATTGAACCCTCTCGGATTTAAAACTCTAGATGAAATATCAATCAATATTTTATTAAGTTTTTCATAGTCATCTCCAGAAATTACAATAAGATCTTCAGACTTAAAAGTCTCTAATAATTCATCCCCATATTTAACCTCCTCACTCAAAGGAATATTTACTTTCTCTAAATATACAGATTGTACCTCCTTAGTTAAATCCCCAAATACATTTATAAGTGAGGTTGATTCTGCATCTTCATGAAAATTAGACAAACACGAAAAATCATAGCTTACATTCTCTTTTTGTTTATTTTTAAATTGAAAAAATGAAGTAGAATCTAGTTTAGTTTTAATAATTGAATCTATACCAAATAAATAATTTATAGCTACTAAAGATGTTAATACTAAGATAGTCACAACAATTATAGTAACTACCTTATTTTTATTATGATTGTTTTGCTTATCATTTGAAGGTAAAGAAGACAACAACTTTATATTATTAGTAATTACATGGTTCTTATATTCAAACTTTTGTGCAGCATTAATCAAATCTTTTTTGGTACATTTATAAGACCCAAAAGTTATTACATCAACATGAGTAATAATTACTTCGCCAATAATTTTCTTATAATTAACGAACGTACCGTTAGAAGATCCTAAATCAACAATCGAGACTACTCCATCAGTAATTACAACTTGAGCATGGTTATTTGAAACCGATTTATCTTCAACAAATAAATGATTTTTACGTCTGTTTCTTCCAACATTAAATACTACCTGACTCATTCCTAGTTATTTTGAATTATTACTCCAATAATTAACAGTATTATAGCTATAGCAAATACGGTTATCAATAGATCACTTCTAGACTTTTTCTTTTCAATTTTTGCTTCTTCAACTATAGATTCATTTACACTTTCTTTTAAATCGGTATCATCAATAATTTCTAGAATATGACGCTTCCAATCAAAGGGATTAGATCCTAAAGATAAAATATCATACTTATCTAATTGAGTAGGACTAAAAACTCTTTGACCATTAATATACGTGCCATTTGTTGAAGATAAATCAATAACAGTTACATTATTATTATCATCTATTACCAACTGTAAATGAAATCGAGATACCGAAATATCTTCAATTTTAATATTGTTTGAATAGTCTGTTCCTATAGTAATTAAATGCATTAATTTAATTCATTTAGAGCAGTTAATAATTCATTACAGTCTTGATATCTGTCAATCGGAGATTTTTCAGTAGATTTTTCTAGAATAGACTGTATTTTGAGAGCTGTACCAGTTTTAATATTAGGCATTTTATTTATAAGTGAATTGTTAATTCGCCTAAACATCTCATCATTAGATATATCTTTAGGGTGTGGGTACAAACCAGTTAACATATAATAAAACAATAATCCTAATGCATAAACATCCGTTCTATTATCTAGTTCTGTAGTGACATCTAATTGTTCTGGTGCCATAAACATCAATGTTCCCATAATTTTCTCAGACCTTTGCTCAGAAGTACCTTGAGATATTCCATAGTCAATAATCTTTACAGTACCATTATTGGACACCATTACATTAGAAGGTTTAATGTCTAAATGTAGAACTCCATCATATCCCTTAATTGGAATATTTCGCTCATGCCCATACCCTACTCCCTTTACAATCTCTTTCATTATTGCAATTCCAACTTCAATAGGCATCCTATTATTAGGGAATTTTACAACATATTTATCTATAGGCGTACCATCAATATATTCCATGATTAAATAGTAAGCACCCTTTAAAATTATAAAATTCTTAAGCCTCACAATATTCTTGTGATTTAGCATTAAATATATATTCGCCTCAATTTTAAATTTATTAATAATTCCATCTATGGCTGCAGCAGAAGTCTTTAATTTCTTTACAGCAACCATGTGGCCCGTATGGGCATCTAGTGCCTTCCATACAGTACCAGCGCCACCTTCATCAATTTTATGAATGAAGTGATATCTAGGACCTAAATCTGGAAACATTATTTTTTTATTTATAAATTTTTACGATTTTGCCACGAACAACCTTTAATTTCTTTCCATCTCCATTCTTATAAGTATCGCTTGGTAAGGACTCATTCTCTCCTTTCTCATTGATCATGAAAATTAAACAGTCAACTTTCCACTGGTCGCAATCTGTAGAAACATTAATCGTACCGTTCAAAACTCCGGTTAAACCATGGGGTTCAGAGACTTCTACTATATAGTTATAATAACCTATAAGAATTCCATCTACCTTTAATTCATATGAAGGAGATACTTTTTCAATTGCGAAAAATACTTTCATTATACTGTCATTCTTAATAATTTGTTTGTTTATACTCCTTATCTCTCTATTAACATCATCAACCTTTATACTTGAATAAAATAATACTACTTCGGGTTTTGATTCTAATTTAAACTTGAAAGTATTAGTTTTCAACGAGTCTGATAGAATTTTTTTGATTTCATCCGGGATTACACCATTGAACTTAACAGGATCTATATTTCCAAAATTTGGTTTATTTCTTTTCCAACCCTTTTTCTCTAATTTCGCGATTTTATCCGCATTATCTTTATCTGCTTCATAATTATTTTCAGCCGTAATTGTGCCTAAGCCACAATCACCATCAATCTTACCATTATAATACTCTTCTTTTTTTAATTTCTTTTGAAGGTCTTTACACTTTTCATCTACAATAGTTTTCTTTGGAGTAGCAATTTTTTTCTTTACTGGAGAGTTTATAGCGTCCACTTTTTCTATCGCATTAGGATAAGTAATAGTGAATACACCATCCTCAAGAGAAATATCTTTATCTAGATATCTAGCTTTGGCATTTTGATAATTGAGTGTACTATCATTAATGGTAAACATTGCATTATTCTGTATATGAGTATTAATTTCTTTACTTAATTTACCTTTACTTTTTTTCTGTTTAGAAAACTCTTTTTGAAATTGAGCAGAAGCACCACCAAATTTATAAGCAGAGTCAACAATCCATTCAAATGTCATTTCATCTTTTGAGTCTTCAATTGTGATTTCGATTGAAGTTGAAGTTGAAGTTGGTACTTTAGAGTTTACAACTTCTTTTATAAATGGAGTCTCTCCTCCACTAAAACAATACAAACAACAGAATAAAATAAAAATTGGTAAACTAATAATTAAAGGTTTCATTCTATTAAATGATATTCCATTTTTAGGAGTATCAATTTTAACTTCTTGAGTAGAAGTAAAACTATTAGAATCGTTATTTTTATTTACAAAAACTGTTTTATGATGTGGACTTTCAAGTATTTCAATTAAGCCAACAGTTATATTATCTCCTCCTCCTGCATTATTAGCTAATGAAATTAATGCATTATTGGTTTTGAGAATAGAATCATACTTTAATGCTTTTGAAATTGTGTTATCAGACACAAATCCACATAAACCATCTGAGCACATTAAAATTTTATCACCAACTTTAGGTAATATAGGGGAGTTACAAACATCTACATTTACAGAATCGGAAACGCCTAAAGCCTGTGTTAATTCATTTTTCCTAGGATGTAATTCCATTTCAGCATCCGTAATTTCACCTTTATCGACAAGAGTCTGAACATACGAATGGTCTTTAGTTAACCTAGATAACTTACCATCTGTTTGAATATAAATCCTACTATCTCCAACGTGACCTATGAATAGTTCATTATTTCGATGAACTAAAACAGTACAGGTTGTTCCCATTCCTTTTAGAGAAGCATCTGACTGAGAACGAAGAAACACTTGATTATTTGCGAATGAAATTGATTTCTCAATAGCTAAATATATGTTATCGTAGAATTCTTTGTTAAAAAAGTCTATGATACAATCAGCAGCCATCCGAGATGCTACAGCACCACCAACATGACCACCCATACCATCACAAACTATAAAAACATGACCATTTTTTGTAGTAGTAGAAGTATCAACTTCACCAAAGCAATCTTCATTTGCCTTTCTAACAAGACCTACATCTGTAAGTAGATGAGAATTAATTTTTAACATATATTAAAGGTAAAAGGTTATTAAGACATCAGCAATAGTGATATTGTCACCATTATTTAAGACCGTATTTTTTATTTTAATTCCATTAACAAACACACCATTTAAACTATCTACATCATAAATGCTGTAAGAGCCCTCATTAAATTTTATTTCAAAATGCATGTTAGAGATGTTGGGATTAGGAATGCATAATAAATTAGACTTACCTCTCCCAGCAGTAATTACAGGTCTATTTATAGTGAAATTTTCATCCGTAAAGTGTGAACTATTTAAAACAGGAAAACCACCAGAATTTTTCATCAATAAAATCATCTGATTCTCTTCGCATACTAATATAGAGTTAGCCTTTGCTTTATCATCCTTAAATTTTTGTTCTTTTTGCTCATTAAGTAAACTTTCAATACTATCATTTTGTTTACTTATTTTACTTTGAAATACATTTTGAGACTTTACACTTTCAATTTTACTTTGCTTACGTTCTTTAATTTTCTTAACCGATAGATAATAGATTAAGAATAGTATAAGGAGTAGAATTAAAGAAACAATAATAGAAATAAGAGTGTTTTCTCTAAAACTATACGAAATAAAATTCCCTGGTGTATTAAATATTAAAATGTGATTTTCGGGACTAAGACCTACAATTATTAATTCTGATAAAGCTCCATTAGCAACAGCATTGTTTACTTTAGCTGAGATTACATATTCATTACCTAATACAGTTCTAGTAAACTCATTTAATATTTTAACTATAGACTTCTTTGCTAATTCTAATTTCAGTTGATGAACTCCATCTAAATCTCCAGAACTTGCAGGAAGAATAACTTTCTCCCCAAAAGTATAATCAGCTAATGTAGGGTCTGTAAATTGGTGGTAACCTGAACGATTGTATTTTATTGTATTTATCACAAAACCTAAATCCTTAGCTCTATTGACTAATTGATTTGATGATTTTTGTGTAGAATATTTATTATTTCGCTCTTCAGAAAGTATTAATAAAGTTTTTGGTAATGAAGTGTTTAATTCACTTATTTCTTGAATAGCTTCTAATCCAGCTCCATATAAATCAGAAACCCCTTTATTTGTAAAGGCTGAGTTTTCAACTTCAAAAGCATTAATAGCACTGTATAACTCACTCTCATTATCTGTGAAATTATCGTTTAAACTATTTAATATTTTACCATTCTCATCTTTCAATGAAAAAGTTGCTACTTTAATTAAATCTCCATCATTAACAAACTCTTCCAGTGATTCTAATAGAGCACTGTGAAAGGTAACTAATTGCTCAACTCTATTTTCATTATACAAGGCCTCAAGTAAAATATAAACACATTTATTGTCTGAAACATTATGTGTTAAATTATCTTTTGGATCAATTCTTAGTATGTCAACTTCAACCTCTGTAGAATCAATAAATTCAAATAAATTAATACTTGACCAATCGACAATATTTGGATTTCTATCATTGAATGATATTTCAATAATAGGGAACTTATCCAAGTTAACATTATTGTCTACAGTTACCTGCGACAATAATGTTAATGGAAAAATAAATGCTAAAAAGGTAATCTTAAATTCTCTAAACATAAGGTTTATTTAAATGCTTGTCTAAATAGGTAGGATGTTTTACCAAATTTCAATTCATCGCCATCTTGTATATCTACTGGTTGACTAGGTGAAATTTCTTCCCCATTAATATAAGTTCCATTAGATGACATTTCATCACGAATTACAAATTTGTCGTTTCTACAAAGTAATAATGCATGAACATTTGAAACCAACTCATCTTTAATGGTAATGTCATTAATAGAATTTTGACCAATTGAGTTTTTACCTTCTTTAATTCTAAAATCAACACCAAAATCTTCAACATCAAAAGAAACTAACCAACCTCTCAATCTTCTCTTTGAACTAGTAGAGACTTCTTGTCCGTCGATATTTGTACCAACATCACCAGAAATTACTGTCCTAAGTGCATCGTTTGATGTAGGCTTAGAAGCAGATGGAGTTCCACCACCAAAAACCTGAGTCTTTTGAGATTGAACAGCATCATTACTGTTAGTTTGTTTAGTCGTACCTATTACTTCTGTTTTATCAGAATTTGATACATTTCCTTTTGGACAATAAGGACATTCATTTAAGGATTCTTTATAAAAGTGTCCTTGATTACATTGATTAAATCCATCCATAGCTGTTTTTGTTTCTGTTATTAAGTTACTTGGTTTTTTTATTTTCTCTTTTACTGGTTGCTTACTATTAATCTTATCCAATTCTTCTGGAATATCTCCATACTCATTAGAAGACTGCTCACTTTTTGATACTGTAAAAATAAATAAGACAATCCCTCCTACATAGGGTACAAATGAAATAAAGTACCACCAACCAGAACGGCCTACATCATGTAATCTACGCACTGTAACAGCAAGACTTGGTATTATCATGATTAATACATATAAGCCAAGTATAACTGCTAAGACGTAGCCTAAACCTTCTAAATCACTATCAATAAATAAGGCCGTAAATATACCAGCTACAGCCATTATCAGGAAGTTAAACAATACAAACATCCAATACTCTTCTCTAGAAGCTCTTCCAGAAAAATCAGAATATTGATTTAACACTTTTAAATACCATTTCATAGTTCGTAATTTAGTTAATTTCTTCCGTAAATCAAATCTCCAGGTGTAATACCAACCAGTCTACTTCTTAATCTAAGAAAGATTATAAATGATGGAAGGATGATGTAAGCTAGAATTAAAAAAAGCAAATCAATAGTATGATATTCTATATGATTAGAAGCAGTTACATTAATAATAGAACCCACATTTGAAATTAAATAAACACCCATAAAATGAGATAGAATATAACCCACAACGAAAGCGATTACTATCATAGAAACAGATATAATTGAATAACAAACAATAATACTATTATTGGATAAGCCAAATGCTTTTAAAGTCCCTAAACTCTTTTCTGATTTAGTAATGTGAGCCAATACAATACTAATTATATAAATTACGATTGAAAATATGCTATAAAACACTAAAACATATCTTAAAAAGTTAGCGATTTTGTTGAACAAAGAAAAATTCTCCTTTGCTTCTACGACGCTTAAGTCAATGTCCAATTTAAATTCATCTTTTAAATACTGTTGTAAATTTCTAATTGAACTTAACCTATCTTTTTTAAATGTAAAATTGATATAATCGGCTTGAATTATATTTGACTTTAGAGAATATCTATCAAAATCATATACTCTATGTATATTCGAATTTTCTTGAACTAGTTTTTGAATTCTATTGTATTCTAGAGTATCAATAATATTTTTCTTAATAACATGAGAGAACTTATCATAAATTTCAGAATTTTTAAGTTTCACATCATCAAAACCATATGAACTTTTAAAAGTATCATAATCATTATCACCTACATACAGCATGAAGTAATCAACTTGTTTATTGTTTTTAATAATCTCTCTATAGAAATCATTATCATCAAAGGAATCAAACAACTTTTCACCCGCAATTATATCTAAACCATGAGGTAACTGTTTTACAATACCAGAAATTGGTACTTGAAAATAACTTCTTACTCCATCGATACTTCTCATTAATGATAAATACTTAGGATATTCAATCTTAGTAACTTTTTCACCATCCTTAGATTCGAACTTAAACTGTAACTTATCAACTAAATAATCTTCAGTAACTATACATCCCCATTTATTGAAAAAATTATTTGAAGTCATAAAAAAATCTTCTTTCTCTAAGAAAGCTAAGAATGGATCATTATTGACCCCTCTTCTGATTTTAGTATTTGCTCCTATCTCTTTATCCAATCGATAGAATTTTCTATAATCGATAGTTGTTTCTATAGTTTTACTAGAGTCTATTCCTAATTCTTCATAAAAATCACCTTTATATTTACTTTCAATTTTAGACAATTTTATCCTATTGTACGGATTCTTAAGCTCTACTATAGAAACGAATGGGCTGTTCATTTTTTCACCCAAAAAGGATATTGCCCATTGACTTATTCCAATAGATAAAAGAGAACAAAACAAGATAATTACAAGAACAATTAAGTTTTTATAGTTAGAACCTCCTGCAATATGTTTAAATTCTGGAAAAATAAACTTTTTATAAAAATTTTTATCTGACATGTTTATTTTGATTTTAAAATTGAAGCAGTTGTATCGTTATTCGCAATCTTTTCTTTTAAATATTTTATGAGAGATTCCTCAGAAAAATCTAAAGAATTAGAATCATTAGATTCCCAAGAATTATTAGTACACTTACTAAATGTATTTGATTTTGAAATCACTCCATAACTGTGCTTTTTATCATTCACAATTTCAGATTCTTTATCTATTAATATGATTTTAGTCGCATGTTTTACAGACAATGCTATATCATGACTTACAATAATTGCAGTGCTTTCTTTTTGCTTTATATCTGCAATTAATTTAGACATTAAGTTATTCGCATTTCCCCAATCAAGATTCCCCGTCGGTTCATCAGCAAAGAGTACCGAGTAATTTCCAGCAATTGCCCTAACAAAGGCTAACCTTTGTCTTTGTCCACCAGACATCTCACCAATACCTCTTTCCTTAGAATTTGATTTAGACTCAACCAATAAGGTTTCTATTTCTTTTTTAGAAAAAGTTTGCTCAAGCTCATTTCTCGTAAATATTGCATTTAATTCGTTGAATGTAAAGATCTCTTTAAATTCATCATTTGTAAATATTTCCTTAAAAAGAGGCAATACTTTTCTTTTAGCAGAGCGCTCTGTATTACCTTGTAATAAAAGCGTGATTAGACCATTATCTGCAATATTAAGAGTTTCGAATAAATTTGTATTTTGAAAAATAAAACTTAAATATTTCTTTCTTATAGACGCTAAATATGATTCCTTTTTTGTCCATATTTTAGTAAAGTCTTCAGTACAGTTATCTACAGAAAATGTAAACTCGCTTGTATTACTAGTAACTAAGGTATTGTTCATTAATCCCAGAGTTTCTAAAACTGTACTTTTACCTACACCTGAAGCACCAATCATAAATACGATTTCGCCTTTATAAATATTTAAATTGTTTATTTTTAAAACTGACTTTTTAGCTTTAAAATATTTACAATCAATATTTTTAATCTTATATAATAACTCCATTTTAAAGTGCTTTTGAACCTGGTAAATCGACTAAAGGAATCCAATAAAATTCCTCTCCATTTAAAGTGAAACTACGTTTCTTATATCTATCTCCAACATGATAATCAGTATCAAGATATTCTTTTGCTTTATTAGTGAAATCTTCAAAAACTAATTTAAAGTCCTTAGTTAAATCGGTTAACTCATCTAGTTTTAAATCACTCACACGTTTGTCGGCATAATCTATTCCTAATATCACATTCCATAATTCATTTAAAGAATACTGTTTGATAGTTTCTACACTTACACCATCACCTAATATATTTTGTGCAACACTAATTATATTATCCTGAAACATCATCTTTTTTTCAGCCTTTGTAAGATTATCATCTACAAACATAGCTCTAAGTGATTTATCCAACTTACCTTTTTCACTAGAGGATAAGAAAACTACAGGAACAAGTGCTTTTACTCCATCTGAATACTCTAAAGTTACATTTGCTTTAGTAGTAATTTCATTTCTGGTTAAGAAATCAATAGCAGTAGGTCTATCACATTTCAAGACACTCATTATGTATACAATTAAGCCTTCTGGAGGGGTAGAAAAAACGACATCACCTGGGACACCCGACTCACCTTTATTGCTTAATACTAGAATATTAGAATCAACTACAGACATATATTCCGACATAGACTTAACTATTGACTCTTTTAAATGGCTTTGATTCATTGGTTGATTACTGGCGAAAGTGAAACGTCCAAACATATTATTGAAATCAATTCGACCATTTTCTTTTAAGTCCAATTTGTAAGTATTATTACCAAGATCCTTTAGTTTAGGTTTTAACTTGGTAGAATTTTCTGCGATAAGCTCCGCTGTACCTGAGATAAAATCTTGAGAATCATAATTATATTTGTAATACGAATCTCCTTGATCATCACACAAGTTAACTTGATAAGAAATAATGTTTAATTTATTATCAAAAAGAGTTTTCACTACATTTTCCAACTCATATTGCATATCAAGTGGTATTGACTTATCATACACCTCATGATTACCACAATCACCAATCAATACAATGACATTACTTTGCTCTGGGTCTAAATTAAATTGATTTATACCGTTAATCAATGCATTGTATTGGCCTTCAGCAAATGTTTTATCACATTTGGCACTTACACACTGCTCATCAAGTATTGCATCAGTAACACGTTCATGATTAGTAGTAAGTTTAACAATCTTATAAGGTTGAGGATCACAATAATCTTTGTATGTAATTAATCCAAACTTTAAACTATGCTGGTTTAACCGTTCATTATTTTCAATTATTTCTGCAACAGACTCAGCAACTTTGGGATACACAAACCGCATACTCGATGTTGCATCAATTGCAAATATTATATTAGTGGCAGAAGCTTTTTTCTTTAATCTTTCTAGTATCATTTTATGAACATCTGAGATAGTGTCACAGCCATCACATTCCATTTTATTAGATGCAATACTTACAATCTCTTTTATTCTATCATCAACATTCTTTAATATTGGCATTCTCATCTGGTTTGCAGGAATGTCGCCAACTTTAAATTGAACAACAGCTGATTCTTCAGAGCAAATCTGATAATTTAAACACATGTTCAAATCTTTAATTGTAGTAAAGCCAAATAAATTTTGATAACCATGCGCATCAAAAGCAGTCTTTGATCTTGAAGGTTCAAGACAAACTCTAGTATTCCAATCCGTAATATTGGCTTTAGGAATCCAACCCATAATATTTTTACCTACAGTTATTACATTACCATTTAGTTGGTCATTATCCCCTAGAAGTACAGAATTTCTGGTCTCTTTATAAACAAAATAAATCTTAAAATCTTTAGGACTAGTTAACTTAGCTCCAAGTTTAATTTGAGGTTGTTTATAGAAATGCTTTTGCGCATTAATATCTTCTAAAATAGTAGAATTAGTCTTTAATGCATCAAGGGATGTTAAAATCATCGCCTTTTTTGGCACAGATATATCATCATCTGTTTTTAAAGAGAATTTTGACAACAGTAAATACTTAGACTCAATCCAACCTAATTGCATTTCAGGATTTTTAAAGTCAAAAAGCCACAACCAATTACCTGAAACCTCCTTTACTACACATTGCTGCATAAAACTTAATTCTACACCACTGTTGGACCCACCTTTAGAGTTTTTTAATTTATTCTGCCATCTGTCAGAAAAAACTAACCAAGGCTGTGAGGTTGTATCATCCAAATATTCTTCAACAGTAATTATACCCTTATTGATATCATTTATAAAGGATGCTTTATTTTGTTGTGTAAATATTGTTGGAGTGCATAATACTCCCCACTGATTTGTGCATCGTTGAGCACTTAGCGAAGAATGGATACATATAAATGATAAAAGAATTAAGTATACTTTAGTAAATCTCATAGTTAAAGTTTTTCTTTAATTATTGAAGTGAAATCATTATTGTTTTTGTAAATATATAATGAGATATCCTCATGAATATTTCCATTAGAATAATGAAGGCGGTTGGTTAATAATAGCTTCTTGATAAATTGACTATAAACATCATTTTTATATTCTTTAGTATTATAGAAAAAATGAAAATTCAAGTGAGATCCAAGTGACGAATCGCTAGAAATAGTATTAATATTTTTAAAAAATTCATTCTTTCGCAATAATGTATTGATATTAGACACGTCGAAATTGAAATTTGAAGATCTAGGATTTAATAAATACATTTGCTCAATAGAGGAGTTAATATCACTAGGTAGACTAGTATAAATAGGTTCTTCTCCGTTAGCAATATAAAGAAGAAAGCTAGAATTAGATTTAGTAATTAACTTAACTTCATTTTCAATTTCAGAAATGGATTTACTAGATGAATTCAAATCAATGTAAATTACCTCAGAAATATTTTGAGAAAACAAATTAAGACTTAACCCTAACATTATAACAAACAAGTGCTTACATTTCATTGATGATGATTTTAGTAATGATTGATTTATCTTTGTTGTATATAACCTTAGATGCTATAATATTAAGTTTATTAATAAACTCGTCTCCTAACGATAACCTAGATGTATTCATAAACATCATAAATTGAGAAAGGGATCTTTCTTCATCATTATGAATAATGATTAGCTTGTCTTTATAAGGTGCCAATAATTTTCTAAAAGATTTGTCCCTTTTGTTAGACTTTAAATTAGCAAAACAGTTGATTATTATATCTACTGTTGGTGCCAATGTAACACTTGAACATTTCGAATTTATAAATTCGAAAGAAGCAATTTTATCTTTAGCACTAGATAATCGGGCGTAAACAATATTGCTAGCTCCAATTTCTTTTTGTGTCCAGATAAACTTACGATTGTAATAATCACTTCCATTCATTGATAACTCAATAGCATCTGACATAGAATAAGCATCGTTAACAACTATAGAGTATTCACATTTATGATTAGCAGCTTTAACATATTGAATACTAATTAGCTCTTCACAAGCACTCGAATGAACTTCTCCAACAATAGAATAATTCTCTATAATTTGATCTCCATCTAGCTTAAAGTTCTCATTATCAAAATAGATTACAATCTGAGAATCATCAACATCACAAGGGTAAAATCTATTCCCATTATTATAAATAATTCCATCGGAATTATAATCCTTCAATTGGACTTTAGCATCAATATAATTACTAGAAAATTGGATGTAATTTTCCTTAATTTCGTATGTAATGATACTAGGGTCAGATGATGGTATAAAAAACAATACAGCAGGAATGCTTACTAAAATAACTAGACTAACAATCCATATTAAGCTGTTTGTTTTTTTTGTAATCTGTCTCCAATCTCTAGAGTTACAATTAGGACAGAAATCAGGGTTATCAGATTTAAATTCCTTTTCACATTCTTCACACTTGTAGTAATTTACTTTCATTTTTATTAGAGTTTTATAATTAGTCCAACCGAAGTTGAGAAATAATTTAAGGTATAGTCGATATTGTTAGCTATTGTATTTAAATTTAAATAGCTTTCAGATGGGTTTATATTATTTTTCTTAAAGTAACCGCTTTTTGACGTTTGATAATTGATCCCTAAATTCACAAATAATCGTTTATTACATTCATACTCAACATTAAATTTGAATGAATTTGTTTGAATAGATTTATAACTATCAATTCCCCCTGATTGTTCGACTTGATAAGCACCAAAATCATAGACACCATTTTCTGCGATAATTAAGCCATAAAAATCTTCATAGTAGCCAGAATAATTAATGGAAGCAATTGAGCTGAAGTTAGCTTTATCAACTGTTACATTACCTAATCCTGCTCCAACTAAGAAATTAAATTTCTCGTATTTATACTTTAACAATACAGAAGCTTCCATTGAAGAGGTTTCAATTTCTTGTTGTTCCACTAAACTGTTAATATTAATTAGTCTTAAATAATTTGCACCATCATCATCAGTCGACATATATGAATAATCATAATTATCAACAGTTATTTGATGGCTAAAAAAGTCTAATTTATACCCGAAATCTAAAAACACACTAATAGGAGAGACAGGTTTACCGTCTATAATAATTGAATTAAATCTAGATTTAGACATTAAAATGTTAGTCAAATTAAATCGTATACTAGACTTAATAGAATAGGAGTTATTATTCTGTAAATTGAGGTTAATCGATTCTGAAAAAACTTTTATTGGATTAAAATTGTACCCAAAAATATTTGAGGATTCAATACTAGATTTTTTAAAAATTAATTCACGTACCTTGTTAGTACTTCTGAGAATCTCAGCTTGTTTTACAGTCCTTTTTCCAAATAACAAATCATGAACTGGCGTAATTTTAATAGTACTTTTATTTAAATCTAAAGAATGAAATAAACCCTGCATCAATGTAGTATCAGAGTCAACTAATACTTTTAAATCCTCAGTATTGTATTTTTTAGAGAAAATTGAATACCTAATTTTAGGTAAAATAATAATTGTAGGATTTACTTTCTGATTATTAGAGATTTTAATAATCTCCATCTTGTCTTTATTAAAATGAAATGTGAAGACTAAGTCTAATTTCTTTTTATACAAAATTCTCTCATCATACTCATCAGTTAAATCATTAATCAAAACTTGATAATCACGATTAATATTTTCTCCATTTATTTCTTTTGTAACATAAACATCGAATGTGCCAGAAGACTCATTAGAATATTCAATTTGTCCAATTTCATTTATTGAAATCGAAACATTTAGACGTTTATAATTTCTACGAATAATATTTATGTATTCTTTCAAACTTATAGATGAGTTTGCTTCATTTAAATGAAGAATATCATTAACTACCTGAACTTGATTATTCTTGAATAAGTCATAGAAATCATCAATTTTACTTTCACGAGAAAAACTACTTGATGATTGATAAACATTTAGATTCTCAATAGCTAACTGAGCTATATTATGATACATCGAATCGTTTTGAGCAACTATTATATTTGAAACAAATAGAAAGCAGAGCAGAGTTATATATCTTATCATCTTAATATTATTTTCTCAATTAATAAACTATCCATGGTCCTTATTTCTATAAAGTATATACCTGGTGGTGAGTCATCAAATTTAATATACCCACTAATTCGGTCAATAAATGGAAAGACTTCCTGTCCAATTGAAGAATATACTTGAACTGCTATTATCTCTTTTACATTAAAATATATAGTACCAGAACTAGGGTTAGGATAAATAACACTCTCTTCATATTCATCTTCTATAATTTCTAACAACTCATTAGGTGGATTATAGTACGAACGTGTAAAGCAATTAATGTCATCCCAGTTAGTATTTACCCAATAACGATAATTAATAGTATCAATACCATTCTCCAATTGAATATATTGAAGAGTATCATTTAAATATTCAATTGGAGAAGAAATTCCAGAAGAAATATCTGTATAACCCCATTGATAATTAATAAAGGCTGAACTATCACTACAAATTAAAATATTAGAATTATTCTTTTTTATTACTAATGATTTATCTGGAGCATATTCATTAGTCACCTCTATAGGAAAGTAAGATAGAAGTTCACAACCTGTAATAGTATTTGTTTGAAGTAAATTAAGTTCTCCAATAATAGGAAAAGACTCAAAATGAATGTTACACTCATTTGTTTCAGATGAACCTATAAAGACTCCTATATCTGTACTCCAATTATAATACATGTTTTCACTGAGTAAATCTAAACTATAATTCTCGTCAGTTGTATTAGCACATATAATATTATTTCCGATAATTTCAATTTCAGCTGGCAGGCTATTTACTATAACATCACAAGTATTTGTAAATAGTGAACCACAGTCTAAATTTGAGATTATATCTAATTTAAAATATGTATTTTCAAACAATTCAACTGAATTGTAACTCATCGAAGTTTCACCAGTAAGAATATTGAAATCAATTCCATTAGTGCTAGATAACCATTGATAAGAAAAATCTAAATCTGCACCAACTGCAGCAGATAATAATTCAATTCCATTTGGTACTTCACCATAACAAATAGTCTCTGACACAGTAATTTCTCCTGTAATGAATTCTTCATAAACATTTATTAAAATTGGAGTTGTACTTACAGTACCACAACCGTAAACAGAACTTACCTGAACTCGATAATTGGTAGATTCTATTAATGATTCTGCTTGATATGTTGAAGTGGTATTAGATTGTATTGACGGTTCATAAATCACCCCATCTATTGATTGCTCCCATAAATATGTATAATTACCATCTACACCACTAGAAGGAATATCAAAAGTTAATTCTGAAGGTGCTGTTCCATAACAAATATTCTGAGATGAAGTTATTGCTCCAGACTCTAAAGGGGCATAAACCTCTATAAATACAGCCTCAGAATAAATTG
>Ga0308001_10000382_pt1 | contig 20964 bp, 21 predicted proteins | sample Neamet5_FD_203167 | JGI IMG/M metagenome (GOLD analysis project Ga0308001, IMG submission 203167) | Marine microbial communities from water near the shore, Antarctic Ocean - #5 | ecosystem: Environmental > Aquatic > Marine > Unclassified | place: Southern Ocean | collected 2014-06-04
TGTACAACTGTACCTATCACAAAAAGACGACAATTATCAATATATCCCGAGTCATCAATAAATAATTCTGCCGCTAAGGCTTATGAAAACTTTAAAACAAAAAATAAATTAATAATAAAAGGTGATCAACTGGATTCGATTAAAGAAATAGGAAAAAGAATAGAATTTGCTGTTTCAAGTTTTTTTTTAAAAGAGAACGGCAAAGATCCGACGAGCAATTTTGATTGGGATTACATTTTAGTAGATAACGATAAAGTTAAGAATGCGTGGTGCATGCCTGGAGGAAAAATTGCAGTTTATACAGGTATATTAAAGGTAACTCAAAATGAAAATGCATTAGCAGCAGTTATGGGTCATGAAATAGCTCATGCAGTAGCTAAGCATTCAGTTGAAAGAGCAAGCCAAGCGCTTACAGTAAACATAGGAACTCAAGTAGCTGATATTTTTTTAGGTGGAGCAATTAACAGAACAAGAAATAGTATTGGCAAAGCAAGTGGTATGGATATTTTGCAGTTAGGTATTTTTAACCCTTTTGGTAGAAAACAGGAAACAGAGGCAGATTATTTAGGATTAATATTTTCATCTTTAGGTGGTTACGACATCAGAGAAGCAGCAAAACTTTGGGAAAGAATGTCTGAAAGTAATAAGGGAAATGAACCACCTCAATTCCTGAGTACACACCCCTCTAGTAAAAATAGAATAATAAATTTAAATAATTGGGCTGCTGAAGTAATGGTTAAGTATCCCCCAATAAAGAGAATTATATAATGGTGAGCCCTGATGGACTCGAACCATCGACAGCTTCCTTAAAAGGGAAGTGCTCTACCAACTGAGCTAAGGGCCCTAAAAAAATTGTTTTATATATAAAATCGAAAGAATTCAAACAAAAAAATTTAGATTAATTAAAACATCTTAATATATTTATTGTAGAAGTTATTAAATGTACCTTTTTTAATCTCTTTTCTTATTTCTAGCATAAATTGTTGATAAAAATTTATATTATGGAGAGAAATTAGCATTGAAGCAAGAATTTCATTAGTTTTAATGAGGTGATTTAAATAACTTTTTGAATATAGGTTTAAATTTCTAATTGATACTTTTTTATCAAGAGGAGATTTATCATTTTGATATTTCGCGTTTCTCAGGTTTACTTTACCATCCCAAGTAAATGCGAGTCCAGTTCTGCCTGATCTTGTTGGCATTACACAGTCGAACATATCTATACCACTTTTTACAGCTCCAAGTATGTCTGAAGGTGTACCCACACCCATTAAATATCTTGGTTTATCTTTAGGCATAAAACTGACTGTGTTATTTAAAATTTCAAACATCTCTTCTTGTTTTTCACCTACTGCTAAGCCACCCATAGCATATCCATTAAAATCTATTGAAATTAATTTTTCTAAACTATCTAGCCTTAGTTCTTTATTTAAACCTCCCTGTACAATACCGAAGAGTGCTTTGCTCTTATCGTTACCAAATTCTACTTTGCATCTTTTTGCCCAACTAGTAGATATTTCAATTGAACTAATAAGTTTCTCTTTGCTATTTGTTAAACTTGGACATTCATCTAAAACCATTAAAATATCTGAATTTATAGATTTTTGTATCTGGATACTTTTTTCTGGGCTTAATACAAATTTTCTACCATCAATATGTGATGAAAATACAGCACCTACATTAATATCTATTTTATTAAGTTTGGCTAGAGACATTATTTGGAAACCTCCAGAATCAGTAAGAATAGGTTTTTGCCAATTCATAAAATTATGCAGGCCACCAAATTGCTCAAGTATATCGGTGCCAGGTCTAATCATTAAATGATATGTGTTACCAAGAATAACCTGTGAACCTGTTTCAATCAGATCTTCTGTAAAAATACCTTTAACAGTACCTAAAGTTCCAACGGGCATAAAAGCAGGTGTATCTATAATGCCTCTAGGTGTTGAAATTTTACCCAATCTTGCTTTTTCATCTTGAGAAATTAACTCAAAAGAAAACTGCAATTTACTCATCTAGTTTATTTTTTTGATCTAAGGCTAATAATCTTATCTGGATTTTCAACAGCGCCGTTTGGTCCATCACCGCGTTTAATCTTGTCAATGAGTTCCATTCCTTTAATTACTTTTCCAAAAGCAGTATAGCTTCTATCTAAATGTGGAGCAGACTCAAATACAATAAAAAATTGGCTGTTTGCACTATTAGGATCTGATGATCTAGCCATGGAAAGAACACCTTTATTGTGTGCTGTGTCACTAAACTCTGCAACTAAATCTGGTAAATCTGAACCTCCAGTACCTGCTAAATCTAAATTAAAATCAGGAGATTTTGAGTTGCCAAATTTTACATCACCAGTTTGAGCCATAAATCCATCAATTACTCTATGAAAAACAACACCATCATACTTACCCTCGTTGGCTAAAGTTTCAAACCTTTTTACGTGGTTTGGTGCAATTTTTGAATAAAGTTCGATCTCGACATCACCGTCTTTTAATTTTAATATCATTATGTTTTCCTTTGAGTAAGCGTTGTTAATAGATAGTAGTAGAATTGTAAAAAATAATATTATTTTTTTCATTATATTTTATCTTTTATTGATTTGATAACAGACTTTGTTACAAATTTATTAATATTACCTTTTAACTTTGCAATTTCTTTTACAAATTTAGAGGAAATAATCTGATTTTCGATATCAGACATCAAAAAGATAGTTTCAATATTGTTATTAAGTTTTTTGTTCATGCCTGCTAGTTGGAATTCATATTCAAAATCAGAAACAGCTCTTAAACCTCTTATAATTATAAATGCCTTGTATTTTTTACATAGATTAATCGTTAAAGTATTAAACGGAACAATTATAATTTTTTTAGAATTAAGTTTTAAATCTGAAAAAAGAGATCTTTTAATAATTTTAATTCTTTCTTCGATTGGAAAAAAATAATTTTTATTTTTAGTATTGGTTGTGGCAACTATTAGTCTATCGCATAATTTTAATGATTTTTTAATAACATCAGCGTGTCCTAAGGTTATTGGATCAAAAGTTCCTGGATATATGGCGGTTTTCATTTTAATTAATTTATATTATCTTCGATTTTTATAGCAGATACAACTTTTTCTGTTCCACTCAATTTCTTAATAGTAACACCTTGTGTGTTTCTTCCTGCAGACCTTATTTCTTTAACGGCGCAACGCATAACACTTCCTTTGTCTGTCGATAAAATTACCTCATCGTTTTCTTCGACAACTAATGTTGATGCAACGTTACCGTTTCTTGGTGAATTAATTATACCTATAATTCCTTTTCCACCTCTGTTTGTTACGCGATATTCTAGAAAAGATGTACGTTTACCATAACCATTTTCTGTAATTGATAAAATAAATTTATTCAATCCATTTTTTATTTTTTCATCTTTTTTTATTATCTTAGAGTCAATTTTAGGTGAGTCTAGTATTGATAATGATATTACTTTATCGTCATCTGATAGTTGAATTCCTCTAATTCCTTTTGAGGATCTCCCTTTAAATAATCTTAATTTTTTTGACATGAATCTTATACACTTACCTTTTTTAGTGCTCATCATTACATCCTGATTATCATTACATATTTTAACACCAACAATTTTGTCGTTAGTCTCTAATTTCATTGCTATTTTCCCATTAGCATTAATATTTGCAAAATCATCTAAACTATTTTTTCTAACGTTACCGTTTGCAGTTACAAAAATTATAAAAAGCTTCTTCCATTCACTTTCGTTTTCTGGGAGTGGCATTATTGAACTTATAGATTGATGGTTTTTTAATGGTAAAATATTAAACAAAGACTTTCCTTTAGAACTTGTGCTTCCCTCGGGTATCTTCCAAGCTTTTATCTTAAAAGCTAAACCCTCTGAGGAAAAAAACAAAAATGGAGTATGAGTATTGGCTGTAAATATTTGGACTACAAAATCTTCATCTCTTGTTACTATGCTTGATTTTCCAACGCCGCCCCTTTTTTGTTGTTTCAAGCTGGTGAGAGGACTTCTTTTAATATAGCCTTGATTTGTAATATTTATGACCACAGATTCTTTTTGAATAGTTTCTTCAATACTATAATTTAATTCTGCGTCAGTAATTTTAGTTCTTCTGGGCACTGCAAATCTGGTTTTGATTTCCAATAATTCTTCACTTATTATTTTATAAAGCTCTTTTTTTGAGCCTAAAATTTTATTGTATCCAATTATAAGAACGGAAAGTTTATTTATTTCAGTTTCAATTTCTCCTATGCCATAAGCAGTTAATTTTTGAAGTCTTAAATCTAATATAGCACTGACTTGTTCTTCAGAAAGTTGGTAACTAGATGAGCTTTTCTTTTTTTCTATCAAAACAACTAATTTTATACTTTTTTTTATTTTCCATTTTTTAGATAAAAGGTTTTTCTTAGCAGTATCTGTATCTTTTGAATTTTTAATTATTTTAATAATTTCGTCAATATTTTCTACTGCTGTGGCTAAGCCAATCAAAATATGAGCTCTTTCTTCAGCTTTTTTTAAATCAAATTTAATTCTTTTTGTTAATGTTTCCTCTCTAAATTTAACAAATTCAGCTATAAATTCTTTAAGATTAAAAATTTTTGGTTTGTTGTCAACAATTGCAAGGGTGTTAAAGCCAAAAGAGCTTTCTATACTTGTTTGTTTGTATAGTTGTCTTCTTATTCTTTCACCTTCAACTCCTCTTCTTAGTTCAACAACAACTCTAATTCCCTCTCTATTAGACTCGTCTCTTATGTCGCTAATGCCTTCAATTTTTTTCTCTCTAGCTAACTGTGCTATTCTTTCAACTAAAACGGACTTATTTACTTGATAAGGAATTGATTTAATTATTAAAATTGATCTATCATTTTTTAGAACTTCTTCTTCTATCTCTCCTCTAATTTTAAATGAACCTCTTCCTTTGTTGTACCCTTGCTTAATAATATCAGTACCAATAATAATACCCCCGGTTGGAAAGTCTGGACCTGGTACGTGCTTCATTAATTGAGCTATCGTAACATCTCTATTAGCAATATATGCATTAGTTGCATTTATTACTTCTCCTAAGTTATGTGGTGGAATACTAGTTGCCATTCCGACAGCTATACCTCCGGCACCATTAACTAATAAATTTGGATATTGCGAAGGAAGAACAACAGGTTCTCTCTCAGTTTCGTCATAATTATTTCTGTAAGCTACAGTATTTTTTTCTAAATCTTCAGTTAGAAATTGAGATATTTTTCCTAACTTTGTTTCTGTGTAACGCATTGCTGCAGGGGGGTCTCCATCTATTGATCCAAAATTTCCTTGTCCTTCAATCAAAGGTAGACTCATAGAAAAATCTTGAACTAGTCTTACAAGAGCATCATAAACCGACTGGTCACCATGTGGGTGATACTTACCAATTACATCTCCTACTATTCTTGCTGATTTTCGAAAGGGTTTAGACCAGTCATAACCACCCTTATACATTGCAAAAATTATTCTTCTATGAACAGGCTTAAGACCGTCTCTGACGTCTGGCAAAGCTCTGCTTACGATTACACTCATGGCGTAAGAAAGATAAGATGAGCTCATCTCATCGGAAACTAAAATAGGCTTAAAAGAATTTTTATTTTGAGTAACTATATTTTCCATGTGATTTAGAATGGAATTTCGTCATCTAAATCATTATTTACAGATTGAGTGTCATCGTTTGGTAATGCACTTTTGTTTTCTGTAACTAAACTTGAATTGTCACTTTTGCTTTTTCCGTCCAGCATAGTCAGGCTTGAATTATAACCCTGTAGAACTACTTCAGTAGAATATTTATCTTGTCCCGAAGACTCATCTTTCCATTTTCTTGTAGTTAGCGCACCTTCTACATAAATATTAGCACCTTTTTTTAGATACTGTTGAACTATGCTAACCAATCCTTCGTTAAAAATTACTATTCTATGCCACTCAGTTTTTTCTTTTCTTTCTCCGCTGGATTTATCTTTCCAGGACTGACTTGTAGCAAGACTTAGTCTTGCGACACTTTTACCGTTAACCATTTGCTTGATTTCAGGATCTGCACCTAGTCTTCCGATTAATAGTACTTTATTTAAACTTCCAGCCATAATTATAGTTGTTAATATGTGATTTGTTTTTTAATAACAATTAAATATATATCATATAAACAAGTTAATTATAAGATCATTATTAAAAAGTTGTAAAAAAAATGTTGAAAAAAATCATTATAAAAGGTGCAAAAGAACATAATTTAAAAAATGTTTCGGTAGATGTACCAAAAGATAAACTTGTTGTTATTACAGGACTTTCTGGCTCTGGAAAATCATCTTTAGCTTTTGATACTATTTACGCAGAAGGTCAGAGAAGATATGTGGAAAGCTTATCGGCCTACGCACGCCAATTTTTGGATAAAATGAAAAAACCAAAAGTTGACCTTATAGAAGGATTAAGTCCTGCTATATCAATAGAACAAAAGAATACATCCAAAAATCCTAGGTCAACGGTAGCAACGGTTACTGAGATCTATGACTACATGAGAGTCTTATATGCTCGAGTTGGTGTGCCCTACTCTCCATTCACAGGAAAACCTATTGTTTCTCAGTCAGTAAGTGAAATGGTTGATAAAATTAAAACATTGCCAAAAAGTAATACAATTTATCTACTTGCACCTATAGTTCGAGGAAGAAAAGGTGAGTATAAAAAGGAAATTTTAAATTATAAAAAAAGAGGATTTCAAAAAATTAAAGTTGATGGAAAATATTTTGAAATAAGTGATTTTCCAGAATTAAACAAAAAAGTAAAACACGACATTTCAATAGTTGTGGACAGAATAGTAATAAATTCTAGCATTGGGAACCGTTTGGCTGACAGCGTAGAAACTGTATTAAGTATATCTAATGGTCTTTTAGTTGTTGAGTATGAAGATGAAACGTTACCTAAGAAATTTAGAAAAGTTGAGGCTATCACTTTTTCATCAAAATTTTCATGTCCTGAAAGTGGTTTCACTTTAGAAGAAATAGAACCAAGACTATTTTCATTTAATAGTCCCTATGGAGCGTGTGAGGAATGTGAAGGTATTGGTCATAATCTAAATGTTGATCCTAATTTAGTTGTACCAGATACAAAAAAGAGTCTTCAAGATGGTGCCGTGGAACCTTGGGCAAAATCAACTTCTTTATATTATGCGCAAACTTTAGCATCTATTGCAAAACACTATAAATTTTCTTTGTCTGACTCGTGGAAAAAGTTGTCAAAAAAAATTCAGGATGTAATATTATATGGATCAGATGAGGAGGAAATTAAATTTTCTTATGACGATAATTATCAGTCTTATACGACTAAAAAAACTTTTGAAGGAGTAATAAATAATCTTGAAAGAAGATATCTAGAAACTGATAGTGAGTGGAAAAGAGAAGAGATCGCTCAATATCAAAGTGAATCTAATTGTGAAAAATGCAAAGGACAAAGATTAAAAGAGGAATCTTTGTGTGTTAAAATAAACGAACTAAATATCAGTGATGTAACAAAAAAATCTATTGATGACGCAAAGAATTGGTTTGATAATTTAAATTCAGTTTTAAATGAACGAGACAAAAAAATAGCTACACATATTTTGAAAGAAATAAATGAAAGACTTAATTTTCTTTTAAATGTTGGTCTTAACTATTTAACTCTTTCAAGAGAGTCCGGAACTCTGTCTGGAGGTGAAGCACAAAGAATTCGTTTGGCCTCACAAATTGGATCAGGATTAACTGGAGTTTTATATGTTCTAGATGAACCGTCTATTGGTTTGCATCAAAGAGATAATAAAAAATTAATAACTGCATTAAAAAAACTTAGAGATCTTGGTAATACAGTTATTGTTGTAGAGCATGACACTGAAACAATGGAAAATGCAGATCATATTATTGATATAGGACCAGAAGCAGGAATTCATGGTGGTGAGATAGTTGCTGAAGGAAGTTATAATGATATTGTTAAAAATTCTAAAAGCATAACTGGCAATTATTTATCTGGTAAAAAGTATATTGCTTTGCCAAGAAAAAGACGTTCGGCAAAAAATGGTAGGTTTTTGGAAATACTTGGAGCTACAGGCAACAATTTAAAAAAAGTTGATCTTAAAGTTCCTATTGGAGCTTTTACCTGTGTTACTGGAGTTTCAGGAAGTGGAAAATCAACTTTGATTCTTCATACATTGTTCAATGCTTTAAACTTAATTTTAAATACTTCCAAAGCAAAAAAAACTCCTAAGGCTTTTAGAAATTACAAAGGAACAGAATTAATAGATAAAATTATTGATATTGATCAATCTCCGATAGGAAGGACACCAAGATCAAATCCCGCTACTTATACTGGTGCTTTTGGCCCAATAAGAGATTGGTTTGCGTCACTACCAGAGGCAAAAGCTAGAGGTTATAAAATAGGAAGGTTCTCTTTTAATGTAAAAGGTGGCAGATGTGAAACATGCGAGGGTGACGGTGTTATTACTTATGAAATGCATTTTCTACCTGATGTGTTTATACCTTGTGACACTTGTAAGGGCACGAGATACAATAGGGAGACATTAGAAGTTAGGTTTAAAGACAAGAACATTGCTGATGTCTTGGATATGACTGTTGAAGAAGGATGCGTATTTTTTGAGAATATTCAAACAATTAGATCAAAACTAATAACATTAAAGCATGTAGGTTTAGGCTATATAAAAATTGGTCAACAAGCAACAACCCTATCTGGGGGCGAGGCACAAAGAATAAAATTAGCTAAGGAATTATCAAAAAGATCAACGGGAAGAACTCTCTACATATTAGACGAACCTACTACTGGACTTCATGCCCATGATATTAAAAAACTTTTAGAAATATTACAGGCATTTGTAAATACAGGTAATACGGTCGTGGTAATTGAACATAATTTAGATGTAATTAAAACAGCTGATTGGGTTGTTGATATGGGGCCTGAAGGAGGTGTAGAGGGAGGTGAAATAATAGCAGAAGGGACTCCAGAAAAAGTTTCTGAAACAAAAGGAAGTTATACAGGTCAATTTTTAAAGGATATTTTGTTCAAAGATACAATGAAAAAAACTGCATAGTTAATTAATTATATGCTATAAGAGAATCATGGGAAATTTGCTACAATCTTTATCTAAAACCATTCACGCTTCAATTATTCTTACGGTACTACTTTTTCTCAGCTTGCATTTTTTTGGTGATGGTTTCGCATTCGATAGAATATTTTGGAGTTGGTTGTTCAGATACTTACATGTTATTGCTGGTATTATGTGGGTTGGATTGCTTTGGTATCTAAACTTTGTTCAAATTCCTTCTATGCCAAAAATCCCAGATGATCAAAAACCTGCAATATCTAAAGTTATAGCACCCGCAGTTTTATTTTGGTTTAGATGGGCTGCTTTAGCAACTATCATTACAGGATTAATTGTAGCTACGTTGAATGGTTACGTTCACCAAGCAATGACACTTGGAATTGGAAGTGGTTTTGGAAAAAATGCTGCAATTGGAATTGGGATGTGGCTTGGAATAATAATGGCTTATAATGTTTGGTTTGTCATTTGGCCTAATCAGAAAAAAGCCCTTGGCATGGTAGAATGTACCCCAGAAGAAAAAGCAAAATCAGCAAGAACTGCAATGTTGTTTTCAAGAACTAACACATTACTTTCTTTGCCAATGTTACTTTCAATGGTAGCAGCTCAAAATCTTTATTAAAAATTATATATCGTCGTCTTTTAAAAGCGTTTTTTGAGTTACCTTAAAATAATTAAGAACTGGACTTGCAACAAAAATTGAAGAATAGGTTCCTATTATAACGCCTAGTATCATTGCAAAAGAAAAACCTTTTAAAATTTCACCACCTAAAATAAATATTGAAAATAAAGCCAGTAGCGTAGTTAGAGAAGTGATTACCGTTCTAGATAAAGTTTCGTTTACAGATATATCAGCAATTTCATTGGTTTTAAATTTTGAATATTTTAATAAATTTTCTCTAATACGATCAAATATTACGACAGTATCATTCATGGAATAGCCAACTATTGTCAATACCGCTGCAACTATGGAAAGATTAACTTCAAAAGAAAGAATAGAGAAAATGCCAAGTGTAATAATTACATCGTGCATAAGTGCGATAATTGATCCAAGACTAAATTGCCACTCAAATCTAATCCAGATATAGAACAACATAGCACTTAAGGCTAAAACTATAGCCGTAACACCCTGTTTAAGAAGTTCACTACTAACTTTTGGACCAACAGTTTCCACCCTTCTAAAATTTACTGTTGAATTAATTTTTTTTGAAACAATATCTTTTAAGTCAGATATAAATTTTTCATTTTCATTTGCGTTTTTTTCAAACTTAATTAAAAAATCACCTTTTTCACCAAATTCCTTAACACTTACATCTCCTAGTTCGGGTATATTTAGCGAGCTCCTTAAGGATTGAATTTGGATATTTTTATTCTCAATTCTAATTTCTAATAAAGTACCACCTTTAAAATCTACACCGTAATTTAATCCCTTAAAAAATAAAAACATAATACTAATCAATACAGCTATTAGTGAGAAAATATTAGCAATATTAAAAAATTTAGAAAAATTTATTCTATTATTCATTATAATTTAAAATATTTACCTTCTTTGTCGTTTAAAACAATAACTGAAGTTAGGTGTCTAGCAATAAAATATGCAGAAAAGAGTGTTGTAATTATTCCTATTCCAAGGGTTACCGCAAAACCTTTTACTGGGCCTGATCCAAAAATAAATAAAATCACTGCAGCTATTAAAGTTGTAACGTTAGCATCGATAACAGTAATTTTTGCTTTATTATAACCTGTATCGAATGCATGTATAATTGATTTTTCTGTTTTCAATTCTTCTTTAATTCTTTCATAAATTAATACGTTTGAATCCACAGCCATACCCACTGTTAATATAATTCCCGCTATGCCTGGTAATGTTAAGGTTGCTTCAAGGATGGTTAAAATCCCAACCATCATGACTAGATTTGCAATAAGTGAAATATTAGAAATTAAACCAAAAATTCTATATTTAATAAACATAAATATAATAACAAGAATAAAACCAATAATTAGAGAGAAAATTCCTGCATCTATTGAGTCTTTACCTAGATCGGGGCCGACAGTTCTTTCTTCAACAATATTAATTGGTGCGGGTAAAGCACCCGATCTAAGTAGTAGAGCTAGATCTGTAGACTCTTGAAATGAAAATCCACCAGAAATAGTTCCTGTACCACCTGTGATAGATTCACGTATTTGTGGTGCACTTATTACTGAATTGTCGAGAACAATCGCAAGTCTACGACCAACATTCTCTGTTGTAATTTTTCCAAATTTTTGTGCACCTTGTCTGTCCAGAGTGAAAAGAACAATGGGTTGATTGGATTGATTGTCAAACTGTGGTTGAGCATCTACTAAATTGTCACCACTAATAACAACTCTTTTGTTTACTATAAGTTCTTCGTTGTTTTCAGATAAAATTAATTTTTCAGAACCAAAGCCATCATCTTCTGAAACAAGTCTAAAAGTCAATTGAGCTGTTTTACCAAGAAGTTCTTTCACTCTTTCAGGGTTGTCTATCCCTGGTAGCTCAACTAAGATTCTTTTATCTCCTCTTTGAAGAATAGTTGGTTCTTTTGTTCCGACATCGTCGATACGTCTTCTAATAATTTCTATAGATTGTTTTAAAACTGAATTATTTAAACTTACAAGACCAAAATTAGAAAATTTTATTATAGCTTTGTTTTGATTAAAATTTATATCTAATTCAAATTTATTATAATCAGTAATAAAATTATTAACTGTGTTTTTTGTTTGTTTAAAAAAAAGATTTTTTAATTTAGTTTGTTTTTTAATGTCCACGGTTAAAGAAATACTTTCTGGTGAAATTATAAAATCTTTAAAATTTATTTTGTTTTCATTTAATAACTTTTTTATTGGAATTACTTTAGCTTGAAGCTTTTGATTAACTAAAGGTTTTGTGTCAATCTCTAACAGAATATACGAACCGCCTTGGAGATCTAAGCCTAAATTAACATTTTTATCTATTAGATTGTTATTCTTAAGATTTAAAGATGCAAAAAAAATAGCTGATATTAAAATAAAGTATATTGATAAAACTTTAATTTTTGTAAAACTAAGCACAAAAAAAAATTTATTTGACTTCTGATTTTTTTAGCAAGCTTGTGATTGTAGATCTAATGATCTGAACTTTGACATTATCACACAATAGAACTTCAATTCTGTCATCTTCCATAACTCTGTCAACGGTCCCAATTATTCCACCTGACGTTATAACTTCATCACCTCGTTTAAGTCCAGCCACCATAGCTAGATGATCTTTTGCTCTCTTTTGTTGAGGTCTAATTAAAAAAAAGTAAAAAATTACGAAGATTAAAATTAGAGGTATAAATTGTGCTATTCCTTGTCCGTTCATAATTCAATCTTAATTATAATATCTAGAATATTTTAACAAGAACATAATTAGAAAAAACTATATTTTTTCAAGATTGTTCATATATCTTCTTAATACAGACGGTATCGTTACTGTACCATCTTCATTTTGGTAGTTTTCAATCAAAGATATCATCAATCTACCTACCGCTAGTGCTGATCCATTTAAAGTTGAAACGAAGTTTGTTCCACTTGAAGATTTATATTTTGCATTCATTCTTTTAGCTTGAAAAGTACCACACGATGAACAGCTAGATATTTCTCTGTATTTATTTTCAGAAGGAATCCAAGCTTCAATATCAAATGTTTTTTCTGCACTAAACCCCATATCTCCAGAGCTTAAAAGAATAACTTGATATGGAATTTCTAAAACCTTCAAAATTTCTTCAGCACTGTTGAGCATTCTGTCTAGTTCGGCTAAGGAATTAGATGGCTCAACTATACTCACCAACTCAACTTTATAAAATTGATGTTGTCTCATCATGCCTTTAGTGTCCTTACCATAACTTCCGGCTTCTTTTCTAAAACAAGGGGTTGAAGCAACATATCTTAAAGGTAAATTTTTAACTTCTAATACAGATTCCCTAACAAGATTTGTTAACACTACTTCAGCAGTAGGTATAAGAAATTTTCTCTCTTCACCTTTGATTAGTTTAATTTCAAACTGATCTTCTTCAAATTTAGGTAATTGACCGGTTCCAAACATTACATTTTCATTAACAAGTAATGGAGGAGAAATTTCCTCATACGAAAATTTTTGGACGTGTATATCCAACATAAAATTGATTAAAGCTCTTTCTAATAAAGCGAATTGTGAGTTTAAAATTACAAAACGAGAACCAGAAAGTTTCGCTGAAGTTTTAAAATCAATTTGACTATTTTTTTCACCAATCTCTATATGTGACTTAATTGAAAAGCTAAATTTTTTTATAGCACCGTTTTGCCTGATCAATTTATTTGATTTTTCATCTGCACCTACAGGCACTTCATCTCTCGCTATATTTGGTATATTTGAAAGAATTGAAGAAATTTTATCTTGTGAGATAATTTGATTCTTTGCAATCTCATCTATCTCTTTACTGAGAATTTTTGATTTATTGAAATTGGTAGGGTCTTTTGATTTAGATAATAGTTTTTTTTCTTGTTCCTTTATTTCTTTTTGCTGTATCAATTCTCTATTTTCTTTATCAAAGAGAATTAAATCGTCAAAATTTATTAAACTATTTCTTTCAGATATTTTCTTCTTAAAAAAATCTAAATCTTTTCTAATATCTTTTATATTATGCATCTTGTTTTTTTTCTATAAATTTAACAGTGAGTATAGATAACTCATACAATAATAATAAAGGAAGTGCTAAGCCAATTTGGGTAATAGGATCTGGAGGAGTTAAAATTGCAGCAATTGTAAATATTATAACCACAAAATATTTTCTTCTATGACGCAAGTATTCAGAATCAATCAAACCTATGCGAGCTAAGAGACTTAAAATAACTGGTAATTGAAAACTAACACCAAAGGCAAAAATTAGTCTCATTATTAAAGACAAATATTCATTAACTTTTGCTTCTAACTGTATTGCTATTATGCCAGGTTCTGCAATTGTTTCGAAACCCAAAAAAAACTTTATAGCTAATGGCATTATTAAATAATAAACTATACATCCACCTAAAATAAAAAGTGTAGGCGTCGCTATTAAATATGGAAGTAGAGATTTTTTTTCATTTTTATATAAACCTGGTGCTATAAATTTCCATAGTTGAGTGAGAAAAAAAGGGCTGGATATAAAAAAAGCTGCAAAAAAAGCAACCTTTAGATATGTTAAGAATGCCTCGTGCAAAGCTGTAAAAATTAATCTTCTTTCTAAATTTTCAGCTAACACTACATCTGCGTATGGCTGTACTAAAAAACGATATATATCAGTGGAGAAAATATAGCAAATAATAAATAAAAATATTAAAAAGACAAATGATTTAATGAGTCTAGATCTAAGTTCTGTTAAGTGTCCTACAAAACTTCCAGTGTTATCGCTTTGATTATTTTTTTTTATCATCTCGACTTTCGTTTCTACTAGATAAAAAATTTTTATTTTTTTTAGGCTTAAAGTCTTGATTTATATTTTCGTCAAGATTAGTGATGTCGTTAATGTTAGATTGAACGTCTGAAAAATATTTTTTAACTGTACTTGACCACGTACCTAATTTTCTAAGAACTATTGGAAAATCTTTTGGCCCAATTACTAAAATAGCTATTACAACTACAATTAATAGTTCTAACCATCCAATTTGTGGCATTAAAATTAATTCTTATTAGAATTCTCTTGGTCGTCAGTTTTCTCTGAGTTGTCATTAGGCGTTTCATCAGACAGACCTTTTTTAAAACTTTTTATACCTTTAGCGACATCACCCATTAAAGAAGAGATTTTCCCACGTCCGAACAAAAGGACTACTAACACTACTACTATTGCTATTTGCCAAAATCCTGGAACCATAACTTATTATATACATAAATTTCCTATAAACAAATGCATAAAATTAATCAGAATTAGGTGTTTCGTCTATAGCCTGTTCTATATTTGAGTAAATATCCTCTTTTTTATTTTGAGACTGTTCTTTATAGAATTTTCCAGTGCCAAAAATTGAAGCATCAATAGTAACAGTATCAATTAGCCCGGCAGAACCGAGTTCCTCCACAGTTGGAAGATCTGTTAATTTTTGTATGTTAAAATGATGTAAAAAATTTTCTGTTGTAGCGTATTGAATTGGTTTTCCAATAACATCTTTCCTGCCAGCCGGGCGCACCCAATCAAGTTCAAGTAAAATTTCTAAAGTGTTAGTTCCAAACGCAACACCACGTATCTCTTCAATCTCAGATCTGGTAACTGGTTGATGATATACAATTATCGCCAAAGTTTCCAATGTTGCTTTCGATAGCTTTTTTTCTGTAGACTTTTGTAGTGACATTAAGTTTATTAAGTCCTTAGATGTTCTAAATGACCATTTTTCTTTAATACAAACTAGGTTTACTCCTCTGGTGCTATAATCTGATCTAAGTTTATCTAGAACTTTTTTAATATTACTCGTGCTCTGAACTCTTTTTTCAATTGTTTCAACGTCAAGTGGCTCCGAAGCTGCAAATAAAATAGCTTCAACTTGTCTTTCCAATTTGTTTGAGTTTTTTGGAAATTTTACAATATTGTTTAATTTCTTAATTATTTTTTTCATTTAATCTATTTTTTTAATTAGAATTTTTTCAAAAAGTTTATTTTGCATTATGTTTGTGACGCCTTGTTTTGTTAATTCTAAACTTGCAGAAAAAATACCTGCTAAACCACTTTTTCTAAGTTTATTGTTAATGAAAAAATTTTCTGGAATCAATTCTTCAATATCTTTCCAGTCAGTAATTTTAGAAAGATTATCTTTAATCTGCTTTATCCCCTCCTCTGTAGTAAAAACTGGAAGTTTTGGTATATTAATAGTTTGAAAAGCTTTCTGCATTTTTATTGTAGAATAAGTTTTTAGTAGTTCGTACAGACTAACTTTATAAGTTGGGGTGTTGATTGATTTGATCCCACCTTTAATGCCTCTATAAAAAATATTTACTCCTATCCTGTCTTTTTTAATCAACTGATCAGATAATAGTCTTATAAGTTCTAGTTTTTTTAACTGGAGTTTCAATTTTTCAGCAACTTCCAGAGCTTTAAAATCATCTTCTTCATCTTCAGGCAAAAGTAGTTTAGATTTTAAATATGCTAACCATGTTGCCATAAGTAAATATTCAGAAGCAACCTCAAGGTTTAAGTCTTTAGCTTCTTTAATATAATTTAAAAATTGATCTGCTAATTTTGTTATAGAAATTTTTGTTAAATCAACTTTTTGGGCTTTAGCTAAATCTAGTAACACCTCAAGGGGTCCAGAATAATTTGGAATTTCTATTGGGATAGCAATTTTTTTATTTGATTCCATAAAACAATTTTAGCTTAAAAATTTATAAAATTCTGATGTTTTTTTCTTTGTATGACTGTCAATATATGGTGTTTCTTTAAGTATTTTTTTTACTTCATGTGTTTTTCCAGCACAATATAAGATTAAATTACAACCAGCTTCAAGAGCAAGTCTTGCATTTTTTACTACATTATATTTAAGAGCTTTCATTGAGATATCGTCAGAAATTAAAATACCTTTAAAGCCAATTTTTTTTCTGATCACTTCTTTTAATAAAATATTTGAGTGCGTAGCATTGTTTTTTTTATCAATTTTACTATAGAGAATATGTGCTGTCATTGCAAAATGACTTTTTGTATTTTTAAAACAGTTGAAGTCATTTTTTAGTACTTTTAAAGTTTCGTTAATTACTGGTAGCTTGGCATGGCTATCGGTATTAGCCTTGCCGTGGCCAGGGATGTGTTTGATAACTGTACCTATTTTATTTTCTTTGTAAAATTTTACACATGCCTGCCCAAGTTTATTAACTGTAATTGGGTTTTCAGAATAGCTTCTATTTCCAATTATTTTATGTGTTTTTTTTTGATGCAAATCTAAAACAGGTGAGGTGTTAATATTTATACCAAAATTTAGTAATTTATTTGAAATTGAATCAATGTAACTCTTGTATATCGTTAAGCCAATTTTTTTATTTATTTTATAGATTTCACCAAAATATTTTTGATTAAATCTAGAATTATTTAAAAAGTTTGAAAGCCTTGTAACTCTGCCACCTTCTTCATCAACTAAAATTGGGTATTTTTTGTCTTTCATTATTTTTTTAATTGAGTTCGTTAACTTTTTTAATTGATTCTCTGATAAAATATTTCTCTTAAAAAGAATAACACCCCAAGGTTTATTTTTTTTAAAAATATTTACTTCTTGGGTTGTTAAAGACAATCCAGAAATACTAATAATAGCAGCTTTTCTAATCATTTTTTTTAAAAAGTTTCCAAAAATTTCTTTCATCTTTTTTGTTTATATCTTCAAACCCTGAATTAAATTCTATAACATTACTCGTGTTACTACGCAGAATTGGCAATTCTTCGATATTATTTTGAATTTTTTTCAAAATAGTTTCCCTGTTATTCTTAATTTTTTTTAATTGATTGTCTGAGAAATACACACTTCCTATAAAATAAAAGAAGGTAATAGACAATATAAACACTAACACTGATAAAGTATTCTTAATCATCACATTTTCTTAGGCAAAGAAACACCTAGTATTCTCATGCCATTTTCTATAGTTAGCGAAACAAGCTTTATAATTAATAAGGTGTTATCATTTTTTATTTTTCCATCAATAATAAATTTATAATTTAAATCTTCATTACCTTTACTCCAGTAAGAATGAAAAAGCGTTGCCAACTCGTATAAATAAAATGGTATACGATGTGGTTCAAGCTTAGTTGAGGCTGTTTCTATAACTTTTGGCCAATCTAGAACTTTTCTGAATAAATTTAACTCATGAATATTTAATTCAAAATTTTTTTCGTTAATTTTAAAAACTTTTTTTAAATTGATATCAAGCGTTCTGAATAATGATGATATACGAGCATAAGAATATTGAACGTAAAAAACAGGATTTTCTCTAGTTTTTTCTAAAACTTTATCAAAATCAAAGTCCAGCTCAACATCGTTACTTCTGTTTAGCATCATGAAGCGAACAGAATCTTTATCAACTTCTTTTAAAAACTCACTTACAGATATAAAATCTCCTGCCCTCTTAGACATTTTATAAGGTTGTCCATTTTTAAAAAGTTTAACAAGCTGGCAAACTCTGCATATTAAAGAAGTTTTACCATCTGATAATGCATTTGTTGCAGCTGTGATACGTTTGATGTATCCAATGTGGTCTGCACCTAATATATTAATTAAGTAGTTGTATTTTCTTGATACTTTATCTGCGTGATACGCAATATCATTTGCAAAATATGTCCAAGATCCGTCATTTTTTTGTAAAGCCCTGTCAGTATCATCTCCAAAAAGTGTAGATTTAAAAATTAATCTTTTAATTTTTTTCCAGTTTTTATTATCTTCTCCTTTAGGTGGGTTTAAATAGCCCTCTTCTACAAATTTTTTGCCTTGTAAATATTTGATTGATTTTAAAACTAAATCCTTTTTTACTAAAGATTTTTCTGACACAAATTTATCATGAGAAATACCTAATGATTTAAGATCATCTTTTATTAAAATCATTGAATAGTGTAATGACTTCTCACTTAATATAGGAAAAATATTTTTAAATTCAGATAAATCTATTTCAGGTTCATCCGTTAATATTTTTTTAGCAATATCAATTACGTAGTTTCCTGGGTATAAATTTTCCTTATTTACAAATTTTTCATTAAATTTTATTTCTCTTAATCTTAGAAAAACAGACTCTGTAAAATTAATTATTTGATTACCATAGTCATTAATATAATATTCTTTGGTAACAATATTCCCATTAAATTTTAAAAGATTTGCTAATACATCACCATAAATAGCACCTCGTGAATGACCTATATGCATTGGGCCCGTAGGATTTGCAGATACAAACTCTATATTGTATTTTTCTTTTTTTTCAGAACTTGATCCATATTTCTCATTAAATTCTAAAATATCTAATATTATTTTTTGATATGTTTTGGAGTTAAATCTAAAATTTATAAACCCGGGTCCAGCTATAGTTACTTCTGAAAAATCATTAAAACTTTTTAACAACAATTCTTTAATAAGATTAGCTAGTTTAATAGGTGATTGCTTTGTTTTTTTTGCTAGAACTAATGCAATATTAGACGAAAGATCAAAATTAAATTTCTGAGGAGGTATTTCAATAACAACTTCATCAAAATTTACCTTTGAATCCATGTTAAATTTCTCACAATTTTCAACAATTAAATCTTGTATTTTTTTTTTATATATATCAAAAATATTCATTTTAATGAATTGTATAGTTTAATTGCATATCTATCAGTCATGCCTGCAATAAAATCACATATGTTTCTTTCAACATTATTTTTCTGGTATGTTGATTTTTTAATAAATTTTAGAGGGTTTTTTTTAATTTTTAAAAATAAAAATTTAATAATTTTTTTTCCATAATTAGTTTTTTTTAATACATTTTTACTATGATACATTTTTTCTTTCAAAAAAAATTTTATTGAAGTATCAAATAATTGCATTTCTTTTGAGAAAGATACTAATAAATTTTTAGAATTATAAACATCATTGATTGAATTAATTTTTTGTTTTTTTATATTTTTTTTTGTAGTGGAAATTATATTTTTAACCATTTCGTTTATAATACCTCTAATAATTTGTCGTAAAACTAAATCACTACCTTTTAATTTAATAAATTTTTTATGTTTAGTTATTATTTTTGAAAGAATGGGTATATTTTTTAAATCTTCAATTGTGTAAAGTTTAGCTCTAAGACCATCTTCGAGGTCGTGACTATTGTAGGCAATATCATCAGATATTGCTGCAAGTTGAGCTTCTAAAGATGGGCTTTTTAAAAAATCAATTTTTTTTTTAAAAAAATTTTCTCCCAAAATTTTATTAAATTTAACTTTATTTAAAACTTTTCCATTGTGTTTAACTAAACCGTCGATAGTTTCTACTGATAAGTTTAGACCTTTGAAATTATAATATTTATTTTCTAAAAGTGTAACTATTCTCAATGTTTGTATATTGTGATCAAAACCACCATACGATTTCATACAGTCGTTTAAAGCATCCTCGCCTGCATGACCAAATGGTGTATGACCAAGATCGTGAGAGAGACTTAGTGTTTCACATAAATCTTCGTTTAAATTAAAACATTTCGCGAGAGTTCTGGCTATTTGAGCTACTTCTAATGAATGTGTTATTCGCGTTCTATAATGATCGCCAGTAGTATTAACAAATACTTGTGTTTTATGTTTAAGCCTTCTGAATGCAGTAGAATGAATTACTCTATCTCTGTCTCTTTGATATGGAGAACGTAAAGAACTCAGTGGTTCAGAATGAATTCTTCCCTTAGATTTTATTGATACGGCTAATTTTGAGTATCTAAAAAATGATTTTTTTTGCATAAGAATAAGTAAAATTGTATAATACATTATTTGTTAAATATGACTAATAAAATTGAATTTACAGATGAAGCTAATAACCAGATAAAAAGAATTACATCTGAGCAAGGAAAAGATTGTTATTTCAGGATTTCTGTTCAGGGTGGTGGCTGTTCTGGTTTTAAATATAATTTTTCTTTTGATAGCAAAATTGAAAAAGACGATATAACTTTTAATAGAACTGTTATCGATAGTAGTTCATTAGAAATTATAAATGGCTCGATAATTGATTATCAAAAAGAAATGATTGGCAGCTCCTTTGTAATAAAAAATCCACAAGCAGCCTCCTCTTGCGGTTGCGGTCTATCTTTCTCGGTTTAAATGAAAATTGTATCTTGGAATGTTAATTCTGTAAGAGCCAGAATAGAAAACGTTCTTGACTATTTGAAAAAAGAAAAGCCAGATATAT
>Ga0308001_10000386_pt1 | contig 20781 bp, 16 predicted proteins | sample Neamet5_FD_203167 | JGI IMG/M metagenome (GOLD analysis project Ga0308001, IMG submission 203167) | Marine microbial communities from water near the shore, Antarctic Ocean - #5 | ecosystem: Environmental > Aquatic > Marine > Unclassified | place: Southern Ocean | collected 2014-06-04
AAGATTTAGATTCAATAAAGATTGAAGAAGATCCAAATGTTTTAAAAAGCGAGATCGACGATATTAGAAAATCTGTGGTCTCGATGAGTGTAGGTCAACCAGGAAGGACTTCAACTATTGTTAAAGAATGGTTAGAACAGCCGGCTCCTGAAAAGCCAGTTTCAGAAGAAGCAACGAGCGCTGCTTCCCCTTCTGAAGAGCCTTCTGAAGAACCTTCTGAAGAGAAATAGAAAGGAAATTAGATCATGATTAAAGATTATCATATGCTTTCAGGCCTCCAAAAAGTTGCAGTTCTATTTTCTGTTGTTGGAGAAAGCTTGGCAATGTCTCTTATAAAAGGACTTTCAAAAACAGAAATACGTAAAATTAGATCAACTTTACAATCCATGGGTGCTATTTCATTCTCTGTTAAAAAACAAGTTATGGAAGAGTTCTATTTTGGATTTCTTAGTGAACAAATTAATGATGAAAAAACCGAAAATGGTCCAATACAGCCATTTGAGTTTTTAACAACTTTAAACGATGAGCAACTTATTGCATTGCTTCATAAAGAAGAACCTCCAGTAATCGCAATGATTTTGGCACAATTAGAACCAGAAAAGAAAATGTTAATTATAAACAAACTAGAACCTGAATTAAAAGGTATTGTTTTAATAGAACTTGGTTCATTAGATGATATTCCACTAGAAGGTATTATAGAGGTAGGAGCGCGTTTAAAAGAAAAGTCAACATATCTACCACGTACTGCAGATTTCTCAAGAGGTGGCGCTAAAGAGATTGCTGATATGTTAGGCGGCATGTCTTCTAATGATCAAGAAAGATATATGCAAACCCTTCAAAATGAAGATCAAGATTTATATACAGCCGTTAAAACATTTTTTCTCACATTTGATGACATTATGGAAAAATTTCCGAACGATGTAATTAGGGGGCTCTTAAATGCTGTAGAATTAGATATTCTTCCGATCGCTTTCAAAGGCCTAGGTGAAGAAAAAGTTAAAGAGCTTAAGGATATGTTACCTCAGAAAAAACAAGCTATGTACAATGATGAATTAGGTGCAAAGCCACAACCAAAAAGAGAAGTAGATAATGCACGTAAACTATTTGTTGAGGCTGCAAAAGGTTTAGAAAAAGATGGTACCATTAATCTAGAAGATATTCTTTCCGGTGGTGAAATGGTCGAGTAAATTTTTACATTATAATAGAACATAAAAAAAAGCCTTTTTTAAAAGGCTTTTTTTATAAATATAAGATAGTGAAGGGAAAAATTATTAGAAATCTGGAGAGAAGTATCTAATCTCTTTAAGGTTTCCTTTTTTATCATAGAAAAACCATTTGTCTACCATCTTTCCATTTCTATAGGCACCTTGCATTTCTTTTCTAGTTCTTTCATGGTCCCACCAGCTGGTCCAAGTTTCACTTTTTTTACCATTGTTATAGAACCCTTCTGTCAGTCTACCATCTTCTAACCAGGCAGTCCATTTTCCCATTTTAGAACCATCTTTAAAGGTTCCTTCTTGAATTTTATTAGATGATTCATTCCAGAAAAACCAAAGACCCTCTGCATTACCATTAATTAAGGAACCTTCTTTTTCTTTTATTCCATTTTGATGATAAAAAGTCCAAGGACCATCCATAATTCCTAATTCATATACTCCATGAGATTTAATATGTTCATTATCATACCATTCTGTCCATTTCCCATGTTTTTCTCCTTCTTTATAGCCACCTTGTTCTTGCTTTCCTCCGCTCCAAGGCATTTTTGGTTCAGGAGCAGGGACATCTACCAATATTATTTCTGGGACATCTTTTCCACTTGGAAACCATTTTACCCACTGGCCATCTTTTTTTCCATTTTTTGTTCTACCTAAAAATAAGTAGTCAGCCTCTGGGTTCTCTTGAGTTATAATACCAGTGAAAGGATTATCATTTCCAAGCTTATAGAAAATAGATTCCCTTTCAGCTAAATCTTCTAACTCTATATGTTCAAGTCCTGTACCAAAATCAAAATCAAAATCTTTTTCTCCTTTTACATTCCAATATGTCCAAACGCCATCAGGTAATCCACTTTTAAAAAATCCTTCACGCTGCATAGTACCATTGTCATAATAGTAAGTGGTTAAACCTTCTCGAATGCCCTCTTGATGAAACCCTTGTTCTTTCATCTGGTCGTTACCTGAATACCAAATTACCCAAGGACCTTCTGGAGAATCTGATTTATAAGTTGTCATTGTTTTTCTATATCCATTATCCCAAAAAGTGCTAGGGCCATCAAGTTTTCCATTTCTATAAAACTTTTCTTCTTGTTTTTCTTCTGGAGTTAACCAAAGCGTTGACCTTCCATCTCTTTTTCCTCGTGAAAATGTAATTTCTTCTGCAATTGAACCATCAGCAGAAAAATAAACCCATGGGCCATCTTGTTCATCTTCAAGGTAGTTACCTTCAGATTGTTTTACACCATCTTCAAACCACCACGTCCACATTCCATTTTTTCTACCATCTGCGTAATAGCCCTCCATTTCTTTATTATCATTAAGGTACCACCACCAATTCCACAGCTCATTATCGTTATCAGCTTTATATGAACCACCATTGTAACTCCATTTTCCATCTGTGAAAATAAGGTTATGGTCATGTTCAAACCACCAAGTCCATTTACCGTGGGGTTTTCCTTTTTGATACGACTGTTCCATATGTAAATGACCGTTTGCATACCAATATTTATAATTCTCATCTGTTTGGCCCATATCAAATTGACCTTTTTCTTTTAAAGTCCCGTCTTCATACCACAGAGTCCAATCCCCATTCTTTTTTCCTCTGTTGTAAATACCTTCAACTTCTTTTTGACCATTTCTATACCATTGAACCCATTGGCCATCACGTCTACCAGATTGAAATCGACCTAACAGTAAATAGTCTTTGATACCTCCGGACTCCATCACTATACCAGTATAGGGTTTATGTTTTCCAATTTTATAAAAGGTTCCATCTCGTTCTTCAAGTTCTGAAATTCGAGATCGATCAAGCCCGGAACCATAATCAAATGAAAAATCTTTAGATCCATCTGCAAAAAAATATGTCCAGCGACCTTCTGGTTCATTTCCTCGAATAAGTCCTTCTCTATCTTTATTACCGTTCTCATGCCAAATAGTTACTAACCCATCTAAAACACCATTAACATAAGTCTCTTCCCCTTTTTTTTGGTCTTGGCTACTCCACGAGGTCCAGAGCCCATGTTTAACACCACTCTTGTAGTCTCCTTCTTTATCTTTTATTCCGTCAGGCCTCCACCACATCCACTTACCATCCATTTCTCCATTAGAAAAACTTTCTTTTGCTTTTGAAGAGCCGTCATCATACCATAAAGTCCAGGTTTCATTTTTTTCCCCTTTAAGGTATTTTCCTTCAATTATTTTAAAATTATCGACATTCCATTCTTGATAAAGACCATTTTTAACCCCGCTGTCATATGTGATTTCTTTTATCTTTCTACCATCCTCAGTCCAATATGTCCATTTATCATTAAGTTTATTATTTAAATATTTTCCGGTTTTTTCTTTGATAATCCCATTTTGATACCACGAAGTCCACGGACCATTTAGTTTACCCTTTGAATATGTAGCTTGAAATTTTTTATTACCATTTTCGTACCATGATGTCCATAAGCTGTCCCTATCTCCATCTGTGAACTTTTTTTCTGATTTTTTTGATCCATCACTAAACCATTGTAGCCATAATCCTTTCTGCTGACCATCAATGAAACGGGTTTGTTCTTTTTTTATTCCAGTTTCAAAGTACCAGATCCACTTTCCATTTTGTTTACCTAAACTATAGATTCCATCTTCAGATTTATTACCATTTTCAAACCATCTGGTCAGTGTACCGTTGAGTTTACCTTCAGTGTAGTTTGACTCTTCCTTTCTCATATTATTGAGATACCATGTTGTCCAAAGCCCTTCACGATTACCATTAGAGTAGGAACCTTCACTCTTTTTAAAGGGAGGGTCATAAAAAGTATCTCCATCTAAATCTAGAATAACGGTTTCGGTTGAATCCCATTCGTTATTATCTTCACCAAGATCATTTGTGTTTGGTTCAGCATCTTCTCCGTAATCTTGAAAAACCTCTCCCTCGTACCAAAATATCCAGAGCCCATCACGAACACCGTTAGAATAGCTTCCTTCAGTTTCTAGAGCTCCGTTAGGATAATATGTTTTAACCAATCCATCATTTTGGGAAAAGGACAATGTTGATAGAATGATTGGAATAACCAGTAATTTCCGCATGGTCAGATCCTTCTTTTTATAATAAAAAAAAAGTAAATTTAGATAGATATAGATTTGTTTCATCAGCCTCTCGGATACCTTTTATGATTAAAATTAAGGTAACAAGTTGAGAAAGTCAAAAATTTGTATTTAAAAATTAATCACCTTTATTTAGCCGAATCCAAAAGCTCTGACCAAATTTATCGTTTAAATTAATTAGTCCCTCGTTAGAATTATTTGTACCTAGAAATGCAGTTTCAGTTTCAAATTTATTATTAGTTCGTAAATAACCACCTCCATCTCGACCGTTTCCTAGATATGTAGTCATTTTTCCAAATTGATTATATGTCCTAAAATAACCACTACCTAAAAACGTCCCTGTTTCTCCTGCGGCATCATATACACGTAATTGACCTGTACTGTCTGCTCCAGTTCCTAAATACACAGTCTCTTGACCATCAAAATTATAAGTTCTCAAATATCCACCCCCACTACTACCTGTTCCAAGGAATAGAGTTCTTTCTCCAAATTGATTGTATGCTTGATAATACCCTTCTCCAAGATAAGAGGAGGTTTCGCCTTCTTTATTATAGATTCTTAGTTGGCCAGCATGATCAGAACCAGTACCAAGATAAGAAGTCTCTTTTTGTGAGTTATTATAAGTTCTTATATAACCCCCCCCCATTCTTCCGGTGCCAACATATGCAGATTCATCACCATTACCGTTATATGCACGCATGTAGCCACCACCATCTTTTCCCGTTCCTATAAATAATGTTGGTTCGCCTTGTTGGTTGTAGGTCTGCATATAGCCATTACCGAGATAGCCCATAATAACGCCTCGGTCATCTTCAATAGTTAAACTTCGGACAACAAGGTGTCCTAGTTCATCGGTTTTTGGCCTTAAGCCTAACGTTGAGAACACAAGCAATGTTATTAATCCTCCAATAATCATACTTTTTGGATCAATGACTTTCATAAGTTACTCCTTGATTATTTGTCATTGTTATATTGAGTTTTAATTTAATCATATTCATAGGTATGAAGCATAATAGGAATTTCAAAATCATTATGTTTTCCTCGTCTTAACATATCATATTGTTTTATTTTCACAATTCTATCTTTTTCATCATAGTAATATACATTTTTTTCAAGTACTCTTTCTTTACCATCTAATAGAACCTCTACATAAATCCTGCCCATATCATCTAATAAAACTTCTTTTGTAGAAGAAAGTTTTATTATTGAATCTGAATAATAATTAAAAATTTTAAAGTTTTCATCATCATAGACAATATTAAGAATCTGATCTAAAACACCTTTTTCATTATAAATATTTGTTTTTATTCGCCTACCTAAAATATCATATCTATATTTTTTTGAGCCGATTGAAAGGCCTAAGCGGCCCATAGAGCTCTTATGACTAATTTGATTTTTCTCATTATGAAAAAATAAAGTTTGAAAAATTACCGATGGATCAAAATATTCGCGCCGTTTTTTCGCATTTTTCAAGCTATCAATATCATACGTAGTAACAGTTAAAAGAAAATTGTTGTATAACTCTTTATGTTCCAAGATGGTTCCCGTTGAATCATAATCATAAACTTCAGCCCAAATCATTTCATGAGAGTCATGATCGTTTAATATTATTTCAGTATTTAATGCTTCAGGTGGATTATATCGAATTAGTTTAATTGGATTTTGATTATCATCGTATTTTTTAAATTCTTTCCAATAAAGAGTATCACCAGCACCCATTAATCTTGTTCCAACTCGATTTCCTTTTTGGTCGTAATTAAACAAATAAGATAATATCATTTCTTTTTTATAGCTACGTTGAAGTTTAAGCCCTTCATTTTTTCCAGTAACATAAACATACTTTTTATTTAAAGGAACCGTATGACTATATATGGTGCTATCCATTAACCAGTTTTTTGCATTATAGTTTAATACTATTGAATTTTTTAATTCTTGTGTCTCCGTACCAAAGCTTTCAAATACATGAAATGTTTTAATTGTTGTTTTTGAACAAAGAGCAAAGGAGTTAATTATAAATAAAAAAGTAAAAGTATTTTTTAAAAACTGGGACATAATCATATATTCAGAATATAAAACGGTAACTCTTCATTATAAAATGAAGAATTTTAATATTTAGAAGATAAAGGATTTGAATCAATCTAAATAAACTTAGACATCTATCATAAAAAAACATAGGTAAATATAACAAGTAAACTTATATATAATAAGAGATAACGTGTTTTAGTTATCTCTTGCTTTAAACCAATAATAAGGTTTAAAATTGACTAAGTCTTTAATGACTTACTCATGCGGAGTTCTGATTGATTAAAACATATTTAAAATATGTCGTGGCGTTGTGTGTCTCGACCATTTTAGGTACGACCCTAAAAGATGTTAGTTATAGTATCAAGCAAAATGGTATTATGATTAACCTTGACTATTCTGACCCGATTAAAGATGATGATATAATTGGGTGGAAATCGGATAGAGGGTGGGTATACCTTACATTGCTTGGGGTCCGTGCACCTAAAAATAAAATTCCACAACAAGACTTTTCTGGTTCAGTACGAAAAATTGTTATTGATGATTTTGATGAGTCTACACAATTAGCGATTTTAGTAAATAAGCCTGTTTTAGGTTATGACATTATAAATTCAAAGACGTCACCAAGTACGGTTATTTTCATACATACAGAAATGAAAAAGTCTGAAGTTGCAAATTTAAAAAAACATATAGACGAGCAGGGTGTTTCTGTTTTTAATGTTGCTCAAACATCAGGATTTCCAAAATATAATACAAACTTCAAGTCAGCATTTGATCAAGCTAGAAAAGAACTTGGCCCTAATTCAATCTTTGAATATCATGGGAAATTATATACAACAAACCACCCTGGAGAAAAAGATTCAGACTCAAATTCATTATTAATAGAGAAAGCGAACCGATTGATTGAGAAGGAAGCCTTAGAGAACTACACCATAGAAAATAAAAAAAGTATTATAGTTAAAGAAAGTTATGTTGAAAAACAAAGTGGCGAAATATTAATCGAATCAATTAATGACTCTGTTAGTATCAATTCACTGATGGCTGATAATACTTCTCAGCTATTACAAAAAGATAAAAAATTAATTAGTAAAGTGGTGGATTCTAAAAATCTTGATGTTAATCAACGCACAAAAAGTGAAGATCGTATTCCAAATTCATTAAATTTAAATAAAGAGATCACTTCTTTTGAACAGAAAAAGCAAGAAATCAAAATCAAAAAAGGGTTTCGGTTTTTTTTAGATAAGCTCTTTAAAAAAGAAAAACCTGGAGAAAACGTTAAAACCGATCAGTTTGTTGAAAATAGTAATTTTAAGTCAAAAAGTGAACCAGACATAAATTATGTAGAACTTCAAAGAAAATATATTCCAGATAAAATAGCCGATGTCCAAATACCAGAGAAAGATAGTTTAATAGTGCACTTTTCTGCAACTCAGCCTTCAGATACAAATATTGTAGAACCTTGGTTTCATGAAAAAACGGTTGAAGATTTGTCTACTCGTTACGTAGAACTTCAAAGAAAATATATTCCAGATCAAATAGCCGAAGTCCAAATACCAGAGAAAGATAGTTTAATGTTACTTCTTTCTGCGACCGAGCCATCGGATACTAATTTTGTAAAACCTTGGTTATTGGAAAAAAAGATTGAAGATTTTTCAAATCGTAATGTTGAGTTTCAAAGAAAATATATTCCAGATCAGATTGATAATATTCAAATATTTCAAAAAGACAGTATGATGTATAAATTTTCGGCAACTGAGCCATCGGATACTAATTTTGTAAAACCTTGGTTATTGGAAAAAACAATTGAAGATTTTTCAAATCGTAATGTTGAGTTTCAAAAAAAATATATTCCTAGGTTATCTAATACATTACTTGATACTTCAGATATACAAATAATTTATGAATCTAGTACTCAATTACCCGATACAAATACTATTGAGGCTTGGTTTAAAGATGATTCTTTTATATCAGATGAGTTTGATGCAACCCGGCTTCAGAAAAAACATATTCCAAGATATTCAGATAATGTTGTTTTAGATACAACTCGCTCTACTCTTTTTTCTCATGTGAAAACCCAACAGCCAGATACCAATATAGTTGAGGCTTGGTTTAAAGATGATTCTTTTATATCAGATGAGTTTGATGCAACCCAGCTTCAGAAAAAACATATTCCATATAGAAAAAATAATTCTACTTTTAATACAATTGAAAGCTCTGATTACCTTACTTCATTGCCGCAAAGACCAGAGTTTACAGATCCAGATGTTTTGGATAATCGCTTCCAAACTCGATATAAAAATGATAGAGTGCAAAACGAGAAAAAGTTAATAGCTGAAAAAATAATTAAAAAAGAAGAACAACCAAACACCTGGTTAAGTTTTTTTCCATTTCAACATGATTCAGTAAAAAAATCTTTAACCTGGGAGTTTAGAAGAGAACAAGAAGTACCTGATTTTTTACAAACAGAAAGAGAATCTCTAAACTATTCTTCAAATGAAAATGAACGATATAATTGGAAAGAGCACTTACCTTACGATCATCCAAAATCTTTTCCTAAGCGGAAAGTTGATCCAGGGTTCATGTATTATAACAATAGCGGAATAAGAGTGGATGCAAATATTGATGGTGTGCCTATTTATATAGATGGAAAATATATAGGGGAGACCCCATTAAGAAATCCAGTACAAGTTGAGCCTGGTTGGCATCAAGTTAGCGGTTTTTCCCCAGTATATACTCAGCTAGCATCGCAAAGGGGACTTCAGTATGTAGGTTATGATCCTATAATTGAGAATAATAAATTATACGGTGCTACCACTGTTTACGCCGCAAGCGGAAAATTAGAAATTGTGGAATTAAAGTTTAATCAAATGGGTGATACTCCTAAAAAACTGAAGGAAATAGAAGGTGGGATGAATATAGGAATACCTATGATCTTATTTATTCTTGGCTTTGTTACCTGGGGCATGGGATAAGCTAAGTTTTATATATAAATATTTAAAAGAAATGGAAAAATAGTGGTTAAAAAAAAAGTTAAATCAGTTTTATTATCAAATATTATAGATTTTAATGAAAAAAAGTTTGGTATTGAAGAAGAGAGTATTTTGTACTCAAAAAAAGGGAAAAGGTTGCCCGTAAATAAAGGTAAGGAGTTTTCGGCTACGGATCTACTGGAAATTATAAATGAAAAAACAATAGATAATGGAGATTATACAATTGAGCCAGGAGGTCAATTAGAATGGTCTAGTCCTCCATACAAAGATTTAAACAGACTTGAGAGTGCTTTCCAAAACCATAAATCAAATTTGGACACTTTAGTAAAGGAGTATCAACTTGAGCGAATAAGTTATTCTACTGAGCCCAAATTTAATCCTTCCGATATTGACCTAATAAAAGAGAAAAAATATCAGTTAATGGATAAAAATATGAAAAAATCAGGAAAGCTAGGTCAATGGATGATGCGTAATTCGGCTAGCATACAGATTAATTTTGATATTTCTAGTGAAAGAGATATTGAAGAAATGGCTTTCATTGCTGATTGCCTTCACCCTGTTGCTGCATATATGTTTTCAAATAGTCCATTTAAAAATAGTAAAAAAGTTGGGACGAAAAATATAAGAAACCTTATTTGGGAGGATACGGATAAAAAACGTTGCCGTAATTTATTTGATCACAACATAGTATCGTCTTTTGGGTTAATAGACAATTACATAGATTATTTTCTGCAAGTTCCCGCACTTTTTCAACTTGATGAAAATGATGAATATCAAAGTTGTCAAAAAAGTATTGGGGAATACCTTCAGAGTTTAGAAGATCAAAATAAATTATATTCAAAAAATATTAAAAACTCATTACAGCAAATTTTTACGAATGTTCGATTAAAGCATGTCTTAGAGGTAAGAGGTTCCGACCGAACTCCTTTCGGCTATGAATTGGCTCCTGTTGCTTTTTGGGTTGGCTTATTAACAGATCTTAGCAACCGAGAAACAATATTAAAGGTAGTTAATAAATGGACAAAAAAAGATAGATCTGTCTTTAATAGCGCAGCAAACACCTTAGATGAGACTCAGAAAGGACCGATGGGTAAAACATATAGATATTGGAATCAATGGGTTAGTGACCTGGCTATAAAGGGATTAAAAAATAGAAAAAAAAAGGAAGAAGTTTTTTTAGAAAGTTTTTTAGACTCTGTTTTTAAAAATGGACCTTATAGCCTTCAATTACAGTTAATTGAAAAAAATAATAATTCATAACCTGATGTGGGATCCGATATTTATGATTGAGTTTTCTATTTATCTAATGAGTCTAATTTCTTTTATTGACTTAAATTTTCTAAATTTAATAAAGTCGCTAATCTTTAAATACTAACTGAATAGACCTTTTCTTGATAAGCTTTTTATTTTTTTATTTTTGATATGCAGAATTTATTTATCTGAACAGTTTAAAAATGAGTGAAATAAAACTTCCGATTATTTGTGTGCCGAGTAGATAATTATATTAATTTTAGTTATCCAATTTTAATCAATTATTTAAATGAATACTTATTTTACATCATCTATTTTTAGAAAGACACTTGCATCATTGTCAGGTCTTTTTCTAGTTTTTTTCCTAATTGGACATTTAGCTGGAAATTTTCAGCTTTTTATTCCTGGAGATTTAGGTCAAAAGCAATTTAATGAATATGCATTTTTTATGACTACAAACCCTGTAGTTAATGTACTATCTCTAATTACTTATTCTGCTGTTCTCTTGCATATTTTTCTAACTTTATATCTTACCCTGCAATCAAAAAAAGCTCGTCCAGTTAAATATGCAGTTTCAAGTGGAACTTCAAATAGCAGTTGGGCATCTAACAATATGGCTATTTTAGGAACACTTTTACTAATTTTTTTAGTTATTCACCTAAGAAGCTTTTGGTATGAAATGCATTTTGGAACCATAGAAATGGATCCATGGGGTAAAAAAGATTTATATACTGTTACTGTAACCGCTTTTTATGAATTATGGTATGTATTGATCTATGTTGTAAGTATGGTGGCGTTAGGGCTTCATTTGCATCATGGGCTTGAATCTTCGTTTCAAACGTTAGGAATTAAAACTAAAAAATATAGCTTAACTATAAAAAGAGTAACAACTGTGATGGTATTATTAATACCCCTTCTTTTTGCAACCATTCCAATTTTTATTTATATAAAAAACATATGATATTAGATAATAAAATACCTGAAGGACTATTAGCTGACAAATGGACTAACTATAAAGCGAGTGTTCCTCTTGTTAGTCCCTCAAATAAAAGAAGACTTGAAGTCATTATAATAGGTACAGGTTTAGCTGGAGCATCTGCTGCTGCTTCTTTAGCTGAAATGGGATATAAAGTCAAAACTTTTTGTTTTCAAGATAGCCCTAGAAGAGCTCACTCTATAGCTGCTCAAGGTGGAATCAATGCTGCGAAAAATTATCAAAATGATGGAGATTCAGTTTATCGTTTGTTTTACGATACTATTAAAGGAGGCGATTATAGATCAAGAGAAGCCAATGTTCATCGACTTTCTGAAGTAAGTGCAAGTATTATAGATCAATGTGTTGCACAAGGAGTACCATTTGCAAGAGAATACGGAGGAACGCTAGATAATAGATCTTTCGGTGGGGTCCAAGTTTCTAGAACTTTTTATGCGAGAGGTCAAACAGGACAGCAGTTGCTTTTAGGTGCATATAGTGCGATGAGTAGACAAATTAGTAAAGGCAATATCCAAATGTTTAATAGACATGAAATGTTAGATATTGTAAAAATAGATGGAAAAGCGAGAGGTGTCATTGTACGAAACTTGGTGACAGGTGAATACCAAAGGCATTTTGGGCATGCTGTAGTTTTAGCGACAGGAGGTTATGGAAATGTCTATTATTTGTCAACTAATGCTATGGGAAGTAATGTGACAGCTGGATGGAAAGCTTATAAAAAAGGTGCAATGTTTTCAAACCCATGCTATACACAAATCCATCCAACATGTATTCCTGTTTCTGGAGAATATCAATCAAAATTGACCTTAATGTCCGAATCGCTAAGAAACGATGGTCGCATTTGGGTACCAAAAAAGAAAGGGGATGACCGATCAAGCATTGAGATTCCAGAAGATGAAAGAGATTATTACTTAGAAAGAAGATATCCCGCTTTTGGAAATCTTGTTCCAAGAGATGTTGCTTCAAGAGCAGCAAAAGAGAGGTGTGATGCTGGTTTTGGAGTTGGCTCAACAGGCTTAGCGGTTTATCTTGACTTTAAGGATGCAATCAAAAGACTTGGAAAAGATGTGGTTTCTTCTCGCTATGGAAACCTCTTTGAGATGTATGAAAAAATAACAGGTGAAAACCCTTATAAAAGGCCAATGCGTATTTTTCCTGCTGTACATTATACGATGGGTGGCCTATGGGTTGATTATGACCTTATGACTACAGTACCTGGTCTTTTTGCAATAGGTGAGTGTAATTTTTCAGATCATGGAGCTAATAGGCTTGGAGCCTCTGCATTAATGCAAGGGTTAGCTGATGGATATTTTGTTCTTCCCTATACTATTGGTAAATATCTCTCAGAAGATATCAGAACACCCGCTATTAAAACAGATCATGAAGAATTTTTAAAAGCTGAAAAACAGACAAAAGACCAAGTAAAAAAACTTTTAGATAATAATGGGAAAAAATCTGTAGAAAGTTTCCATCGAGAACTTGGAAAGATCGTTTGGGATTATTGTGGAATGTCTAGAAATAAAAAAGAATTAAGTAAAGCCATTGATGACATAAAAGTTCTTAAAAGTGAATTTTGGAAAGATGTTCGTGTTCCAGGAAAAGATAATGTCATAAATCCTGAATTAACTAAGGCTGGAAGGGTTGCTGATTTCATGGAATTGGGTGAACTTATGATGCGAGATGCTTTAGTTCGAAATGAATCATGTGGTGGTCATTTTAGAGAAGAGTACCAAACTGAAGAAGGTGAAGCAATGAGAGACGATGAAAATTTTGCCTTTACTTCGGCATGGGAATTTAATGGTGAAAAGAAAGATCCTATTTTAAATAAAGAAAAATTAGTATTTGAAAATGTTCAATTAACACAACGTAGCTATAAATAATATGGAAGGTTTAAATCTAAAACTTAAAGTTTGGCGGCAAGCTGGACCAAGCAATAAAGGGGAATTTAAATCGTATGATGTAAGCGATTTAAACACTCACATGTCTTTTTTAGAAATGTTAGATGTCTTAAATGAACAATTAGTTAATTCTGGACAAGATCCCATTGCTTTTGATCATGATTGCAGAGAAGGAATCTGTGGTATGTGTTCAATGGTTATTAATGGTAAACCTCATGGGCCACAAAAAGGGACAACAACCTGTCAATTACATATGCGTCATTTTAATGATGGTGATACAATTACTATTGAACCATGGAGAGCTAAACCATTTCCTATTTTGAAAGATTTAATTGTTGATAGGTCTTCATTTGATCGTATTATTCAATCTGGAGGATACGTATCAATTAATACTGGTAGTGCACCAGACGGTAATTCTATTCCCATACCAAAAAATATTGCTGAAGAGGCTTTCGATGCAGCAGCATGTATTGGATGTGGTGCTTGCGTAGCTGCCTGTAAAAATGCTTCGGCAAGTTTGTTCGTAGCTGCAAAAATTTCTCAATTATCACTCCTTCCACAGGGCCAACCTGAGCGTGAGGAAAGAGTCGTAAGTATGGTATCAAAAATGGATGAAGAAGGTTTTGGACATTGTACAAATACTGGAGCTTGTGAAGCGGAATGTCCTAAGGAGATCTCTTTAGAATATATTAGAAAGCTTAATTGGGAATATCATAGTAGTAATATAAAAGGTTAGTAGAACGCTTTATTAACTTAAACTAAGCTTATTTTAATCTAAAATTTACGGGAATTGAAATCCATACGCCAACAGCTCTTTCTCTCTGCTTAGCTGGCCTAAATCGAGTCTTTCTAATTGCATCCATTGCAGCTTCATCTAAACCAGTATTAGGAACACCCTTAAGAATTATTGTTTCTTTTACTCGACCTTTTTCATCTATAAACGCCTGAACTATAACAACACCTTCAATACCCGCTTCCTGAGCTATTTCTGGATAGATAGGCCTTATCGGTGACATTGCTGTTGGAGGGTCATCATAAGGTATGAAAACAACTTTAGGTCCTGAGGGAGGAGGAGGAGGAGCATCAAGGTTTGAAAAGTCATCAAAGTCTAATTCATCTAATGTTAGATCATCTGCAATATCTTCATCATCTGATGGAACCGGGATAGAGGGTCTTGCTGGAGGGGGTGTATTTTCAATCTGTTGGGTTTGAGGAATATCTATATTTTCTATAATTATTTGTTCTACATTTTCAAATTCTATAGAATTTCCAAACCTAGGGAAAAATAAAAAATTCGAAATAACTAGTCCAATACCAATTAAAGCTGTAATTCTAACAACAATAGGATATCGTTTTTTTAGAGGATTAATAAAATTCATTAATCAACAAGGGTTTTTGTAGAATAATTTAGTTTAAGAGCCTCGACCTCTCTTAGATTTTCATGGATATCAGATATCAGACCCATCTCTGCTTCTTCATCCCCTTTTAAGGAGACTACAATCTGTGGATCGGCAACTCTTTTATCATACATGACTACAGAGACATCATCTACTCCCATTAACCTATCATCAATTGAGATGAGTCCCTCTTTAGAAACCCAAATCTGAACAGTGTGCCTTTTTGATTTTAATTTTTCTATTCTTTTTGCTTTTGGTAGGTTAACTGGTAAACCCGAATATTCTTTTAGAACAGTCGTAACCATAAAGAAAATAAGAAGCATAAAAATAATATCTGGCATTGAAGCAGTTGGTATTTCACTTGATACTTTTGTTTTCTTTGAAAATTTCATTAATTACTATTTGCTATTGATATTCTTTTTGCATCTGCTCTTTTTAATTGATCAATAACTCGAACATAGTCATTATATGCAGTTTTAGGATGCGCTTTAACAGAAATAACTAATTTATTGTTAGCTCTTAGTTTTTCTCCGACAATTCGATGAATCTCTTCTATGTTCGTAGGCTCTTCGTCTAGAAGAACTTTACCTTGAGAATTAATTAAGCAATTAACAATATTCTCTTTTCTTATTTCAATCTCCATATCTCCTGGAGGTGGCAAAACTATACCTAGACCTTTATCTGTATCTATAGTTGTTGTGACCAGAAAAAAAATCAATAACAGGAATGCAATATCTGCCATTGAAGAAGTCGGTATCTCTCCACCTTTAAATCTTCGATTTTTTTTCATAAAGTCAATTAATATACTTACAATTATTTTTGATTTAATTCATATAAATAATCAATGAATCTATTAGATTGTTCTTCCATATCTAAAACTAACTTATCAATTCTAGAAACAAAAACATTTTGGAAAACTTGGATTATCATTGCAACAATTAATCCAAAGGCTGTTGTAAGTAGAGCTTGAGATATACCTCCAGCAACTACAGCTGGAGAAATATCATTTGCAGCTTTGATCGCATCAAAGGCACCAATCATACCAACCACTGTTCCAGTAAACCCAAGCATGGGAGCAACAGTAATTACTGCATTGAGCCAAATCATATTTTTTTCTAAAAAGGCCATTTCAATCGCTCCAGAATTCTGAATACCTTTCTCAACTTCTTCTAGACCACGATCAACTTTAATTAAACCAGCATAAAAAATACCTGCAACAGGTCCATCCGTTTCTTTACAGATTTTTGCAGCCTCTTCAGTACCATTCTCTTTAATAGAAGAAGTAATTTCTTCATAAAATTTTTGTGAATCGACACCAGACATCATAAGTGAATACGCACGTTCAATAACAAATGCGAGTCCAAAAATTAGTGTCATTAGAATTGGCCACATAAAAGCTCCGCCTTCTAAAAAATAATATACCATTATATATCTCCGTTTCTAAAGTTAAAAAATTTAGTAAAATTAAACAAAATTTTTAATTCAAAGCTTGTAAAGTTAGTTTATTCAATCTAAAAATACATCTGCTTCATTAAAATGTTTTAAAGCCTCAATAACTTGATTATCAAAAAGGAGTCTGATGCTCGCAGCTTCATTTTTACCCCAAACTGAACCAGCTATTTCACTTTTAATTGTATTTTTAATATAATTAGCATCTAGCATTATGGAATCTCTTTCTATACTTATTGAATCATTTTCAAGACTAATTAAAAAATCGGTTAATAATATATCTGATACTGACCAATTTTTTTTAAAATCTGAAAAAGAAAGAAAGTTCTCTTTTTCTTTTGAAACATATTTAGACGCGAAATTAAATATTGGTCTTTTTGGACTTCGTGTTATTTTTCCAGTTTCTAAATTTAATGAGCTTTTATATGGAATGTATATATCTGGTGTAATGCCACCACCACCATAGACAGTTCTTCCAGATTTTGTTTTATACTTAGGTCTTAGTTCTTTCAGACTATCAATTTTTGATTCTCTATCTTTGGCATATAATTCACGATAATATGCTAGATCATTACCATCTTCATAAGGTCGTTGTATCAGTCTTCCTGATGGCGTGTAATACCTTGCTATTGTTACTCTTAAAGCAGCACCGGAATCTAAAGGCAATTGGCGTTGTACCAATCCTTTACCAAAGCTAGTTTCTCCAACTACTAGGCCTCGATCTAAATCTTGAACTGCACCTGAAACAATTTCAGCAGCACTAGCAGAACCTCTGTTTATCATAATAATTAAAGAAAAGTCATTGTGCCCTTTAGTCTTTGTGCTAATAAACTCCTGATTAGATTCTTTAATCTTTCCCTTAGTATAAACTAAAGTGTCAATACTTGTTATAAATTGGTCAGATATTGCAGCTGCTTGCTCTAGATATCCCCCACTATTACCTCTTAAGTCAAATAATAATTTTGTCATCCCTTGAGAAAGCAATGTGTCGATTGCGCTTGTTACTTCTTTCTCCGTTGTTGCAGAAAACCGTCTAAGAAAAATATATCCGACTTTATCATCAAGCATTGTTGCAGCGCCAACACTATAAATTGGAATATTATCTCTAATAATAGTCACATCAAAAGGCTTAGGGCTCCCAATCCTACTTATCCTAACAATTACCTTAGTGCCTTTCTTTCCTCTTAGTTTTTCAAAAACTTCATTTTTAGTGATTTTATAAGCATCATCTCCATTTATTGAAATAATTTTATCACCAGGCATCAATCCTACAATGTCAGAAGGGCTACCTGGTACTGGTGAGATAACAGTTATAAAGCCATCTAAAATATCAAACTCAATGCCAATACCTTGAAACTTTCCTTTAAAAATTTCATTTATACTTTCTTGTTCTTTTGCTGGAATATATGTTGAATGTGGATCTAGTTCTTCCATTAGCCCGTGAAATGCTCCATCCATAACTTTTTCCATATCAACAGAATCAAAATAAAAATGATTTACATAAGAGATTATTTGTTGTAAAACGTTTATTTTTTCTCGTAAAACCTTATAAACATTTTGATTACTTGAGTAGGCTTTTGGAAAAAATAGGAATATTGCTAATAAAAAACCAAAGATTGTAGATAAAACCAAAGGCCATAACTGACGAAATTTTTGTAACATATTAATTAAAAGTTTTAAAGACCTATATAAAGCATAGTCCTAAATGTCAATCCACTTATTGAAGAGTTTGGGGAGTCACTTATAGGGGTTCTTCCATTCAGTTTCCAACTTCCGGCTCTTACCGTTCCCTTATTCGCTCCTAAACTGATTCTAAGGCCTAAGCGTTCTAAGAATTGCCACTTAACTGCAATATAGGGTTGGAAATTAAAATAAGCAGCACTTACGTCTCTTTGCAAACCAGCAACTTCACCAGGAACTATCTGATCTGGGTTATCAGTATCGGCTACGGGGTAGTAAAGAGTGTCTAGTTTTATTGTTCCATAAGCATTGGTAAAAACTTTTTCCCATTTAGGATTACCACTTTGTTGGTCAATTGCCATGCTAACTCGACCGAGTCCCATTAGAGCTCCTGAAGAAAGTTCAAGATCTTGTAACAACGGCATTACATACTCTACGGAAGCAGCACCAAGAAGAAGTGAAAATTTTGCTTTAATTGACGGATTAAAATCATCTGTATAATCTACGCTTGTTTCATCGTCATATCCTGGCTCTCCTGTATCAACATAAACTTTAATGGCTGGAATTGTGCTAACAGAAGATCCTCCCATTCCAGCATACCCGCCAATACGCCACCTACCGGTAACATGAGCGAATCCTTCTCCACCATGAATTACGAAAGGGTCAGAAAAGTTTTTAGGGTCTAATCCAAGACGATCTAGGAATTCGGATCCCGGAATTTTGTCCAGTTTAATATACATCGGGCTATAGCCGATCCCGCCACCAAGAAAATCTTCAGCTGGATAACTGAACTGACCCAGAAGAATTGTGAGGTTAAAAACAGAATATAGAAAAATTTTTCTCATGATTATGAAGTTATTAGCATTGTATGTTGTGGCAAATTAAGATTCATGTCTCAAATTAGAAAGAAAATATACTACAAAAATCAATAAAATAAGAGAAAAGGGATATATGGTGTTTTCCTTGTATAAATAGTAGCATTATCCTATATTTTTCGAATAGTAAACGAGGTAAGGGAGATCAAAGCGTGGTTTGCCTCCCGAATAAATGCATCAAATTCTGATTTAAAACATGAGGTTAACTACCTTTAAAGGAGCTGAGATGGGCTTCTTAAACATATCTATTATATGGTTTTTGTTTATGTCTACCCTTGTAGGCAGGGGCAATTTCCACATAAATAGATCATTTGACATAGATAAAGATGGAAATGTTGAAACATTTGCAATCAATACCCGTGCGTCTAGTGCCATCTGGGTTGAATTCTCGAATTTAGGTCAATCTGATACCCTCTGGTCTTTTGACTTAGGTAATGAAAAAAAGTTAGCTGACATAGAAATAGCAGATTTAAATAAAGATGGTTTTAAAGATATTATCATTATACCTGATTTATTTGCATCGATTGGTTCCAATACCTGGCTTTATGTTTTTCTTGGAACAATAGAAGGCTTTTCAAAGCAACCTATTATGTATGAAAAACTACCTTTTGAAACGAGTACCTTAAGACCGTCAAGTCTTTCATTAGTTCCCGGTGGGTCTCCTCTTCTAGCTGTCTCATTTGGAGCTCCAATTAGATACAGTATGGTTTTTGATATTGAGATAGCTGATGAAAAAATCGTATTAAAAAACAATAAAATATTATCTGCTCCATTAATTGAAAATGGATATGGATCTGTATATGTTGGAGGTTTTTCTAGTGATGGAGAAAATTATCTAGCAATGTTATCCGCGGAAATAAAAGAAGTTAAGGTCGCGTTATTCAATGTAGATCAAAATTTCAAGCACTCTCATTCTAGCTCAATACCAATTAAAAAAGGAAAATATCTTATTGGTTCAGATTTACAACCATATAAATCATTGGTTTTAGACTCGAATAAGGAAGGCTTGCTAGTACCTTTTGGTTCAGATGATGTATTTCTTCTTAGTTTTAAAAATGAAACTCTTTTATTATTAAATACAAAATTATCAGGCAAGAAAGCTTTTCCACTCAAAGATGAAAAATTATTATACGAAACTTTTAAAATAAGGATAGATTTTGCGGTCTTTGATGAAGAAAAAGCTGAAAAGCTTAGAAATGAAGAGGAGAAACTTCTCCCTCCGGCTTCAGTGATTTCTAATGAAAAAGAAACTCTTAATTCGTTACCTTATGATTATTCTCAAAATTTAACAAGTATCCCAAAAGATCAAAAAGAAATAATTCAAATAGACGATATTCAAATTAAAAACGATTACTCAAGTTTGAGCCCAACGTTAAGTGATTTTTTAGCCAGTGCGAAAGATAAAGTCAAAGACAAAAAAACACCGTTAGAAAAAGTTTCTATACCTGGGATGAATTCGGATATGGAAAGTGTTAATTGGGCAGATGAAGCCGGTTTTACAAAGCTAGATTTAGGTGAGTATGTACCTTTAAAAATAGACTCAATTAAGAATGATTCTTCTATTCCTAAAATAGATAATGAAATTACATCTTTTACAAAAGATGCGATTGACGCATTGAGCCCAAAAGTTTTAAATAAAGATACAATTGTAAATAATATTTCAGGTAATGAAATAGACCTTTATTATGTTTTAGCAATGACACCATCATCTGGAATAAGAGACAGATATGTATTTGATGGAGAGGCGCCCTTTGGCGTAGCTGTAAATCAAATACCATCTAAAGGAGACCCAACCCACTTTCAACATGGGATTTCTGCAAATCTAGCAAATTTAAATTTTGGTGAAACTTTTGATTTTGCTTATTCTTTACGCGATTCAAGACTTGATAGCATCACAACACTGACAATGGTTCATGATATG
>Ga0308001_10000392_pt1 | contig 20610 bp, 17 predicted proteins | sample Neamet5_FD_203167 | JGI IMG/M metagenome (GOLD analysis project Ga0308001, IMG submission 203167) | Marine microbial communities from water near the shore, Antarctic Ocean - #5 | ecosystem: Environmental > Aquatic > Marine > Unclassified | place: Southern Ocean | collected 2014-06-04
AAACACAAATTTATTTGAATAGAAAATTCATTATAAATCAACACGATATTTACAGTATCTTCTACGTCAATTTGATCTTGACTTCTATTACCTCCTGCACAAAAAACTTCTTTAGGTAATCCGAAAAACCAATATGCCAAATCTATTTCATGGATTTCAGTTAATAAAACTCCTCCGCCAAGACTTGAATTAACAGCATATAAATCTTTCCATTTCTCATAGGGATGCCAGACTCTTACATTTGAAAACACATTAAAAGATGCTGTTAATATTTTACCTATTTTACCATTATTTATTAATGAAAATGTTTCCTGGAACTTTGAATTAAACCTTTTTTGAAATGAAATATGAAATGGTATTTTATTTAGTAGAACTGAATCACTGAATTTTTTAAAATCCGTTAAATCATTTGACCATGGTTTTTCTACAAAAATAGCACTACGCCTTTTTAAAGCATAAAACATTGGATCTAAATGGAGTGAAGTTGGAGTTGAAATTACTGTTAAGTCTGGAGAAATAGAAAAAGCTTCGTCAATTGAATCAAAAATTATCAAGTTATATTTTTCAGTAATTGATGTATTTATATTTACTGAAAAATCAGAGTTTAGAAGTGGGGTGGTTTGTTTGGATCTAAAGGCATAAAATTTTGTTGTCGTTGGTAATAAATCATGTAAAATTCTGAGATGTCTCTGTCCTGCTCCTCCAAGTCCAATAAATAATACTTTTTTATAATTCATTGAAAGCCTCTAAATATAAAAAATTAATAAAATTGATGTTAAATTTACATGTGTTTATAGGATCTAAACCTCTTCGGGTTTCAAATGTAAATGATTTTGTGAAATTTATTTTTTTTAAAGCCCTAAAAACCTCTAAAAAATTAACCTTGCCTGTACCGAGAATAATATTTTGATCTTCCATATTTTTATCTTTAATATGGATGTGTTCTATTTTATCTTTAAGAATTAAAATGTCATCAAAAATTTTATGTCCAAATGCAATTCTGTTTCCTGTGTCAAATACAACTTTGATGTTTTTGCTGTTTAACTTGTTCAATACCAAAAGAAGATCTTTTCCTTCTAAAATTGTTTCTAGACATAAAGACATTTTTGACACTTCACAAGCTTTTGCTATTATATTAATATGGTCTATAAAGTCATTATTGTTAGAAATATTTAATTCAGATTTTTCAAAAAGAGGAAGTATAAATTTATTACAGTTTAATTTTTTAGCTATTCCAATTAACTCTAAGTTTTGATTTAAAACTTCAATATTTAATAAGCTATAATTAATAATATGATCGTTACATATGGTATTAATTTTAATAGAATGTTGATCTGATAACACTGTTAGTTTTTCAATTCCTTCTAACGACCAAATTGGATTGTGCACATTATATTCTCTGTCTGCAATTAATTCAATATTATCTAGACCAAGCATAGATGCAATTAAAAATTCTTCTTCCCAGTTTTTTGGAAAACATTGAATTACACCTTTTGGTGACTGAGTAAGTCTTCCTTGAACTATTCCAAATTTGATTTTTTCTATTTTTTTACTTTTAAGCTCTTCCAATTTCATCAATTAGTTTACTTAAAATCATTGTTTGCTTTTTTGCCTCATCAAGATTCCTATAATTAGTTTTAAATACCATTAGTGATTTTTGATAATTTTCAGCGATTGGGCATAGCCCTTCTTTGAATATTTGATTCCCCATTTTTTTTCCATAAAGTGATGGTTCTAAATAAGGAGGCTTCCAGCAGGCATAAAATCCATCTCCTCCCATTTTTTTATAGAGATTATAGAATTCTTTCCATTTGATGCCCTTTTTTTCTTCACCTAAATATCTAACTCCAAAAGTAAAATAGCTGTGATCCATATAATTTGGAATTTCTTGACTTACTAACCAGCTACTATTTTTAACAGCCTCTAAAAACATTTGGCCAATTTTTTTTCGCCTTTCTACTAATAATTCAATTCTTTCAAACTGAGCTAATCCAACGGCTGCAGTTATTTGATTCATTCTATAGTTTAATCCTATAAGATCAAATCTTTCATAATTTGGATCCTGATATGTAGATGATGCTAAGCTTGTCCTTCCTGCTGAAGCGCATAGCCCTTTATATCCAATTCCAGCAAATTTTCTTGCTAAAACAGCTAAATTCTCATCATTTGTAACAATCATTCCCCCTTCACTTCCTGAGGTCATATGTTTTGATTTTTCAAAACTATATACACCTATATGAGCATGAGTACCCGCAAATTTCCCTTTGTACTTAGAAACCATCGTTTCTGCAGAATCATCTATTACCGTAATATTATGCTTTTTAGCTAATTCCATAATAGGATCAATATCTACGGGAAGACCATAAAGAGAAACTACTATTATCGCTTTTGTTTTAGATGTTATTTTTTTTTCAATTTCTTCAATACTAATATTCCATGTATTGGGATCGATATCGACAAATACTGGCGTAGCACCAAGATGAATTGTAACATATGAATCCATAACAACCGTTTTACTTGGCTGTATTACTTCATCACCCTCTTGAACACCGGCAGCATAAAGCGCAGCATGTAGGCCTGATGTTGCTGTATTTACTGCTATAGCATAATTGACGTCTACCTTTTTGGCAAAGGCTTCTTCAAGTCTCTGAATCCAGGAAATTTTCTTCGTTTCTTGGCTTTCTGAATCAAGTGCTTGGAGAATATATCTTAGCTCATTTCCATTAAATTTCCCAAAAGGGTTGTTTATGTTTTCTATTAATTTAGTTAAATCTTTCATTGAGACTTAGATTTTTGATTTTGTTTCCACTCTGTATTTCTAAACCAATTTATTTTATATAAATCTGGGTTTTTAATAAATAACCTATCGATGTTTTCTCTCGATAAGTTATCGCCCAAAATACTTTTAATTGCTTTCAACAAAAGATAGTCTTCTTCGAAATCTAATGTTAATCTTAATTTTTCTGGTCTTATCTTAGTTTCCTCTAAGGTTGTAAACTTTAAATTTTTTATTTTCTTAATATAACCCCAAATCATTTCGGTGTCAGTCGAATCATCTGTTTTTTTTATTGCTTTTAAAAGTATTTCTGATTTTAATGAATATCCAACACTTCCTCCGCCATTTGAGGATGAAACAGATGGTGAGATGATATCATAGCCTTCATCAATGAGTTTTTTCATACTAAAAATCATTTCGTTACCATCAAAAAACGGGTCATCAGCGTCAATGGTATGAAACTCTTTTATATTATAAAAGACTGCACAATCTGACCATCTTTTTAGTTTATTTTCTAATGAACCCCTAAAACATTTTACTTTTAATTTTCTGCTAATTTTTTCAATAATATCATCACTTGAATCTACACTTGTACAAACTATTGGCTCTATATTATATTTAATACACCTTAAAATTACACTGGTTAAAATATTATTATCCCCCAATGGTAAAAGACATTTGTTAGGTAATCTAGTTGAAGAAGTTCTAACGGTTATAAAACCATGTATAATCATATTAAACCTTTAAGTTTTTCTAAAGCTATCCAAAATCCTTGACCTTTATTTTTGTGTCCTTGCCAAATTTCAGGTATAAAAGGTATATTCTTAAATTTTTGATTTAAGATTTTCCCGAATTTCTCAAAGTTAATTTCACCTTCTCCAATTTGTAATCCTTCTCCATTAACACCACTAGCATCTCCTAAATGTAAATAAGCTGTATAAGGAGCTATTTTTTCGCAAAAAGCATAAAAATCTTTCTTTAAATGATTACATGTCAGCATACTGTGAGAAATATCAAAACACATTCTAATTCCAAATTCCTTACAGTACTTTTCGATTTCTTCTATTTCAACAAAAATATTTTGATAGCGTTGTCCACCAAAATGCCATGGAAACGGAGCCATAGTTTGAGGTATAATCTCAACTCCCTCTATATCTAAATTTGATAAACTTTCAAAAAATTGCTTATAATACTCTTTTGTTTCTGACTTTGGAATAGGTTTATCCATACTAAATCCTCCAATGTTAGCAACAATCATCGGTTTCTTTTCTTTTGGAAAATAAGCTTTAAGATTTCGGGTAATATCGATTACTCTTTGTGTTTGCTCCATTGAATATTTTCTGTACTCTGAATTTGGCGTAGCTAAGTCCATTAAATGACTTTCTTTGAAAAGTTCAGGAGCATGAACAACAAATCCACATTCATATGTGCTATCTAAATAGTTTTTTGGATTTAATTCCATATCAGAATATGACAAATGAAATTCAAAAAAATCTGGCTTTGCCATATCAGAATATTGTTGAAAATCATGAAATCTAACGGGAATTCCCCAGGGTCTATTAAACTTATATTCCTTTGAAGTAATTAAGTTGTCTTCTATATCGCTTTCATAGAAAAAGTCTTCAAAATTCATTTCTCTTTTCAGTTCTTTGCCTATAAGTTGGTCATACTTCAACGGAGAAATTCCTTGTCCAGGACTCAATACTTTAACATGCTCAGGTTTAATAATTGTACCGGAAACAAGATTTTTTGACGAAACTAAACTCTTTCCTAAATTTTCTCTGTTTATCATTTCACCTTGACTCAATTTTCTTTTTTTCCCTGAACCAATAGCCATTTCAACTTCTCTAATTCCCTTTATCAAGGTTTTGAACTCATCATGTTCTAAACTAGCTGCATGATCAGGCCCTTCCATGTTTCGGTCTAGTGTAAAATGTCTTTCAATAATACAAGCGCCCAATGACAATGCTGCTAAAGAAACTGCCGTGCCTCTTTCATGTCCAGAATAGCCAACTAATGGATGAATTTTTTTTAAGGATTTAATCCAATTTAAATTTATGTCCTGAAATGGTGCAGGATAGGTGCTATTACAATGTAGAAAAGCAAATTCTACCTCTCTTTTTTCAAGAAAACTTTTAACTTCAATAACCTCATCTTCTCTACTCATACCCGTAGAAATAATTAGTGGCTTACCCGTTTTTGATAGATTATCTAGTAAAGGTAAATTTGTGAGATCTGCAGATGCTACTTTATATGCCTTAACGCCAAAAGACTCTAAAGCTTCAATACTTTTTTCATCCCAAGGAGTACACATATATAAAATTCCTTTCCCTTGGCAATATTCTGAGATTTTTCGGTGCTCATCAACTGAAAATTCAAACTTATTTAAAAGATCAATTATATATTCTGTTCCTAGATCTTCTCCTGACTTATTTAAAGACTTTTCTCTGTAAACCTGATCTAGTTGCCTCATTTGAAATTTCACGCAATCAGCCCCGATCTCGATGACTAAATCAATCATTTTAATGGCTCTTGAAAAATCACCATTATGATTATTCCCGATTTCTGCAATCACAAAGCATCTCCCTTTACCTATATCAAAATTTTTAATTTTCATTTTTTTCTTACTTTCCATGATATTAATCCTTCTGTTTCAAAATTAAATTCAACTATTTTAGTTTTAAGATCAATTAATTTTTTAACAACATTCGATCTTTTGGAAGGGTCGCAATAAAATAAAAAAAAACCACCCCCTCCGGCGCCTAATAATTTACCGCCTAAAGCGCCATTAGTAATTGCTGTACTATATATTTTATCTAATTTTTCATTAGAAATTTTTTTAGAATACTTTTTTTTATTTTTCCACCCCTGATCTAACTGTTTTCCAAGTTTTGGAAGATTTCCCTTAATTAATGAATCTCTAATTGCATACGTTAAATCAACGTTTAGTTTAACAAGATCATTAATTTCTTTTTTATTTTTTAATTCCTTTTTTTGATCATCATGAATACCATTTGAATTATGAGATGAACAAGTATCACACAAAATTAAATTTTCTTTTAACTCTAAAAGAGTTTCATCATCTATTCTCAAAGAATTAATGATATTACTTTCTTTTTTAAACTCTATAAGGTTTATCCCGCCAAATACAGTAGCGTATTGATCTTGCCATCCTCCAGAAATATTATACATAACTCTCTCTGACTGATATGCCATTTCTGCAATTTCATACTTACTCCACTTGTCAATTCTAAATTCATTAAAACATCCAATTACTGCAGAAAGAATTACTGCAGATCCGCCAAGTCCAGAATTCATTGGGTAGTCAGATCGAAGGTGTAATTCAAAGCCAAAATCAGGGTTGATTAATTCTAATATTGAAAGAATTAATCCAAATGAGCTTTTTTTGCCAATAGCATCTTTTAAATTATTTGCCTTAAGTGAGGAACCTAAATCAGAAGAAAAGATTATAATTTTATCATCAACTCTTTTTTGAAGTGTTGCATGAGAGTATAAAGAAATAGTAGCATTTATAACTGCCCCATTATTTTTATAAAAGTAATGTGTTAGATCTGAGCCTCCTCCTCCAAAGCTAATTCTAACAGGTGATTTAGCTCTTGTAATTACTTGATTTTCTTTATTAATTGGAAAATCCTGAGGGGTAAGTAATCTGATTAGCTCTAAATTGTCATTCAACAGGGGTATGGCTTTTATAGATGAGTCAAATTTCTTAATGATTAGTTCTCTTTCTGTATTTTCGTTTACATAAACAAAATCATCATTACAACACAAAATAATACTATCATCTAGTTTAATTCCCTCTAATAATTTAGCTCTAATATCACCATCTGTGGCACATCCTATTACCTGATTCTGATTATTAGTTATAAATACTATGCCTAATTTATTATTATTAATACAAACAAAAGCATCTCGAATAGTACTTGTTTTGTTTATCGTAAAATAGGATTGTTTCATTTTTAACTATTTAATTTTTTATGAATTTTTTTAATTTTTTAATAGACACAAAATCTAATTTGATACCAAAAAGAAGGAATGAACCAAGTAAAAATAATTTTATTATGATTTTTAATAAAAATTGTATTTCAATTGAAAGGATGTAATAATAAATACCCGTATATAGAAATAAGAGAAAATAAAGAAAGATGATCTTATTTAATTCTATTGGTAATCTGAAAAATTTATTGCCAAAATAAAAAAGAAAAGCCTGCGATACCAGGGCTGTAAAACAGGAGGCTAAAGCGGCCCCTACAGTTCCGAATTTTGGGATTAGTAATATATTAAGTGAAACATTGACTATTGCTCCTATAATTGCCCCTGGAAGAATATATTTTATTTTTTCTGAAATTGTTAACTGAGCATTTGTTAAGTATCCATAGATGGCAAAAAAATAAAAAAACATATAAATAGGAACTATTTCAATAGCAGAGTAGTATTCTTTTGTTGTTAATATTTTAATCGCTTCTTCTGAAAAATAAATAATAAATAATCCCAGGAACATATATATAAAAGCAATAAAATTAAAACTCTCAACAATTATTTTCTTACTCTCAAGTGTTTTTTCATGCGCTTTAGTGTAAAAAAATGGAGACCATGCTTTTTCAACAGAATCCATAATAGTTTTTAAAATAATTGTGAAATTGACTCCAAGAGAATAGAATCCTACACTTGAAGCTCCATTTATTTGTGAAAGCAAAGTCTTATCTAAATATGACTGCGATAATCCAAGGATCATGTTTGGGTAATAAGGAGATGAAAATTTAATTGCTTTTTTCAGTTTTTGGATGGAAATTTTTAAGCTAAATAAATTTTTTAAAAAGTATATTAATATTATTAAAATAATTGCTTGAGAAATTAAAATTCCATAAACCCTTCCCATTAATGGGTCAATTAATTTTTTTATTAAAAATATTGAAAATCCTAAATTCAATATAGAGTTAAGAATTACTATAAATGAAAATTTAATTGCTTTCTTTTCGGCTGTTAATTGAGTGGTTTTAAATAAAATGATATAGTCAAAAAAGCCATATGTGATTGCCAATATTAAATTCTGCTTAGTTAAATATTCTATCTCTAAATTTATATAAAATGAATCTTGAATAGAAAAAATAATTCCTGTTACAATTAAAAAAAATAATACTAGAAAAAGGAGATTTGAAGAATATAAAGACCTATAATTATTTGTTTTGGAATCAATTTTTTCATCAAAATAGAATTTATAATTCGCAGCGTGAAGACTTAAATCCATAAATCCAAAAATCAATTTACCCATCATCATAAATAATATAACAGCTCCAAATTCTTTAGGCTCTAAAAGTCTAGTATATATAGGTAATGCCAAGAAACTTATTCCAAAAGAAATTATTGAGGTCGTTAAGTAGAGAGAGGCATCTTTCCCAATCTTATTCAAATCGTGTAAAATTAATATTGTTCATTTTTAAGATTGAAAAAATTGCTCTTCAACCATCTGACATATTATATGACCAACTAAAATATGACACTCCTGAATTCTAGGAGTATTTTCTGATGGGATGTCAAGTAAGTAATCTGAATAATTTTTCATCAAACCGCCATTTAAACCTGTAAAAGAAATAGTATGAAGGTTATTTAATTTTGCCGTCTGAAGCGCTTTAATTATATTTTTTGAGTTTCCTGATGTGCTAATTCCTATTAAGATATCTCCTGGTTTAGATATCCCTTCTAATAATCTTGAATATACCTCTTCAAATGAATAATCATTAGCAACTGCTGTCAAATAGGATGTATTACAGTGTAATGCCTCTGCGGGCAAAGCCTTTCTGTCAATATAAAACCTGCCTGTAAATTCTGCAGCTAAATGTTGTGCGTCTGCAGCTGAACCACCATTACCACAAAAATATAATTTATTCCCATTCTTAAGTGCTTCTAATATAATACTAACAGATTGCCCAATTATATTTATAATTTTAGGGTCTTCTAAAATTTTATTTTTGACTGAAATACTTTCTCTAATGATTGTTTCAATTTGATTTGACATATTTTATTTTGTTATAATATTTTTCGAAAAATCTAATAATGATTTAAATTTATAGTCTGGAGTTAATTCACCCGTTATAGATTTTAAACTTCCAATTAAAACTGTTTTCATACCTAAATTTTTTCCAAATTCAATATCACTTAATTGGTCACCGATCATGAATGATTTATTGAAATTTATATCATTAAAATCATTTTTTGATTTTAATGCCATTCCTGGATTTGGCTTTCTGTTAATAGATGAATATTCAGTATCTGAACAGTAATAAATTTTATCGACTCTTCCTTTTTTATATTTAATCTCATTCATCATTTTATTATGAATTATATCTAAATCTTGATCTGACATAATACCTCTTCCAATTCCTCTTTGATTTGTAACAATAAAAATATTTTTAAAAATATTTGATAAAATTGATATTGCCTTTAGTGATCCTTCAATAAAAAAAAATTCATCCCAACTTTTGACATAGTCATTATCTTTTTTCTTATTGATAACACCATCTCTATCTAGATATAAACTGAAGGAATTTTTAATTAAGTCAATTTTCATTATTCTAAACTAGGGATGACCTATTGAATAAAAACTTTGATCAATAATATTTCTTCCATCAAAAATTTTAATGTTGGGATTTTGAGTGCTTTTCCAATTATATTTTTTAAATAGATCCCATTCTGTCAAAATTGCAATTGCATCAGTTTCACGAATTGCTCTATCAATAGAAAGAGTAATTTCCAAGTTTTTAAAAATTAATTGTAATTCCTCTTCATTTTTCCCAAGTTTTTCAAATGCTTCTTTAAGATCTATTTTGATTTGATTTTTTTTAACCATCGGATCAAAAATTTTTAAAAAACTTCCTTTTTCAAGTAGCTTTAAGGAAACTTGTATCGCCGGTGACTCTCTGCTGTCATTAGTATTTGCTTTAAAAGCCCATCCTAAAATAGTGATTTTTTTGCCTTGTATTTCTCCCCCTAAACCATCAATAATCTTTTGTGCAAAACGGTTTTTTTGAAAATCATTCAACTTAATTACTTGATGCCAATATTCTGCGACTTCATCGAGTCCATAATGATGGCATAAATAAACTAAATTTAAAATGTCTTTATGAAAACAACTTCCCCCAAAACCCACTGAAGCTTTTAAAAACTTTGGGCCAATGCGATGATCCATCCCAATTGCTTTAGATAATTCATTTATATCTGCTCCTGTTTTTTCACAGAGCGCAGAGAGACTATTAATTGAAGAAATTCGCTGAGCCAACATTGCGTTAGAAGCTAATTTAGCTAATTCAGAAGACCAAACATTGGTTGTCAATATTTTCTCTTTTGGAATCCAATTTGCATAAATGTTTACTAGGGATTGAATGGCTTTTTGCCCTTTTTCTGTTTTATCGCCTCCAATCAATACGCGGTCTGATTTAAATAAATCTTGAATAGCTGTCCCTTCTGCTAAAAATTCTGGATTAGAAAGAATTTCAAAATGTACCCCGTTCCCTTCTTTATCCAGAATTTCTTTTATTTTTTCTGCGGTACGAACAGGCAAGGTAGATTTTTCAATAACAATCTTATCTGTTTTAGCCACCTTAGCAATATTTTTAGCACAGGCTTCCACATGACGCAAATCAGCTGCCATTCCAGCACCCTCCCCTTCTGTTTTAGTCGGAGTGTTTACTGCCATAAAAATCATTTCTGCTTTTTCAATCGCCTGATCTACTTTGGTTGAAAAAAACAGATTTCTACCTCTAGACTCTGCGACAACCTCTGCTAAACCAGGCTCGTAAATAGGAAGATTTTCTAAAGGTCCATTCCATAAGGCAATGCGTTCATCATTCAAGTCAACAACAGTGACTTTTATGTCTGGACATTTCAATGCAATCACTGCCATCGTTGGTCCTCCTACATAACCCGCACCAATACAACAAATATTTTTTATTTCCATTTTATTTTCTAAGTAACCAAGATGAGGATTGTATTTTATCTCCCAATCCGTCTATAATACCTATCCCTATTTTTTTACATACTGGTGTTTCTGGAGAAGATGAACTATTTTGGTCTCCTCCATTAGCAAAAAAAAGTTCAAACGTTTCAGAATAATTTTTATAAATTTTTTCGAGAGTAGCGCAAACCGTTCTATCCTGATCAATGGATAAAAAAACCTCATCCACTAATTCAAGTTCATTTACAATTAAAGAACGTTCTTCTTCCAACATAAACTCTTTTGATCCCTTCAATACTCTTTGATAATCATTATTTACTATGACAAAAAGTTGATTGCCTTGTGCTTTAGCCAAGTGGAAATATTCAATATGTCCTTTATGAAGAGGGTTAAAATAACCTGAAACAATGGTCGCTTTTAGTTTCATTACGGCCTGTTATAATCATCTTCAATACGGACAATATCGTCCTCCCCAAAATAAGTTCCTGTCTGCACTTCTATAAAAACAACTTTCTCTTGTCCTTTATTTTCTATACGGTGCTTTACTCCCTGTGGGATTAAAATAGTTTCTCCTGAATTATACTCCTTTGCTTCACCATTCAATGTAATAGTTCCATTACCGTTAACTATTGTCCATGCTTCAGAGCGTTTGTTGTGGTATTGGTAAGATAGTCTACCACCTGGATCAACTTCAATTCGCTTTAACTTGTATGTTGATTCGTTATGTAATACAAAAAAACGTCCCCAAGGGCGTTCTTCATTTTCTATGGAAATCATCGGTTATTTTTTTCGTGAAATAATACAATATTAGGTTGCGTACTTAAAAATTTTGTGGCCAAATAAAAACTAATTTTACGCTTAATTAATTTTTCAATCTTTTCTTCCAATTGTGCTATATAGTCCATGTTTAATTGTTCTCCAATTAAAAAAATTTCAATCTTTCCAGAGTCATTGCCATGAACATAATCCCCAACTAAAATAATTTCTTGAACTTCACCCATTCGATCCAAAACAGTATCTACTACATCTTCTAAACCTAAATGTTTTAGCACTACTTTCTGTAGCACTTCAAATAAAGGATGTTCGGTGTTGGCTTTATATTCTACTTTGTTATCAATTTTTACTTTATCCAAATAGCCAGCACCTTGTAAGTGATTTAATTCCTTTCGGATGGAGTTAGTAGATTCTCCCATTTCAGTGGCTAGGCCATTTAAATACCCTCGATTGGCCTGAGAAATAAAAAACTTAATCATCAGGCGCAAACGTGTTTTAGAAGTAATGAGTTCTCCTAACATAGATTCAGAATCAGCAAAAAAGTTTTTTGTTTTTTGATATTTAAGAAGGTGTTTTTATAGCTCCGCCTAGTCAGTCCCATAAGAACAAACTAGAAGTTTTCGATACATAAAATAAATTAAGAAGTTGCTTTTGAAAGCGTTACAAAGAGTCCCAAACTGGGTAACTCCAATCTTAATTTATTTTTTAAAACAGCTATGACATTTCCTGTCTGACCTTTCAAAGGCCCTGATGGAATTGTATATTCTTTTCCTACTGACAATCTAGAGATCGTAACTTCATCAAAAATTCCAGTTAAATTCTTCTTTAATGATATAATCTCTTCTTCACGAACTACAGCGGGTTTCCCTAACCAAAACAAATAGCGAACTACTCCAGGGATTGAAAAGACTTTTGGTCGATCATGCTCGCAAAGTTGAACTAATACATAAGAAGGCAATAGAGGTTTTTGTACCTTTTTTTTACGGTCTGTATATTGTTTAATTTGAGTAAAGGTGGGGCAATAAGCATTGATGCCCAAAGTATTAATCCCCTCAGCAACTTTCAGTTCATAATTAGGCTTCGTATAAAGGACAAACCACTTCATGCTATAGATAAGGAATTGAAATTTTTATTTAAAACTAGATTGAATTGAATAACCCAACTAAACTCAAGATTCTCTTTATCATCAAGTAACTGGGTTAATTTCAATTGTATAAAACTTAACATTTTAATTAATAATAATTATCAAGTACTAAAAGTACTTAATAAAAAGTAAAATTCCTACTCAATTTTAAACAACTTTTTGTTTTATGATTTTTTATTGATTGCAATATTGATTGAAAGTGCCTTGCGCTTGTCCATATCCACTGTCAATAGAGGTTTGCAAAAGTGGACATGCTCCAATGGGGTCGCCCAATTTAATATAAATAAGGGCTTTTATATATTCGCATTTCCCATTTAAGGGATTCATTTGATTAATAACCACATCAATTTGTTCCAGAGCTTTTTCTATATTTCCTAGAAAATAATTTGCTGTAGCCGCATTTTCAAAATAAGAAAACTCCAATGGATTTTGTTTCAAGGCATTCTCAAAATTGAAGGCTGCATTTTTATAATCAGTTTGATTAAAAAATTCTAATGCTTTATTGGAAAAATTAGCTGCCTTATTCGCGGCAATTGATCCAACAGCAATAGATCTATAGAGTTCTTGAATATTTGAGTCTTGAGGAAACAGGTTCGCAGCCAGTTTTGCTTTAGCGGTAAGTATTTTATCTTTTGGGGGATATAAGGTTGAGGCAACAATTAAATAATTACGCCAATTATTTATATCCTTTTTGAATACTAATAAGTCAAAGGCTTCTTCTAAAAGTTTTCGATCTCGAGCTTGATTTATAACATTCAAATAATGAGAGGCATGTAAGGCATTATTTGGTAGCCCAAAAAAAGCTTTTTTAGCATATACCAATGCACTGTCGATTTGTCCTCTGGAAATAAAGATTTGGCTTTTTAATAATTCGCTGTAATATAAATAAGGATTAGCTCCCGATCCTTTTTCTATGAGCGCTAATGCCTTGTCATATTTTCCAGCATTAAAATAATATCTTGCTTTTATAGAGTTAATTGGAATGGTAGTTACCGTTATATTTGGCATATCTGGAACTAGAGTATCTATTTGGTTAATGGGAACATTAAACTGGTTTGAATTGAAGTCCTGCAACAAGTACATTTGTCCTTTTAAGGATTCGTAAACTTTATTAGATACATTAACAGATGGTAATAAGACAAGCAATCCTATCCCTAGATAAGAATAGTTTAAAAATGGTTTCGTCTCAATAGGCTTTTTAGTTTGCTTTTCTTTAATATAATAATAATTGATAAGAGCCATAATCATCGCCCAAACCACTAGAGCTTGTGGACGAGCAATGGGAAAATTTAGATTTGCATCAATACTATATATCCCTAGAGCAGTTAGCAATAGAAACAAAAAAACTTTTTCTTCAACTGAACGATCAGAATACCTGATTAATCGGTAGACAAAAAATACAGCCCAAACAAAGATGCCTAAATATAGAAGAAACCCTACTATTCCTAATTCAGCTCCCAATTGAATAAAGTCACTATGGGCGTGATATGGTACCACATATCCAACAATATCTTTAGAGTCATAATCAATAGACTTCAGTTTCCAATTTCCCAATCCAACCCCAAAAACTGGATTCGAACTCATATGAGTCAGTACATCTTCGTAATACCGTAAACGTTGATTTACAGACCCATCGTTAGTCCCTGCCGAAATAGTGGCGGCTCTTGCCAATACATCTGCTCCTTTGTCTGAAAGGAAAGTTTGATTGATCGCTATTGCAGTTAAAAAAGGAAGGAATAGATAGCCGTATTGAAAAAGGTATTTTTTGTCTTTATTATTAATGAATAATACTAAACATAACCCTAAAAAGGTGATTAAAACAAGTCCTACTGCCAAAAAGGAAGCTCGACTTTGAATCATACTCAAACACAAAATAGCGAGAAAAATAATCCCACTTAACATGAACTTATAGAGAAGCTTAGAGTTTTTATAAATTAAAAACAGAACAAAAGGTATTTTTATAGCAATTGAAAAGGCAGTAATATTTCGGTTTGCTGTTACTCCTTTTAATGCCCCTCCGCTTATTACTCCAGAAGTGTTGATCATCTGCAACGCCTCATTGAGTACCGCATAGATTTCAATACTAAGAATTGCAGTGATCGAAATAGAAATAAAAGTTATCTTGGATTTTAAATTATAAACAAAAAATCCCATCGTCAAATACATCATCAAGACATTAACCTGCCGGGATATATTTACTATAACTTCTGTTGGATTAATTGCATAAAAATAAGAAAAGACTGCCCAAACTATAAATCCAATATAGGTGTAGGACAAGGCGCTACTAAGGGTAAGTGTAATGCGAATTGAAAACTGGTTTCTGAAATAAAGGATATAAGCTAAGGATACCGTATTTAGAATACTCATCAACAACCACTGTGGCGCAATTTTATCTACCGCATCCCAATTGGGAACAAAACCCAAACATAAATAAGCTATTAAAAATAAGCTGGGGAAGAAATTTCTAACATCAATATTTTGAATATTTTTTTTAGCCATATTTTTGCCTTTACTGCTAAATTATAAAAGAGTTAACTTTATAACATGAATTACGGCTTTTTCTTTTTAATTTTTTTTATAAGTAGTCTTCTAGCTTATTTTATTCAAAATATATTTATCCTGCATAAAAAATTCGACGATTTTAACTCTCGAAGTTCTCACTCTACTCTTGCCACAAGAACTGGTGGCATTGGTATTTTTGCAACTTTACTTTTAATTTCTACATACCACTACTTCAATAATATTGTCCTTTTTGACTATTCTTTATTTATTCCTCTAGGAATTATGTTTACAGTAGGAGTCTATGACGATTTATATAATGCTGATTTTAAACTAAAGTTTTTATTACAAATTATTGTTGCCAAAATCATTATCGATCAAGGTTATGTCATCACAAATTATCATGGCCTTTTTGGGTTTTATGAAGTCCCCTGGGTTTTGGCACAATTAAGCACCTTGTTTGTTTTCATAGTAATCATTAATTCTATAAATTTTATTGATGGAATTGATGGGTTAGCAATTACAGAGGTAATTAAAACAATATTGCTGATTGAGTTTTTTAGTTTAACTAACTCCCCTCTGTTTATACTTGGCGTAATGGTGATTTTTAGTTTGATCCCACTTTATTATTTTAATTTTAAGAAGAAAAGGAAGGTTTTTTTAGGAGATGGGGGTTCCCTTCTTTTAGGCACAGTAATATCAATCTATATCTTTCATGTCTTAGGAAACGACTATACTTTTAAACCTGTCCTTGAAATAAATAAAGTTGCGTTTTCCATATTAGTGATTTTATACCCTTTGGTTGACTTATTACGTGTTTTTGTTTTAAGGATAGGTAAAGGTAACTCTCCTTTTAATCCTGATCAAAAACATTTACATCATTTTTTATTGAAAAAAACTAAATCTCATCAATCTGTAGTTTTAATAATAATGTTGATCAATACAATTTCCGTATTTATTTTATTTAGTGTTTTAAAGACAGTACCTTTTTAATACTTCCCTAGAGGCCTTAAAATCTTTACTAAGTGAAATTTTGAGTAAATCACACGCGCTTTGCTTATCCTGTTTTTCATAATTTTTGTCTAGCAATATAATTGCTTTATAAAACTCTGCTTTTCCGTCTTCTGGACTATAGTCGTTTAATACTTTGTTAAAATAATTGAGTGCATTGTTGTACTGGTCTAATTTAAAACTAATTACACCCATGTCTTCTAGATAAGTGTATTGGGTATTATCAATTTTTAAAGCAATTTCAAATTCCTTTAAAGATTCTTCTAGTCTGTTTTCATCAAATAACTTATTCGCTTTTATAGCTGCGTTTTGGGCTAATAAGATGTTCTGTTCGCCAATTTTAATTCGTTTTTCTAATTTAAATATTTCGGTATTATTAGGGTATTCTAGTTTAAGATTATTTATATAGAGGATCAATTCACTATCTCCATGACCTCTAATTTTTATTAGAGCTTCTAAATAATTGATCCAAAAATCAAAATCCTTATGCTTTCTGTTTTCAAAAACAGTTTGTAATTCTTTTTCCATCCCTAATTCTCCTAAAAGTATAAAGTATGTTGCAAGATGAACTGAATTATTTTGTAATTTAAAATATGCCCTTTTTGCATTTACAAAAGCACTATCTATATTTCCCTCTTGGATAAATCCTTGAGCTTTTAAATTTTCTTGAACCCCTAAAAATGGATTTTCTTTTAGACTTTCATTAAGAAGGATATATGCATTTGAAAAATCTCTATCTTTTATTAAATATCTGGCTTTCATTACCTTTATTGGAAGCCCTGTATTGGATAAATTTGGAAAGTTGTCTTCAAATTCTTTTATTTTTTCCCATGGAAATACAGCCATATTATTTGCCCAGTCGTAAGCTAGGAAAACTTGCTCTTGGTATGATTTTAATAACTTGATGGAAGGATAAATAGTTATTAGACTAAGTATTACTGTTATAATTAAAATATATTTTTTCACATAATATTTATTTAAATAAAGCTCGTTTATTAAAAAATATTTGTTTGTATAGATTATAGTAAAAATTAAAAAAACTTGGTTTATAGGTCTTGCCTTTGGAAAATTTAGCATCATGTCAATGCTATAAATCATGAAAAAACTAAGTAAAAAAATAAAACTTAAACTCTCGTTTTTCTTTCTAAAAAACCTTTTAAATAAAAAATATACTGTAATAAAAATAAAAATAAAATAAAAAATAAATCCAAAAAATCCAGTTTCAACTAATACTTGAAGAAGATCATTATGTGCATGATATGGGATTATATAACTATTTATATCATCTTTATCATATTTTATTGAAACTAATTTCCAATTACCAATTCCAGTTCCTGTTAAAGGGTTATTTAAAAAAGAATCAATTGCGTGTTGATAATATCTCAATCTTTGGTTAACCGAACCATCTTTTGTACTTAATGATATCGTGGAAGCTCTTTCAATTACATTTAAAGAAGCACCTGATCCTCCAGAGGAGTAGGAAGCCAAAATATTTACTGAAATAATTATACTTGTTAATAATAGAAATAAAATAAAGATTGCTTTTTTAAGATTCCTTAAAGAAAAAAGATATATCAAGTATATTATGCCAATTAAAGCCGATCCCAAATACCCTGCTCTAGTTCCAAGATAAAGTGGGGTCAAAATACCTAAAATAATTAATGAATTGAACATTAACTCTAATGTTAAAACATTCTTTTTGGTATGTTTAAATTTTAGGTAAATTAAAACTGGGATTTTACATAAAATAGAAAATGTGGCAATATTAATATTTCCCCCAAACCCTTTGTAATCATTTGATCTAAAAAGATCTCTTCCGGCAATTAAATCTTTGACTATTGGTTGAAAAACTGCAATTAATTCAAAAGTTAATATTATAGCTAAAACATATAGTAAGAATGAATTAATGTTTTTATCCAAACTGTTAAATATCAAATAAATATTAAACATTGTAAAAAGAAAAATTAATTCTTGACTTAGAGTAATTAAAGATTCATTAATGTTTATTGAAAAAAGAATTGAAATTCCAGCAATTATGCAATAAATAAAATAAGCTAAAACGGGGTAAATCCCTGCGGTATGAAAAGTTTTATAGAGAGTTTTACTAAAAAGAAAATATATAAAAACTATAGAATTTAAAAGTGCTAAGTATACAAACTCTGTTGCATTAGAATCGATAGCGCCAAAATCAGGAATAAAATGAACTACCAGAAATAAAACTAGAAATAGTTTATTCAAATTATCTTTTAAATTCATAATTAGGGTAAAAGTATCATAAATAAAAAAACCCCCCACTAAAGTGGGGGGTTAATTCTACATTTTTCTTCTAAATTATTCTTAGAAGAGATTATTGCTTTTTAAAGCGTTAACCATATAATTTTATTAACTACTATTGCATTTGAAGCAGCGGCAGCAACTCCGTCTTCTGCAAGTAAAACATCATTACGTGCTTCACTAGCACCTACATATGTTCCAGCTCCTGTGTCAGCCCCTAAAATTTTGTAAGTAGCGGCAGCTAAAGCAGTAGAACTATTAGTTGGAGCAACTGCTACAGAAGTTCCATCTACAGCATTATTTGCTGTACCTTTTGCAAGAGACTCAACAGAAAGTACCATGGATTGTCCAAGAGTCTTGTTGTCATTAGTTGCTCTTGTAGTACCAATAACCCAGTCAAGACCCAAAGCAGTTGTGTTAGACTGAGCGCCAGTTCCTGCAGCTACAGACATTGAAATTGCTGCATCTCCTCTAGAACCTAAATCAAGCATTGTAACTGTAAGTACACCAGCAACATTAGTAACTGTTGCATTAGCAGAAGCTGAGGCAGTACCTATTTGACCGTCATACTTCGCTAGCCATGCAGCAATAATTGCAGCACCAATATTAGTACCAGTATTAGCTGTTGAAACAACAGATGTAGTTACAGTGTTTGAACCTACAGTGAAAGTAATTACATCATCTGCATCTACCTCAGCAAGAGCTACATGAGCAAGGTTAGCCTTAGCAAGTGTATTAGCTCTTTCACCAAGCACTGCACCTGCATCATTTATTCCAGTATTAACCCAGTCGATAAGAGAAACTGTACCTACTGCTTGACCACCAGCCTTAACATCATATTTAATACCTGCCTGAGTTGCTCTAGTAAGGTGAGCAGCATCTTTAAGCATAGAAATATTATTAGCAACGCTATTTGCATTCAATATTACCCCTGCAAATCTACCGGAAACAGCTGAATATGTTAAATTATTAGAACCACCAAAAATAGCATAACCGTCAACTGTAAGTTGAATTGTATTACCGTCAGTGATTACTTTTTTGAAATCAAAAGTATATCCGTTTTTACCGGCCGTACTTTGTGTTCCAGCAGGAGTTGTATTTGCAGTAACCCAAACTATAACTGAAATATCTGTTGAAACAGCTTGATTAACAGTAGTAGTTCCGTCACTGTAAGTTGCAGTAGCAGAAGAACCTTGAACAGTATGTGATTCAATTACGTCATAAAAAGCTTTTACACTAGTTGGACTTGCAGCAGCAGCAGTTAAATATGGAGAAAGTTTATCCAATCCTGATGCTGAAGTAAATTTACCTGAATCTACTGTAGATACAGAGTTGTAATCATCTTTAGCCTGACTTGCTGTGAATTTATTACCACCAATATATACTGTTGCTTTTCCAACAATTGATGGAATGCTTGTAGCAGAACCGATAGTTGTTAAATCACTATTATCTTTAATTGTTAATAGTTGAACTTTATCAGTTGTTATAGTTACGTCTAATAAATCATCATTGTTTTGAATTATAACTTTACCACCTACTGTTGCAGTTGCTTTAGTTGTATGATCAAGTATAAGACTAGTTAAGTTGTCATTATTATCAACTGTAACATCATTAAAAGTAGAACCAGTAATTTTTAGTGTATCTAAATCAGTATTACCGGTAGCATTTAAATCTGCACCACCTGTAACAACTATAGTTAATGACGTTAAATTATTTTGAGCGCTTGCAGTAATATTACCTGCTACACCTGTTACTTTAGCAGTTGTTAAATCTTGTGAAACAAAAGTAACTGCTGGTCCACCGGCTGTAACTTTAACAGCTAACTGAGCTGCTGTTAGTGCTGGATCCCAGTCAATAGCAACATCTAGATTAGCTGTTTGAAGATCGTCTGCAGCAGCAATAGATAATGTAACTGCTTTAGTTGTTGTAAGTTTATCAACTCCTGTTCCTGCAGTTATAGCTCCGTAAAATCCTGAAATTGTAGCATCAGCTACGTTTAAAAGATTTATTGTTCCATCAGCAATAACTGTAGAAGCAAATACCGCTGGTCCATCAATATCAATGTCCATTACAGCAACTAAACCAGCACTGGTTTTACCTGTAAGACCGTCTAATTTGATTGTTCCACCTTTTTTAACCTTTAGATCTAATTTATTACCC
>Ga0308001_10000393_pt1 | contig 20596 bp, 18 predicted proteins | sample Neamet5_FD_203167 | JGI IMG/M metagenome (GOLD analysis project Ga0308001, IMG submission 203167) | Marine microbial communities from water near the shore, Antarctic Ocean - #5 | ecosystem: Environmental > Aquatic > Marine > Unclassified | place: Southern Ocean | collected 2014-06-04
TCCGTATTACCAGCAGGGCGGTGATATGGTCAGGGTCGGTGGTCTGGGGTACCGCATTGATATTAATAAGCCCCAGGGCCAGCGCATCACCGAAATGACATTATTGAAAACTGGTGATAAAATTGATCCGGCCAAAACGTACAATGTAGCCGGATGGGCAAGTGTGAACGAGGGTACTGAGGGGCCTAAAATTTGGGATGTGGTTGAAAATCATATTCGCAAGCAAGGTACAATATCTTTAGATCCCAACAACAGTGTTGAGGTTATTGGAGCCTAAATTTTTCCAAATTATTGAAAGAAATTTATATGTCGAAGAACAATCCATTTAAACAATCCCGGCGTTCCTTTCTAAGTGGCTCTGTGGTTGTTGGTGTGGGAGCTATGGCCTCTGGCTCAGTGCGAGCGCAAACTGCGGATCCGTTGATAACTGAACCGCAGGAATGGGTGCAAAGTTTTGGCGACGGTGTGGACGCCACGCCGTATGGTTTACCAATTAAGTATGAGGGCGGAGTAGTTCGGCGCAACGTGGAATGGCTGACCGCTGATCAGGTGAGTTCGATTAACTTCACGCCTATCCATGCTTTGGATGGCACGATTACTCCTCAAGGATGCGCGTTTGAAAGGCATCACTCTGGGGCTATTGATCTTTCAAAAAAAAATTATAGGCTTATGATCAATGGCTTGGTTGATACTCCATTAGTCTTTACTTATGAGGATCTCGAAAGATTTCCACGTGAAAATCATATTTATTTTTGTGAGTGTGCTGCTAATACTGGTATGGAATGGGCTGGAGCTCAGCTGAATGGGGTCCAATTCACTCATGGCATGATACACAATATGGAATATACTGGCGTGCCTTTGCGGCTTTTGTTGGAAGAAGCGGGCTATGACACTACTGGTAAATGGGTATTTGTGGAGGGAGCGGATGCTTCGTCTAATGGCCGGTCGATACCAATGGACAAAGCCTTGGACGATGTTTTGGTCGCCTTCAAAGCCAATGGTGAAGCGCTGCGTAAAGAGCATGGCTATCCTGTGCGCTTGGTAGTTCCAGGCTGGGAAGGTAATATGTGGGTTAAATGGATCCGCCGTATTGAGGTTACTAATTCTCCAGTGGAATCGCGGGAAGAAACATCTAAATATACCGATACTTTATCTGACGGTGTCAGCCGGAAGTGGACATGGGCGATGGACGCAAAATCTGTTGTGACATCACCAAGTCCTCAAGCGCCCATTAGACATGGTTCTGGACCTTTAGTTGTAACTGGGCTTGCGTGGTCGGGTCATGGTAGGATTACCCGTGTCGATGTGTCGAAAGATGGTGGCAAGACTTGGGAAACTGCTCGCCTTGCTAAACCGGGCGAGAGAATGGCTTTGACACGTTTCTATCTTGATATTAATTGGGATGGCTCTGAAATGCTACTGCAGTCGCGAGCAATGGATGAAAATGGCTATGTGCAGCCAACCAAAACCCAACTGCGCGACGTCCGTGGGCTTAATTCTATTTATCATAATAATTGCATCCAAACCTGGTGGGTTCGAGAAAATGGGGAGGCCGAAAATGTCGAAGTATCTTAAAACAATAGTATTTGCATTCGTAGTTTGTGCCGTTGCGGACCCTGCCTTAGCTGACAAGCTGGGTCTTGGACGTGCTGCTCTGCCGGCAGAAGTTGCCGCATGGGACCTGGATATTAACGCTTTGGGTGAGGGGCTTCCTTCTGGTTCTGGTGATGCCCTAGTTGGAGAAGAAATATTTTCTGAAAAATGTGCAGCGTGCCATGGCGATTTTGCGGAGGGTATCGACAATTGGCCAAAACTGGCCGGTGGTGTTGACACTCTTGACCACGAAGACCCTCTGAAAACAGTTGGCTCCTACTGGCCATATTTGACCACGGCTTATGACTATATTAAGCGCTCCATGCCCTATGGAAATGCGGGTAGCCTAACCGATGATGAAGTTTACGCGATTGTTGCTTATATCTTATATTCGAACGACTTGATTGAAGATGATTTTGTGTTGTCAGATGAAAATTTTTTAGCATTTGAAATGCCAAACGCCAAGGGGTTTGTGGTGGATGACAGGGAAACGACGGAATATGCGATTTGGTCTGACGTGCCTTGTATGAAAAATTGCAAGGATACGGTTGAGATTACCATGCGCGCTTTGGTTCTAGATGTGACACCAGATCAGGTTGGTGTTTTTACAACAGATGTAGTTGCAGGTGTGGTGGAGGAGGTTTTAGAACCTGAGGTTGAAAGTCCTACGCTCGACCTCAAATTAGTTGCCGATGGTGAAAAAGTGTTTAAGAAATGCAAATCTTGTCACCAAGTTGGTGATCGCGCTAAAAATAAATCTGGTCCTATTTTAAACGGTGTGTTGAACTACGCTGCAGGTTCCGTTGAGGGGTTTCGCTATTCTAGAGCGATGAAAGCTGTGGCTGAGGGTGGATTGATTTGGACTAGTGAGGAACTTGTTGCTTTCTTGGCTAAGCCCAAGACCTATCTGAAAGGTACAAAGATGTCATTTGGAGGCCTACGAAAGGAAGTGGATCAAATTGCAGTTATCGAATATTTGAAAACCTTCTCAAGATAGGAAGGGCGGAAAGTTACTAAACACCGGTTATAAGATCGGTGTTCAGGAAACATCATAAGAACCGGGTTAAGTTTTGAGAAATAAAGAAACTATTAGGTTACCACTACATGAGAGATTAACTGCATTACTAATAAAAACTAGTGAATACTAGATAAAGGAGATTAAAGGATGATAACTAAAACGCTTGCTGGGTTTAGCTTATCCTTCCTTATTTGCTCCGTGGTGATGGCTGATGACTTTGCTGTGGTTTACCCATTTGAGGGGGACTTTGACGACGCAACCTTTAATGTTGAAAATGCTATTTTAGATGCGGGTTTGGTGATTGATTACATTAGCCATACTGGCGATATGCTTAGCCGTACCGGTCCTGGTCTTGGTAGTGATGTGATTATATTTGATGCTGCAGACGTATTTTTGTTTTGCTCTGCAGTAGTCTCGCGCATGGTTATGGAGGCTAATCCAATGAATATTGCACATTGCCCCTATTCTATATTTGTTGCTGATCAAGAGGGAAAAGTTGTGATAGGCTACCGCAAATACCCTGATGGAGTAATGAAATATGTTCAAGCCATGCTCGAGGGTATAGTACAAAAAGCGGTTGGGGACTAGTATGAACTATCAGGAATTTTTCAAATCTTCACTCGACATATTGCGCGAGAGCGGTGAATATCGTGTATTTGCCAACCTGGAGCGCCACAACGGTAGTTTTCCAAAAGCAACATCGCGGGCTAACGATACTAAGGAAGTGACTATTTGGTGCTCGAACGATTACCTTGGAATGGGGCAACACCCAGACGTTTTAAATGCTATGCATGCGGCAATCGACAACAGTGGTGCAGGTGCAGGTGGGACACGTAACATTTCTGGCACCACTCATTATCATGTGCAATTGGAGCAAGAACTTGCGGATTGGCACAACAAACAAGCGGCGCTATTGTTTACTTCAGGATATGTCTCCAATTGGGCCGCTCTGGGCACGTTAGCGGGGCGCATTCCTGATTGTTTGGTCCTATCAGACGCACTAAACCACGCCTCCATGATTGAAGGCATTCGCCACTCTAAGGCTGAACGTCAGATATGGAATCACAATGACCTTGCGGATCTTGAGGCCAAATTAGCTGCACAACCTCTAGACCGGCCAAAGCTAATTGCCTTTGAGAGCGTATATTCTATGGATGGTGATGTCGCACCCATAGCAGCGATTTGCGATTTAGCCGAGAAATACAATGCGATGACTTATCTTGATGAAGTTCATGCAGTAGGTCTGTATGGGCCGTGCGGAGGTGGCATTGCTGAGCAAGAGGGGCTGATGCAACGCCTTACTGTGATAGAGGGTACGTTGGGTAAAGCGGTCGGCGTAGTTGGCGGCTATATTGCAGCCACTACTGAGCTTTGTGATTTTGTGCGCAGCTTTGCCAGTGGATTTATTTTTACGACAGCGCTGCCTCCTGCAGTTGTTGCGGGTGCAGTGGCCTCGGTGCGACACCTCAAGCATAGTCAAATTGAGCGGAAAATTCATAAAGAGCGTGTCGCCGAGGTGCGGGCTCGCTTTGATGAAATTGGTATTCCGCATACTACAAATGCTGGGCATATCATCCCAGTTATCGTAGGAGATGCTATGAAGTGTAAATATATCTCTGATATCTTGATGAAGGACTATGGAATTTATATCCAACCTATTAACTACCCCACTGTTCCGCGTGGGACTGAACGGCTGCGCATCACGCCGTCTCCAGTGCATTCTGCCGCTGATATTGACGCTTTAGTTTTGGCGTTAAGTGATCTGTGGACGCAATGCGAATTGGCGCGTAAACCTATGGCGGCTCAATAAAGTGTCTACCTTTTACCTAAGCACTTTTGCACAGATACGGTCATTCAAATTCCATCTGCTCGAACACCCGGCCAGCGTTGCGGGTGGCTAATTCGTTAAACGTATCTAAATGTGCATATGGGCTTTGATCTACATAATAAGCTTCCGCTAAGCCTCCACCATTTACAATATGTGCACCAATCTTGCCGCGTAGATAGACAAGGTAATCCCTGGTATAGCGCCGCACCTGAGCCATATTGGTGGGATGTCCGTGACCAGGGATAACGTAAGTAGCCCTCAGCGCTTCAAACGCAGTGTCCCAAGTATCTAGCCAGCCGGCAGTAATAGTATGCTCAAATATTGGTAAAAGTCGTTCATGAAAGGCTATATCACCAGCAATAACCAAGCTTAGTTCAGGTAGCCAGATCACTATATCACCGGGGCTGTGTGATGGGCCCAAATGCAGAGCCTCTATATGTATATTACCAAAACTAACACGATAGGCGTCGTCAAAGGTTTCATCAGGCATAACCGTTCGGGTCCCATCAGCACGCTCCTGCAGACGGTTTTTTGCACTCTTCAAATTTTGTGCTCCGCGGTGTTTGAATTCCTCCGCGGCGTCCACGTGTGCGACAGTTTTAACACCTTGATCTGCCCAATATGAATTACCCAACATGGCATGGCCTTGCCCATTTTCATTCAATACCAAACGCACTGCCTGATTTGTCACTAATTTGATTTCATCATGTAGCGCACTGGCCAAAAGATATGAGCCACCGCCATTAATCACAACAACACCGTTTCCGGTGACGATGAAACTTAGGTTATTATTGTGGCCGGCATTATCATAGGTAGATGGTGCCGTCGCCCCAATCGCGGAAAACACATTTGGGATAAACTCAACAGGTTTCGAATAAAGTATCGAACTTGGGTATTGATCGGGAATGTTTTCACTGGCGAGAGCAGGGGTAGCCAAAAGGCAGCAGGTGAGAAGAGTTTTTAACATTCTATATCTCTGGGATGAAAATGTAGCCATCGTCTGTTTTTTCAACAAATCCAATACCGCCTTGATTTATGTGAAACCCGATTAATGATATTTTTTCAGAAGCTAACTGATCAAGTAGTCTAACTCGCGTTGCTGCTCCAAGATCACCATCTTGATCTGAGCCAGACACCCATTGCGGTCGGGCCAAGGCGATATGGTGATTGCCAATACTGTCCCCAACTACCATAGTTGCCATGCTTCCAGAACGAATTTCGAAGGCCATATGTCCTGGTGTATGGCCAAAACTTGCGCGCGCTGCGACGTTAGGAAAAATTTCTTCTCCATCGTTGAAAAAATGAATTTTATCTTCAATGGCTTCCAAACGCCGTTTGGCTCCCACAGCCATTATAGTCCTATCACTAGAGATTGTATCTACGGTGTTTGGGTCCATCCAATATTCCCACTCCACTTTGCCGATCATATAGGTAGCTTCGATGAACACTGGATCATCAAAATCATCTAATAGTCCCCAAAGGTGATCCGGGTGACCATGAGTGAAGACGACGTCAGTTATATCTTCTGGTTCCAATCCCAATAAAAAAAGGGATTCAACTAAGTGGCCGGCAGTTGGTTGGAAATTTGGCCCAGAGCCCACATCAAACAATATATTGCGATGGCCATCCCGCAATAGGGTTATATTGCACGGTGGATTAAGACTGTTTATCGATTGGTTGTAGGTATTTAAAATTGGTGCCAGTTCATCTTGTGGCATTGGCCCAAAGGCGAAGGACCCTGGCAAACTCAAATAGCCATCGCTGACTACATCTAGGGTCATCGCTCCGATAGAGGCTTGTGAATGTGCAACCTGTGTCGTCCAAAGCGCGCCGCTCGCCACTGCGGCTCCACCCGCATTTTTCATAAAGTTACGTCTTGATAGAGTCATAGCTTTGGCCCCCCACAAATTCCACATACTGAATGTGAATGATGGTTAGCCATTTTACAAGCTTAAGTTCTACTATTGGGTATTTAGTTATTCCTTGCATTAGAAAAATTGGCGGCATCTGCTGCAGCGCTCCATACCGCTTTTGCTTTATTTACAGTTTCTTCATATTCGGCTTCGGGATCGCTGTCATAGACTATGCCGCCTCCAGCTTGAGAATAAAGTCGTCCGTCTTTTAATACAGCTGTTCTAAGGGCTATACATATATCCATATCGCCACCGGCTGAAAAATAACCGCACCCACCGCCGTAAATACCACGTTTTTCAGGCTCCAACTCATCAATAATTTGCATAGCTCTTACTTTTGGTGCGCCTGAAAGCGTGCCGGCGGGGAGACCGGCTAAAAGAGCTGCAACAGCGTCATGCTGTGGGTCTAATTCACCCACTACGTTAGAGACAATATGCATAACATGACTATAACGTTCGACTGTAAATTTTTCTGTTGGCCGTACAGTACCAATTTTTGCAACCCGGCCGACATCATTGCGTCCGAGATCTAGTAGCATTAAATGCTCAGCCAGCTCTTTGGGATCAGCCAACAGCTCCAGTTCCAACGCTTTATCTTCTTCTGGGGTGCCGCCACGTTTGCGCGTGCCAGCAATTGGGCGAATCGTGATTTCATTATCCATCAAGCGCACTAAAATTTCAGGGCTGGCACCAATTATTTGAAAGCCCCCATAGTTAATGAAAAACATGAAAGGCGATGGGTTCACCCGCCTCAGTGCTCGGTACATTGCAAAAGGTGGTAGGTTGAAATCTTGCGTCCAGCGCTGTGCTGGGACCACTTGAAAAATATCACCGGCTTTTATGTAGTCTTTGGCCTTTTCAACAGCCGCCAGATAGCCCTGTTTGGTAAAGTTTGATACTGGTTTGCCAACATGGTCGGAACCGCTTAGATGGCGTTGTTCAGTGCTTACAGGCCGTTCTAAATCACGCAGCGCATCCATCACTCGTTCGGCAGACTGCGCGTAGGCGGCACGTGTGGAAAGGCCTGATTTGAACCATGCAGGCGAAACTATTGTGACCTCGCCCTTTACTCCATCCAATACTGCTACCACAGTAGGGCGCATCATAACCGCATCGGGGACGCCTATTGGATCTGGATTGATATTAGGCAGATCTTCCACCAACCGGATCATGTCATAGCCAAGATAACCAAAAAGACCAGCTGCCGCCGCAGGTAGGTCTACGGGCATATCTATCCGACATTCAGCAATCAATGCACGCAAGCTGTCCAAAGGATTACCCTCTAGTGGTGTAAAACTATTCGGATCAAAGCGAGACTCACGATTAATCTCGCTCGAGGTACCATGGCACCGCCAAACAAGATCTGGTTTCATGCCAATAATAGAATAGCGTCCTCGGATTTCGCCCCCGGTTACACTCTCAAGAATAAAACTATCTTTTTGACCTCCGGACAACTTCAGCATTACCGAAACGGGCGTATCTAGATCCGCAGCAAGCCGTGAGTAAACTAGTTGATGTTCGCCAGCCTCATATTTTGTGGCAAAGTCCTCGAAGGAAGGTACTAGTTTCATGCAGGTTATCCACCGGCCAACAGACTACTATTGACTGCGCGCAGTGTCGTTGGGTTGATGTTAACGTCTAATGCTTCACGAGAAGCTTTACTGAATGCTTCAAACACATCTTGAGCCAAGGCTGTATTAATCCGATTGCCAAGGATTTTTTGAATAGATTTAACCTGATCGTTATCTAAGTCAGCTGCATGTTCTGCTCGAGGAATTAATATGATTATGTCTGAGGAGCTTTCCAATATTGTTGCGGTCCCTACGGGCGTTTCAAAGGCCTTGAAAACTAATGCTGGCGGGGCGCCATCAACTGAAGCACTACGTGCCATATTATCTTCAATATTTTCGACTAGTCCAAAGCTTGCCAAAGGTGCGTCAATCGAAACCTGCGGAGCGATGACCGCGGCCAGTGCTACAAGCTGTTGCTGTACAGTTTTCGCAAGCCAAGCCGTGATGACATCTTCGCGAACAATTTCAAGTTTCTGAAATACTGCTGGTACATCAGTCTCAAAGCGTATGGCAAAAAGACCATTGTTATTGAGAGTTGCCAGAGTTGGGAAATCTTCAGTGGTCAAAGTGGCTGCTGCAGTCTGAAATTCTTCATAATCTGAAATGCCACCTTCAGTAGCGATGTGCCAATCTATGCTGCCCAATGTCATCTGTGTTTCAGCTGCCACATCTTCCAATGTGGCACCACCTGCCAACAGATCGTCCACTTCTTCTGATATTCCAGCAATGTTATTAATTGCGATATCGATAGCTGCATCGTTAAGTAGCTGTTCTTGGACCATTTCGAAGGTTTGGATATTACCATCTAAAATAGCATTTACTCGAAATATAGCTGGGCCCAAATCTGTATCTGCTGGGCCAACCATGCCGGGCTCGGTCAAGCCAAAGACCAATGGACCTGCCGCGCCCAAGGAAATTTCTGTTACTTCGCCAAGATCAATATCTTGTAATGTTAAGCCACGATTTTGCACAATTTGATCAAAGCTAGCCTTACCTTCAGTTATGGTTTCTATCGCGTCTTGGGCTTCTTTTTGTGTGGAGAAGATCAAGCGTTCAACCAAACGGCTGGGCTGCTGGATAAACTCATCAATTCTTGTGTTATAAGCAGAGCGCAATGCTTCATCCGATACAACTATATCCTTTGCCAATATAGTAGGTGTCAGCCAAATGTAGGTTATGGTTTTTGCCGCTGGCGTCGTAAATTCCTCAGGGTTTTCCAAGTGAAATTTCACTAATTCAGCCTCAGTGAAAACTGGGGTGCCTGTGACCAAATCATCTTGTTCCAAACGAGCCCAAGAAAAATCCCGAGTTTCGGAGATATAAGACGCAATAGCCTGACTATAGGCTGAAGGCATCTCAATGCTCGACAAAACTGCTTGCTGTACAGCATTCCTAATTGTGTCCTCACGCAACGAGGTTTCAAAATCTACCTCGTTTAAGTTGTAGCGCTTTAAAGCCTCAGTGTAAGCAAGCCTATCAAATTGACCATCTAACCCTTGGAACGCAGGAATTTCGATAACCTGCGACCGCACTCGTTCATCTCCTACGGATAGTCCCAAATCAGTGACGAGCTGATCCAAGGCACGGGTATTGATTACTCGGTTTAGAGCTTGCTGGTCCAGGCCGATTGCCTGCACTTCTTGCTGTGTTAAAACTCTGCCAATTTGCTCTTGAAAACGGCGGACTTCACTCTGTAGGGCGTTATTGTAGGAACTAATAGTTACGTTTTTTTCGCCTACTGTCCCAAGGTTTCGCTGGGTGCCATTCAGTCCCGCAGCTCCAAACCCAATCATACCAAACATTAATAAACCAACAATAACATATACTGCAAATTTGCTTGCGCCTGATTTTTTTTTCGTGGCCATTGGGGCTGTCCCTTTAATTAAGTTCCCAATGCTTAGGACAAGAAGTCCGAAGCAGCAAGCGGGTTAGTAGGTTACGCTTGCTAATCTATCAAATAAAACCGCAATATCGCTAGTATCTATATTTGCGAATGCAATTCGGATTTGACTTTTACCACTTTCATTACCTTGTGGTACAAACATGGTGCCAGGCAGTGCGAGGACTGAGGCATCATCCACCAGCTTTTTGGTTAAACAGTCAGAAGCCATAGGGAAGGGATGTTTTAAATAGGCAAAGTATGCTCCTAAACCCAGAATCTCCCAGCCTTTGGCGGCCAAATTGGGAAAATTCTCTAAAATTGCCTGACGGCGTGCTAATATTATGTGACGCTCATTAGCCAGCCATTCCTCAAGATTTTGCATGCCCCAGAGTGCTGCTTTTTGACCAAGTTGGTTGGCACAGATGGAGACGGTGTCGAGAAACTTCTCAATCTCCGCCATGCGTGCTTCACCCGCCACAATGGCGCCAACACGGTGACCTGTAAGCCTATATGCTTTTGAAAAGGAATAAAGGTGTACAAGGGTATTGTCCCAGTCTGATTGTTGAAACAGTGCGTGTGGGGCACCGAGTTGACTATGAAAATCTCGATAAGTTTCGTCTATGATTAATGCTATACCATGGAATTTCGCGATTTCATAGAAGGCCATAATCACTTCAGGAGGATATTCCACACCGCAAGGGTTATTCGGAGTGACCAAAATAATTGCTCGGGTGCGAGGGGTGATTAATGCGCTGGCATCGTTAGGATTTGGAACCATATCGCCACTACACGGCAGAGCAACTGCCTTTACACCCGACATATCCAGCCACATTTTATGATTGAAATAGAAGGGTACTGGTAGCAACACCTCATCATTTTCATCACAAAGCATCGCTATAGCTGCAGAAAATGCTTGGTTACAACCTGAAGTAATGCCAACCTGTGCGGGCAAAATAGTCCCAGCATAGGCTGTACTCCATTGTTTAGATACTTCTGAGCGCAATGCAGGCATTCCGAGTACTGGCCCATAAAAATGTGTGTCGTCGTCTTGTATTACTGCCGCCATATGGGACAGCATTGGCGCAGGGGGCGGATCCACAGGTGCAGCTTGGCTGACATTAATTAGTGGAATGTCAGAAAAGTTTTTATCTATTAGCCAGCTATAGGCCTCCATTACTGGTGGTGCGAAGGTCTTTGCTGTCCGCGATGTCATGTAACCTGTACCAATGTGTGTTTCTTTTTACCCTTGGATAACTTGATTGGCTTTTCAAAATCTGAAACTTGCAATATTAAACCTGCATCATTTAGTGGCGCATCGTTTAATTTTGCACCATCTTCGGCAATTAAACGTTTTGCCTCTTTGCCGGTATTTACCAGTCCAGATTTTATCAAAAGCTGGACAACAGAGATGCCGTCTCCCACATCTTGAGTGCTGAGATTCAGGGTAGGGAGATCATCGCCCACCCCGCCATTCTCGAACACTGCTCGCGCTGTGGCCTCTGCTGCTTTGGCGGCTTCAGCGCCATGTAACAGTGTGGTGACTTCATTGGCCAATATGATTTTAGCACTGTTGATGTCGGAACCTTGCAACGCTCCAAGAAGGTCACAATCTTCGATTGGCAATTCGGTATAGAGCTTAAGGAACCGTCCAGTATCTTCATCTGTCGTGTTGCGCCAAAACTGCCAAAACTCATATGGTGATAACATATCCGCATTCAGCCAAATTGCGCCATTCAGCGATTTCCCCATTTTTTTGCCGTCCGAAGTAGTCAGCAATTGTGAGGTTAACCCATAAATTTCGTGGTCCAAAACTCGGCGGGTGAGATCAATACCGTTAACTATGTTTCCCCATTGATCTGAACCTCCCATCTGAAACAGACAACCGTAGCGCCGGTTTAGCTCCAAAAAATCATATGCTTGAAGGATCATGTAGTTGAATTCAAGAAAGCTTAAGGACTGCTCACGATCAATGCGTGATTTTACGGATTCAAAGCTTAACATCCTATTAACAGAAAAATGGCGGCCAATATCACGCAAAAACTCGAGGTAATTAAGGTTATCCAACCATTCTGAATTGTTCAGCATCAAAGCGCCATTGGGTTCATCATCATAGTTTATATAATTTTCAAAAACCCGTTTTATTCCTGCTATGTTATCATTAATCTGATTGTCGGTCAGTAACGGCCTTTCATCAGCTCTGAAGGAGGGGTCACCGACTTTGGTTGTGCCGCCACCCATCAATGTAATCGGTTTATGTCCAGTCTTTTGCAACCACCGCAACATCATGATCTGGATTAAGCTACCAACATGTAAAGATTTTGCCGTAGCATCAAAGCCTATATATGCGGGAGTTACACCTTTACTAAGCGCATCGTCGAGGCCTTGATAGTCTGTGCAATCAGCCAGAAAGCCACGTTGCATCATTACTGCCATAAACTCTGATTTTGGATGATATGTCATTGATTTCTTGTTCCTTGAAAGGCCTCAGTTCAGTGTATAGTGAAAGGCTTTATGTAGGGGAAGACCATGAGTCAGAATAAGCCAATTTGGGTGACAGGTTTGATGTCTGGTACCTCACTCGACGGCGTAGATGCAGCTTGCGTGCTGACCGATGGAATGGATATTCTGGAGTTTGGCCCCTCATGCTATCAACCCTACACGCCGGAGGAACGTGAGGTACTGCGTAGTGCTCTTGGAAAATGGCCTTTGGACCCGGGCTTGGATGCCGTTACCACTTTGGTTAAGGACGTGCATTATAAAGCCCTGCAACAGCTTCCCAAGGCGGACTTGATTGGGTTTCATGGGCAAACTCTAGCTCATGAACCGCAATTTGGTCGCACACATCAGTTGGGTGATGGTGCAGAATTGGCAAGATTGGTGGGTGTGCCAGTGGTTTGGAATTTTCGTCTTGAGGATGTGGTATGTGGAGGGCAGGGTGCACCATTGGCCCCAATCTACCATTGGGCGATGGTGCGATATGCTAAGATATCTGCACCCGTGGCTGTAGTAAACTTGGGTGGAATAGGCAATTTAACACTGGTAGATCCTCAACAGCCACCCGAAATGGGAATTTTGGCCTTTGATACAGGTCCAGCCAATGCACCTTTGAATGATTATATGACTTTCAAAATGGGACTGGCATATGATGATTGTGGATCGCTTGCAGCACAAGGCTGCCCTGATTTGACAATCTTGGATCAGTTTTTACGTGATAATTATTTTATACAGCCTGTTCCCAAATCTTTGGATAGGGGGGATTTCCCCTATATTGCTGGTTTGGTGGCGGAATTGAGTGCGCAGGATGCAGCTGCAACGCTGACGGCCATCATTGTGGCCGGTGTGGTGGCAGCACTTGACCATATGCCAGTGGTACCACAGCAAATGTGGATAACGGGTGGTGGGCGCAAAAACTGCGAGCTGATGCGATTGCTGAAAGTCGCTTTGCCCATGACCGTTCAAGATATCGACGATATGGGGTTCGATGGTGATATGGTTGAGGCGCAAGCTTTTGCATATCTAGCCGCTAGGGTCGCACGGGGTTTTCCGACCTCATTTCCACGCACGACAGGCGTGTCCCAGCCACTATACGGTGGTACAATCAGTCCCGCTTAACTGCTTATATTGGGATTTCGAAACCTGGTGTGATCAACTCAAACCCTGCAAACTCGAATCCAGGGCTGACGGTACACCCCACAAGCGTATATTCGCCCGTGCTGTGTGCAGCTTGCCAGTATCCTGCTTCAACTAATAATTGTGGAAATTGCCCAGCTGCTAAATCTGGTCCCAAAACTGAGTCATAGGCTGGGCCATCGAGGGTTGCAGCGCGGCGTAAGATCAGTGGTGAGCCTGAGTAATAGTGCCAAACTTCACCGGCATCCACCCTATGCCAAGCTGAGGAAACCCCTGCTTTTAAAAGGAAATATATGCAAGTTCCTGATGGGCGCCCGGGGGTATCAGCTGCCCAAGTTTGCCGAAACCAGCCCCCTTCGGGATGTGGTTCCAACTTGAGATGGGCTATGATCTGATCAGCATTCATTGTTTGAGGATAGAGCGGCCAGCATAAATTGCAGTATCGCCCAACGCTTCCTCGATGCGTATCAACTGGTTATATTTAGCCAACCTGTCGGACCGTGCCAAAGAGCCAGTTTTGATTTGACCGCAATTTGTAGCAACGGCCAAATCTGCAATTGTGGCATCTTCGGTTTCGCCAGAGCGGTGGCTCATCACATTTGTAAAGCCCGCACGATGTGCCATCTCTACAGCTCGCATAGTTTCAGTTAATGAGCCAATCTGATTAACCTTCACCAGCATTGAATTGGCAGAACCACGCTCAATGCCCATTGCCAAACGTTCAGGGTTGGTGACAAAAAGATCATCCCCTACTAACTGACAACGATTTCCGAGGGTATCAGTCAAAAGTTTCCAGCCGTCCCAGTCGTCTTCGTCACAGCCGTCTTCTATGCTAATTATTGGATAATCATCTGCTAACGCGGCTAGATAGGCGACGTTTTGAGCACTGGTGAGAGATTTGCCTTCGCCCCTCATTTGATAGTTGCCGTTTTTGTAATACTCGGTGGCCGCACAATCTAATGCTAGATAAATATCTTCGCCCGGTTTGTAGCCCGCTTTTTCGATGGCATGCATTATAAAATCTAATGCGGCGCGCGACGAAGAAATATTAGGTGCAAAGCCACCCTCATCACCTATGCCGGTGGACAGGCCCGCTGCTGTTAATTCACCTTTTAGTGTGTGAAATACTTCTGAACCCATGCGCACCGCATCACGAATGTTTTCAGCTGCAACCGGCATGATCATAAACTCTTGGATATCAATTGGGTTGTCCGCATGCTCGCCACCGTTAAGAATATTCATCATTGGTACTGGCAAAACTCGCGCGGATGTGCCGCCCACGTAACGATACAATGGTTGGCCGCAATAACTGGCAGCTGCTTTGGCCACAGCAAGAGATACGCCTAAAATAGCGTTTGCACCCAAGCGGGCTTTGTTTTCCGTACCATCCATTTCGATCATGGCTTCATCAATTGCTACTTGCTCATCAGCCTCGAACCCAATCAGAGAGTCTGCAATCTCTCCGTTTACGTTCTCAATCGCATTTAGGACACCCTTACCCATATAACGCGACTTATCCCCATCACGAATTTCTACGGCTTCATAAGCTCCAGTTGATGCGCCCGATGGCACGGCCGCACGGCCCATTGTGCCGTCTTCAAGGGTTACATCGACCTCAACAGTTGGGTTGCCCCGGCTATCAAGAATTTCGCGTGCATGGATATCGATTATGGTAGACATGAAAAGCGCTCCAGTAAATTGTAATGCGCGACGTTTAATGGTGTTCGCACTTAGTTGGAAGAGTGTTTAGCTTAATTGCTCATCGTCGTCGAGTTTCACGCCATAGCGCGTAAAGTCCAGAGCAGACAACGATTGTTGAACCTATTAAGGTCCAGTGATCTAAAGTCTCGCCAAAATACCAGACGCCAATGGCTACACCAAAAACTAATCGTGAGTAACGAAAGGGCACCACAGCTGAGACATCGCCCAGGCGCATCGCGGTAACAATACAGTAATACGCTCCTACACCGATGAAGATCCCCGCCACAACCAATAGGGTCTCTTGCGTGGTTGGCATTAGCAAACCAGGATTAAAGGCAAGTAATATCAAACCGGCGGGAATGGTGGAACCAAAGCCAAATATGGCTAAGACCAAACTTGGCGTCTGCTTTGGTACTCGCCGCGTGGCTACATCGCGTGCTGACAGCCCAATAACTCCAAGCAAGGCGAGCAGGGCTGCAGCATCAAAGTTAGCTGTCCAAGGGCGCAGAATGACTGCCACCCCGAAAAGACCTATTAAAATTGCGGACCAACGTCTAATACCAACCTTCTCACGTAGCAACACTGCGGCGCCTAAAGTTACCAGTAATGGGCTCACTTGAATAATTGCTGAAATAGTAGTGATTGGCACCAGTGCCAAGGATAGTACAAAAAATGCTGTGCCAAACAGCTCGGCTAACGTGCGGCCTATGACCCAAGTGTTGAGCGCAACCTCTTTTGTCACCGCTTGGCCATTTAGGCGGGCCAACAGATAAAAGCATGAGGTGCCACCCAAACCGATCATAATCATTATCTGACCTGGTGACAGTCGCGACGTTAGAAATTTAATTATTGCATCTTCAACGGCGAAGCCTGCCATCGCAGCTATTATAAAGCCTATGCCGAGTATATTTTCACGGACATTATTGTTACTCATCTATGGGGCGCTTTATAGGCACGCCGTACAGCTCCAAACGATGGCCTTTGAGCCTATACCCTAAGCGTTGAGCAATTTTTTCTTGGAGAGCTTCAATGTCTGGATCTATAAACTCGATCACCTTACCGCTTTGCATATCAATCAAATGATCATGGTGGTCTCTGTCAGCGTCTTCATAACGCGCACGGCCATCACCAAATTCGAGCTTTTCAAGAATACCAGATTCTTCAAACAACTTTACGGAGCGATATACTGTTGCAATCGAGATTCGTGGGTCCAGCTTAGAGGCTCGTGCATAAAGTTCTTCTACGTCAGGGTGGTCTTGAGAGGTTTCGAGTACCTGGGCTACGGTGCGTCGCTGCTCTGTCATACGCAAACCACTTTGCGTGCACCTCTGAATTATATTTTTAACCATATTCGCACCTGCTTAATACTCTATAACTTTACTGCATCACATTGGACTAACGCCCAACTCGCTGTGCGAGTGAAGCGACAGTTAGGCCTTGTACGATGATTGAGAACAAAACCACAATATAGGTGACGGTCAAAATAAGCGGTTTCCACTCTGAATCGGGCAAGGAAAGTGCCAAAGCCACAGATATACCACCTTTCAAGCCACCCCAAGTCATGATGGGAACAATTCCCTTAGAAAATCTGCGAAATGGGTAAAGGAGGGCTATCGGCACAAACACCGCAACCAACCGCGCCAAAAGAGACAGGCCAATCGACAACATGCCAGCCAAAACCGCATCCACCGAGAATGCAATGGCGAAGACTTCGAGGCCGATCATTAGAAATAATACGGCGTTCAAAATATCGTCAATCAACTTCCAAAATGCATCCACATAATCACGGGTCTTTTGGGTCATGGCGTGTGATGTCAGTTCATCACCGATCAGTAACCCCGCGCAGACTGCCATAATGGGTGCAGAGACGTGCAACCAAATGGCCAGTTGGTAACCACCAAAAGCTAGCGCTAAGGTTAGAAGTACTTCAACTGAGTAATCATCAATTCTTGTCATTACTTTGTAAGTACTCCAGCCAAGAACAAGACCTAAAATAGCTCCACCGAAGGCCTCTTGCACGAACAAAGTGATAGCATCTGCGAAGCCACCGCCATGAGCATCTGCAGTAGGAAATGCCATGCTTACCAAAACTAAAAATACTACATAGCCAATGCCATCGTTGAAGAGGCTCTCACCGGCAATTTTGGTTTCGAGAGACTTTTCTAGTTTGGCGCCACGCAGTACGCCTAAAACCGCCACGGGGTCAGTAGGGGAAATCAAAGCGCCAAACACTAAGGCTATCATTAGGGGCGCGCCAGTAATCCAGCTAAACCCAACCCCTGCTACAATCGTCGATAGCGCGACGCCAATTGTGGCCATCAATAGTACCACTCGCCAATTTGCCTTAAGATCCGCAAGCTTCACATGCAGCGCGCCGGCAAATAACAATAAACCCAGCATACCCTCCAACAAGGCGTCAGAAAATTCAAAGCCTTCAACTGCTTGGTGCATAGTGGAAGAAAGTTCTAAGCTGGGCCAAATAAAATTAACCCCGATTGAGCATAGTGATACGCTTAAAGACACGATTAAAATGCCAATGGCTGAGGGTAGCCGTAGGAAAATAGTGTTTACAGACGCAAAAACAGCGGCCAAAACAATAAGAGTGGAAGTGATTTGTAAAAATGTCATAGTTACTTGTTACATAGGCTGGCGGCTGTTTCCACACAGGTATTATTAAGTACCGCAAAAAGTTTGATGAATAACCTCATTAGCCTTTGGAGCAGCAGTAAAATCCAAGTTTTGTGGCGTTACAAAAGGTGATTTTAGGGCCATATGAAAATCATGAAAAAGCTGCATGTCTCCAGCTACAGATTTCGTAATCATAGATTCAACCGTATGGTTGCGGGCAATCAACGCAGGGTTAATTTGGTTCAGGTTTTCCAAATTGGCAGTTTGCGACCAAGTGTCATGCCAACTCCTAAATTCGGGATGTTCGCCAATATGGAGTGAAATTTCATCAGATCCAAGCGCGCGGAAACTTTGAGTAAAATCAGCTCCTGTCTGCTCCATCATTTCAAGCATTTTTTTTATGAGTATTGCGCTTTCAGAACTAGGTTTTAAGCCAATTTTCTGTGAAAAAATCTTAGTATACTCTTCTTTAAATAGATCAGAAAATTCCTGCACAATGTTAGTATATTGTTCAATTGCGGCGTCAGTGTCATTCGCCAGTGGTAATAACGCCGTAGCCAATTGTGCCATATTCCACGCTGCTAAATTAGGCTGATTATTATAGCCGTAGCGCCCTTGGCGATCAATCGAGCTAAACACCTTTGCGGGCACATAATCATCCATAAAAGCGCAGGGACCGTAATCAATGGTGATGCCACCCACATGGCTATTATCGGTGTTCATCACACCATGAATAAATCCAACTCCCATCCATTGGGCAATTAGGTGGGCCTGCGCGGACACAGATGCTTTTAAAAAATCTTCTGTATTTTTAACATCTGGATAGTGGCGAAAAATGGCATGATCCAAAAGTGCTTGTAATGCTTCTATATCGTCACGGGATGCGAAATATTGAAAGGTGCCAACACGAATGTGGCTACTGGCGGTTCGGCAAATCACTGCGCCGGGCAGGGGGCCGGGCTCGCGTTGAATGTTTTCTCCTGTAGCGGCGGCGGCTAGCGCGCGGGTTGTAGGAATGCCTAGAGCATGCATGGATTCTGATATCAGGTATTCTCGTAAAACTGGGCCGTACCAGGCGCGTCCATCGCCACCACGAGACCAAGGGGTGCGGCCAGAACCTTTGAGTTGTATATCTACCCTGCCCAAATCACTTAATACTTCGCCTAAAAGTACTGCGCGTCCGTCGCCTAATTGTGGATTCCAATGTCCGAATTGATGTCCCGCATATGCTTGTGCGATAGGATATGCACCTTCCGGCACTTGATTTCCAGCAATAAACTCTGGCCAATTTTCATCAAACGTTATACCCAATGCTTCCGCAAGCTCAGTATTAAGAACCAGACTGGCTGGGGCCTTTACGGGTGTAGGTGTTTGTCGTGCAAACATTTGCTCCGGTAGAAGGGCATAGCTGTTGTTCCATGTGGCATGCATTAGTTTATCTCTTTACTCATTAGCTTATAGTTTGCGCGCAGAGGAAAGCCACCCCGACTATACAACCGTTGCGCCGTTTTGTTTGTGTTTGCAACTTCTAGATTCACCGATCTAGTATGCGTTGGCATCGAATGATCTATAGATTGTCAGTAGGCTTTTGTACCAAGGTCTTTGCCACGAGTTGGCGTATGAATAAAAAACTCATCGATAAAGGAATATGCGTCACCAAACTTGATAAAAAACCTTTATAAAATAAAGATGTAATCGACAGGTCTACCCTATGTCCAATCATATATTCGGCTGCCATGGGAGTTCCATCCAGCGGTTTTGTGGTGGCTGCCACACGGCATGGTCCTGACGTGGCTATGGATACCTCTGAGTGGAATGCCGTAACTAATAGCGCAACTCCCATCAAATTATTTATTTCTGCCAGGTCAGGACTGCTCCCATTATAGGCTAGCTACCCTTTGGGTGATCAAGTTAAAATAGCCAGGAGCATCAATATTTTCTAGAAATAGAGCATTGGCAGTTCGGTCAGTCACACCCCACCAATCGGCAACTGTCATGCCGCGGGTGAGCTCAGATTGGGTCTCAATTTCGACATTGATATGTCGCCCGCTAAATAACTCAGGCGCTATTAAATAGGCGATGACGCAGGGATCATGTAACGGAGCACCTTGGCTCCCATATTTGTCACTGTCAAAACGCTCAAAAAAGTCTACCCAGCCGGCAATTGTACTACATGCCTGACTATTTTCAGCACGTAAATCCGCAATCCAAGCTTTACTGGTCAGTGCTTTATGGGTCACATCTAACGGGGCCACCACGAGATCTATTCCTGAGTTAAATACAATTTGCGCGGCCTCAGGATCCACAAAAATATTAAACTCTGCGGCAGGGGTAATGTTGCCTACCTCAAAATAAGCGCCGCCCATCAAGACAATCTGTGCGATATTCTTAGCTATATCGGGGGCATTTTGCAAAGCGGTGCCAATATTGGTGAGTGGGCCAAGCGGACAGAGTGTTATGGATTTTGGAGCTGCTTGGCGCAGGGTCTCTATTATATAATCTACTGCATGTTGAGATTGAAGCGGCATATGCGGTTCGGGTAAAAAGGCTCCATCTAACCCGGTTTCACCATGAACATGTTCGGCTGTGACCAATCCACGGCCCATTGGGCTGTCACAGCCGGCAAAAACATTTAGATCAGCTCGGCCGGCAAGCTCACAAATTTGGCGCGCGTTATAAGTGGTGCGCGCCAGCGGGACATTGCCTGCCACACATGTGATGCCCAAAACGTTAAGCTCTGGCGAAGCCAAGGCCAGTAAAATAGCGACCGCATCGTCTTGGCCGGGGTCTGTATCTATTATTATGTCACGGCTCATAAACTTTATCCTAAAG
>Ga0308001_10000395_pt1 | contig 20528 bp, 21 predicted proteins | sample Neamet5_FD_203167 | JGI IMG/M metagenome (GOLD analysis project Ga0308001, IMG submission 203167) | Marine microbial communities from water near the shore, Antarctic Ocean - #5 | ecosystem: Environmental > Aquatic > Marine > Unclassified | place: Southern Ocean | collected 2014-06-04
CCAAAAAAACTATTACCGTGGAGATAGAAAATATCAATCAACTGAAACAAATCTTGGGTTTAAAGTTTAAAAGAATTTTATTTGATAACATGAGCTTAACCACTCTAAAAAAATGTCTTAGGCTTTGTAAAAATAAATATGAAACTGAATATTCAGGCAACGTTAGCCTAGAAAATGTTAAACAAATATCTAACACGAAAGTAAACAGAATATCTATTGGTTCTCTTACACACAGTGCTAAAACCTTCGATTTTACTCTTGTGCTAAGCTAACCTTTAGCTGGCTCATTATGGACAAGAAAATTCTTTTAATATATTCGTATTTCTATTATAGGTTGTGAATATGTCCTCCCAGTATAAAGCAAATAATTTTTCTGCAGAAAGTCTTTCGACACCACTTACTGGAGATCGAAATAATACGAGCAGAACAGTAAAACCTAATATTGAAAATTTATTAAAAAGAATACATCTTGAGAGAAAACGAGAGAAAAAAAATATTACAACTTTAGGAGTTATTTTTTTATTAGTTGTTTTAACGATTTGTTTTTTTCAAATTTAAATACGACTTGTAGTAATAAAATTTTTAGTACTTTTGAAAGTTTAATCAGTAAAACTTTTAAGATGTATTGATTTTAAAAAAAAATTTATTCAAAGCCCAAAAAGATAAAAGTATTTTGTACTGTACTAAAGCATAAAGTGCAGCTATCGCTAAATATCCACTTTCACTTCCAAAGACTGATCCTCCAACAACAATTGCCATTGCAGCATTTTGAATGAAAGATTCTATAATAATTGTTTTCTTATTTGCTTCATTTAGACTCAGTAAACTTACAAAAGCATATGAGACAATCAAAACTGCTGCTGCGAGCAGTATTACCAGAAATCCTATCGACTTATACAGGATAGCTATAGCATTCCATTCTGAATACCACGCAGCACATATTATAGTTATAAATATAATTAAAGAAAAAATTGCATAAAACTTATTTATCTTTTCTACAAGTATAGAAAATTTTTTTTTAATATAAATGCCCAAAAGCACAGGTGTAGTAGTTACCAATAATAGTAACAGAGACATTTTTACAAAGTTTAATTCTTGGAAGATATTAGCTTTATCTATCACAAAGGGAGCAACAATTATTAATATAAAAGGTATAGATATAAAAGATAAGCAGGCTGTAATAGCAGTTAAAGAAACTGACAAAGCTACATTTCCATCAACTAATTTAGTTATATAGTTAGAAGTAACAGCGCTGGGCACGCATGTTATTAAGATAATGCCTAATTTTAAAGAAGGGTCGACCTGCAAGAAAATTACGAATAAAAAACCTACGCATGGCAAAATTACCATTTGAGAAAAGAGTCCTGCCAATAAAGTTTTTAAATCTTTAAAAACATCAAAAAAATTTTTGATGCTAAGACTCATGCCCACACCTAGCATGATAATAAAAATTGCTAGTGGGGCAAGATTTAAAATTATATTCATATTTTGAGAGGTGATTTTTTGATTAAGTTGAAAATATCAGTTACAAATAAAGCTATGTATTGTTGATTAATCAAATAATTGGCTTTAATTTTTTCGTTTAATCTTCCTTCATTATTTAACACATACTCTAATTTACTATTTCTTCTAATAACTTTTTCTTTTGTAAGTCTTTTTAATTTTCTCAACACTGTCGCTCTTGGTATGCCTGAAATCTGAGCAATTGATGAAGCATTTACTCCTTGCTTTGGTTCATTGCGTTGAACGTTATTTAAATAAAGATTCTCCCCTTTCTGCCCAAATAAATTAATTTCCCTATTAAAGTTTTTGGATATTTTTTCTAAATTTAAACTTTGATTCATGCCCATATTTGCCCATATTACCCAGGATTCTAAATCTCCAAAAACTATTTTCCATCTGACTAAAAAAGGAATTTGCATTTTAAAAAAATGATTCCAAAATACTGTGTAATATTTATTGAAATATAGTTCCATTTCTTCTCTGTTAATAGCTGCACCAAACCAGTCTTGAGCAGATAACAAAATAGACAGTTTTTCGAAAAAAATAGACAATTTTTTAATTGAAGCTACAGGTTTTTGTAAGCTCAATGCTAAATGAGCTAAAACAATTTTCTTCCCTTCTCTTTTTATAATATTTTTTTTCTCTAGCTCAACAAGTTTTCGTCTAATGGTTTCTTTTGGTATCTGTAAATTTTTTGATATCTCCGACAAGCTAATTTCTGGTAAACTAATCTCATTTTGAGAATAGTAGTCATCTATTGAGTAGAATTTAAATAAGTTTGAACTATCCTGCCAGGTCTTAGATATTAAATACATTAGAATAATATATTTATCGTGATCTTTAAATTGATTGTAAATATTGTGAACCCATTCTTGTTGAAAATTTATCCAATGTTTCATTAAAAGATATGGATTGCTTGATAAAACTACACCAATTTCTTTACTATCAAATCTGTCTAAATTATTATTATTAAGTTTTTTTTTTTTATTAAGGTAAAAAATATTTTTATTCATATTTTAAATTCCATCCAATTTCGAAAAATCAATATAAGCATTAAAAGTTTTACGGTACATAGACATTAATTCTAAACGATTATTTTTAATATCTTGATTCTCATCATTAACTACAACGTTATCAAAAAAGTTGTCAGTAGATTCTTTCATGGCTGCCAATTTTGCGAGTAATTCTTCATAATCTTTTCTGTCTTCTTTTACTGTAAAAGATTTTCTAATTTCGTTGAGTTTTTCAAATAGAAATTTTTCTTCATCTTTTCTAAATAAAACTGCGTCTGGTCTCCCGGTTAATTCTTTGGTTAATTTTTTACTTTCGTGATCAAGAATGCTCGACACCCTTTTAAATGAATAAATTGCATTTTTGCCTATGTCTTTATTAAAATTTTTATTCATCACTATGCTTTTTTTATAAAGAACTAAATAATTATCTCCAATATGAGAACTAATTGCGGCTTCAATTATGTCAGTTTTAATTTTTTTCTCTTTTAAAATGTTTCTCATCCTTTCTTTCAGAAAATCTAATATCTCTTTTTCAACCTGATTATTTTCTGCTTTAACTCCTTGATCTAGATAAAGTTGCACTGCATAAGAAATTAAATCTTTAAGCTTAAGTTCTAAGTTATTTTCTATAACTATTCTAAGCAGACCAATTGCTGCTCTTCTTAAGGCAAAAGGGTCTTTAGAACTTGTGGGTTTTTCGTTTATTAAAAAGAAACCAACTAAACTATCTAATTTATCAATAATAGAAATCGCATAACTTAAAGGTTTCTTTGGAACTGGTGATGATAATCCAGTTGGTAGATAATGTTCGCTAACTGCGCTAGCTACTTCTTCTTCGAATCCTTGGGCAAGAGCAAAATATTTACCCATAACACCCTGGAGCTCGGGGTATTCACCAACTAAGTCTGATTTTAGATCTGATTTTGTAATAGATGCTGCAATTTCAATTTTTTCTTTATTAATATGTAGTTGATCCGAAATGATAGCGGCTAATTTTCTGAGACGTTGTGTTTTGTCATAAATTGTTCCAATTTTTTCAAAAAAAATTATTTCTTTTAATTTGCTGATTTGTTTAATTAAATTTTTAGCTTTATCTTTGTCCCAAAAAAATTTGGCATCTGAAAGTCTTGCTAAAACTACTCTCTTGTTCCCTTCTTTAATAATATTTTGAGTGTCAGGTTTGTTGGCTACAATTAAAAAATTATTTGTTAACCTGTTTTTGTAATCAAATAACGGAAAGTATCTTTGATGCTTTTGTAGTGTAGAGATGATAATTTCTTGAGGAATGGTTAAATACTCTTTATCAAAATCAGCCAAGATAACACATGGATTTTCGGTAATATTGACCACTTCTTCCATTAGTTTTTCATTAAAGTTTTCAAGATAGCTTTTGCTTTTACAAATAGATTGAAATTTTTTAATAATATTTTTTTTTCTATCTTCTTGTTTTAATAAAATTTTATCATCTTTTAATTGTGAATCGTACTCTTTAAAATTTTTTACTTTCTTAATCTTCTCAATAAAATTATCTATAATTATTAATCCGTCGGTGCTTACTAGATGATGGTAATTAAACTTAAGATGTTTATTATTAAAAATAGCTAAAATTGATCTGAGTGGTCTTCCCCACATTAAGTCATGATCTGACCAGCGCATCGATTTTTTCCAATTAATAGATGCTATCGCTTTAGGTGTTAGCTTAGCTAAAACATCCTCTGTAAGAATTTTCTTTGCTGCTTTTTTGAAACAATAAAAATTTCCTTTTTCCCCAGTTTTTTCAAAAAGATCTTTTTTTATAATTTGATGAGATCTCATGAAACCTTCTATAATATTTTCAGGTACACCAACTTTTGGACCTCTTATTTCTTTTGTCTCTATTTTAATTTCACTAGGTAAATCACGTACTAGAAGTGCTAAACGTGTAGGCGTAGAATAAACTTCTGCAGATTTATAATTGATACTTTCATCTTCTAATGATTTTAATAAATTTTTTTTAATCTCTTCTCTCGCACTAATTTGTAGGCCATGCGGAATTTCTTCACTATACAGTTCTAATAAAAGTTCAGCCATATTAAACTTGGGTGCTTAACCATGCTGCACCAGAGCCTTTAGCTAATTCTCTTATTCTATTGATGTATCCAGTTCTCTCAGCAACTCCAATAACTCCTCTGGCATCTAGCAAATTAAAAATATGGCTTGCTTTCAAACATTGATCATAAGCTGGTAAAGCTAATTTTTTTTCAAGCAAATTTTTGCACTCTAACTCTGCAAATTCAAAATTCCTCAACAGTGTCTCTGTATTAGCAAATTCAAAATTATAAGCTGAAAACTCTTTCTCTGCTTGAAAGAAGACTTCTTTATATTTAACTCCTTCGTTGTTCCAATCTAAATCGTACACATTTTTTTTGCCTTGTACAAACATACAAAGCCTTTCTAAGCCATAAGTTAATTCTACTGGAACCGGCTTACATTCAATTCCTGTCATTTGTTGAAAGTAGGTAAATTGTGTAACTTCCATGCCATCACACCATACTTCCCAACCTAAACCAGCCGCACCAAGTGTTGGACTTTCCCAGTCATCTTCTACAAATCGTATGTCGTGTTTCTTTGTGTCAATTCCAATAGACGCTAAACTTTTAAGATAAGTTTGCTTAATATCTTTTGGAGATGGTTTGATGATTACCTGAAATTGATAATAATGCTGTAATCTATTCGGATTTTTGCCATATCTACCATCCGTAGGCCTTCTTGATGGTTGAACGTAAGCTGCCTTCCAAGGTTTAGGTCCTAACGATCTTAGTGTTGTTGCTGGGTGGAAAGTACCTGCACCCACTTCAATATCGTAAGGTTGTAAAATTAAACATCCATACTTTCCCCAAAATTTTTGGAGATTCATAATGATATCCTGAAAAGATAAAGCTTGATTTTCTTTAGTTATTTTTTTTGGCATCTACAAACCAAATTTTTGCCAAACAGATTTTTCTTCTATTAAATTAAGGGCGTTGCTTAATTGACCCTCGACAGAAGCTGAAAGTTTTCGCTCTAACCAACCCTTTTGTTTTTCAAATTTTTTAATAACAGCTTCTTCGCCAAATTTTTCTTTCAAAATTTGGTCAGCATTACCAATACCATCTATTAAACCAAGTTTAAGAGCAGATGCACCTGTCCAAAATTCTCCTGTAAAAATATTATTTTTTTCAGGGTCTTTTAATTTTTTTCCTCTACTTGTTTCGACAACTTTTATGAAATCTGCATGAAGTTCTAATTGAATGTCTTTAAGTCTTTTAATGTCTTCTTCTTTTTCGTCTACAAACGGATCGAGTGTGCTTTTATTTTTACCTGCGGTATAAATTCTTCGTTCAATGCCCATTTTTTTAATTAATTCTTTAAAACCAAATGAAGCAGAAATAACTCCGATAGAACCTATAATTGAACTAGAGTTAGCGTAAATTTCATCACCTGCACATGAAATTAGATATCCACCAGAAGCAGCAACATCTTCTGCAAATATTAAAACTTTAATTTTTTTCTTATCAGCAAGTTGTCTGATGTATTTATAAATTAAGTGTGATTGAACTGGCGAACCACCTGGTGAATTAATTGAGATAGCAACATGTTTAATTTTTTTAATTGAAAAAGCTTTTTTAAGAATTTCTTGTTGTCCTGCAAGATCTATACCTTTGTTAAATTTACCTGCATTGCCAATAATACCTGTTAATCTAACATGAGGAATAGTTGTTTTTTTTTTGAAAAATTTGAACATAATTTTTATGATTAATAGTATTTATCTTATATCAGTACCATAAATAAATTTTAAATATTTATTATTCTACCAACAGTTGAATAAAGGTGCGTCATCAAAGTTCAAAATTAAAATATTTTATTTAAAAATTAGATTATAAATACTAAAAATTATGGGATCTGTCATACCGCTTAAAAAATCTGCAAACTCAGCTTACTTAGACTTAAAAAACCTAGTTAACGATAGGCTTATTGAGGTTGAAAAACTAATCGAGATAAAACTTGATAGTAAAGTTAGTTTAATTAAAAAAATGAGTGAATATCACCTTAAATCAGGAGGGAAAAGATTAAGAGCGCTTTTAACTTTAGGTTCTGCAAAACTTGCTGGGTACAATCAAAAGGGAACGCGTGACGTAAATCTGTCGGCATGTGTTGAATTAATTCATAGTGCCACTTTACTACATGACGATGTAATTGATGAAAGCGATCTACGAAGAGGGCTAAAAACCTCTAACGCTTTATGGGGAAATCAATCTTCCATCCTAGTAGGTGATTATCTTTTAAGCAGATGTTTTGAAATTATGGTTGATGATGGTGATCTTGAAATTTTAAAACTACTGTCCTCAACTTCTTCCAAGATTGCACAAGGAGAAGTAAAACAATTAGAACACAAAGGTGAAGCCGATTTACTTGAAGAAACATACATAGATATTATTAATTTAAAAACAGCAGCTTTATTCTCTGCGGCAACTAAAACAGGTGCGTGTCTTGCAGGGAGTAATGAAAAAGAAAAAAGTGCACTTGAGTCATATGGTAAGAATATTGGACTTGCTTTTCAAATAGCCGATGACGCTTTAGATTATTATTCAAAAGAAGTCATTTTCGGAAAAAAAATTGGTAAAGATTTTTATGAAGGAAAAGTAACATTACCATTAATTATTATTTTTCAAAGAGCCGATACCACTGAGAGAAATTTTTTAATCCGTACTTTCAAAAAAATTGAAAGAACTAAAGAAGATTTTGAAAAAACACTTAGATTAATAAAGAAATATAAAGCTGTTGAGGATAGTCTGCAAAGAGCAGAATACTTTGTTAATGTTTCTCATGATGCACTGGGAATTTTTGAAGATTGTAATGAAAAAAAAATATTACAAAATTTAACTGGTTTTAGTTTAAACAGATCCTTCTAAGGATAAAGAATTTCTTTTTTCCACTTATCTCTGTTATTGATGTAATTTAATCTTTCGTGAATTCTTCCCTCGCCATCTAACCAAAACTCTATTGCTTGTGGTAAAATTCTCCAGCCTGACCAGTGCGGTGGTCGTGGTACCTCATTTTGATCGGGATATTTTTTTTCAAACTCTTGAATTTTACTTAAAAAAACATCTCTACTTTCCAGTTTTTCAGACTGAGAAGATGCCCAGGCGCTTACTCTATTTTTGTAAGGTCTAGAATTAAAATAATCATCGGCTTCTTTTTTGCTAACCTGCTCGACGTTACCCACAACACGAACTTGTCTTCTTAAACTTTTCCAATGAAAACACATTGATGCTTGTTGGTTGTTTTTAAGGTCACTGCCTTTTTTACTATTAAAATTTGTATAAAAGACAAATCCTTTATCGCTTAAACCTTTTAAAAGTACCATTCTCACACTTGGCTGGTTTTTTTGATCTGCCGTACCAAGAGCAACAGCATTAGGATCGTTTATTTCCGTCTCTTCTGCTCTCTTAAACCAGTTTTTGAATAAATCTATAGGGTTTTCTTGATCTTCAAAACAGAGATCTAAACCGAGAGAATTTTTGTCATTTTTTTGATTCATATATTCTATAAAATAACTTATATATTAATTAACTATGTCTTTTAACACATTTGGTAAAATATTTAGATTCACAACATGGGGAGAATCTCATGGCCCGGCTATTGGCTGTGTCATTGATGGTTGTCCTCCCAATATCCCTATATCTGAAAATGAGATTCAAAAGGACATGGATAGAAGAAAACCTGGACAGTCTAAATTCACAACACAGAGAAAAGAAGACGATAAAGTAGTTATTCTATCTGGTGTTTTTGAGGGTAAAACTACAGGTACACCTATTTCTATTGTGATTTATAATAATGATACTCGTTCTAGAGATTATGAGTCTATTAAGAATAAATTTAGACCAGGACATGCAGATTTTACTTATTTTAAAAAATATGGAATTAGGGATTATCGAGGTGGTGGTAGGCAATCTGCTAGAGAAACAGCCTGTCGTGTTGCAGCAGGAGCAGTTGCTAAGATTATCTTAAATAAACTTATTGGTTTAAAATTTAATATAATAGGTGCTGTCACACAACTTGGACTAATGTCATGTGATGTAAATAATTGGAAAAATTCAGAGATTAGAAAAAATCCTTTTTTCTGTCCTGATAAAAAATCAATTAAACTTTGGGAAAAATATTTACTATCTGTTCGAAAAGCTGGGTCGTCTTGTGGTGCTATCATTGAATTAAGAGCCTCTGGTATACCTGTTGGATTAGGTGCTCCTGTTTATTCTAAATTAGACACAGATATCGCTGCAGCTCTAATGAGCATCAATGCTGTTAAGGGTGTAAGTATTGGTTCAGGTATGGGTTCTGCGTATTTAAGTGGTGAAGAAAATTCAGATGAAATGAGAATGAATTCGGGAAAACTAAAATTTAAATCTAATAACGCAGGTGGAATTTTAGGTGGTATTTCGTCCGGTCAAGATATTGTTGCTTCATTTTCCGTTAAACCAACCTCTTCGATCTTAACGAGCAGAAAAACAATCGACAAAAAAGGAAAAAATTCTAATATCTCTGTCAAAGGAAGACATGACCCTTGCGTAGGCATAAGAGCTGTTCCGATTGGTGAGGCAATGCTAGCTTGTGTTATACTAGACCATTATTTAATGAACCGAGCTCAGTGCGGTTAATTAGAAATTTTATTTATATTCTTTGCTAAAACTATATTAGATTTTAAAATATTTTCTATTTTTTCAACTATAGAGTCACAGTTCAAACCAGCTTTCTTGTACATTGCATCAGGTGTATCTTGATCAAGAAATAAGTCAGGTAAAAACATAGATCTAAATTTTAAACCTTTGTCAAAAACTCCTCTTTCAGAAAATAATTGAGCGACATGTGATCCGAATCCACCAATCGATCCTTCTTCGATGGTAATAACTGCCTCATGAGATGTGGCAACTTCCATGATTAGTTTTTCATCTAATGGTTTTGCAAATCGTGCGTCGACTATTGTTAATTCTATTCCTTTTGAAGATAAAATTTCTGCAGCTCTTTTACATTCCTCTAATCTAGCTCCAAGACATAAAATTGCAGCCTGTTTACCTTGTCGTACTATTCTTCCTTTGCCAATTTCAAGTATTTCACTTATACTAGGTAATTCAATTCCTAGACCATTTCCTCTTGGGTATCTAAACGCGCAAGGTCTATCGTTGATTTTAACAGCCGTATTAACCATTCGAACTAATTCAGCTTCATCACTTGCGGCCATAACTATAAAATTGGGCAATGTTGATAGATATGTGACGTCAAAAGATCCTGCGTGTGTTGCTCCATCAGCACCAACTAATCCAGCTCTATCAATCGCAAATCGAACAGGAAGTGATTGAATAGCAACATCGTGAACTACCTGATCGTAAGCTCTTTGTAAAAATGTAGAATAAATAGCTGCAAAAGGTTTGTATCCTTCAGTAGCAAGACCTGCTGCAAATGTCACGGCATGTTGTTCTGCTATTCCAACATCAAACATTCTATCTGGAAAACTTTTTTCAAAAATATCCATACCAGTTCCACCTGGCATTGCTCCTGTGATCCCTATAATTTTAGTATCTTGTTCAGCGTGTTTAACTAGTGTTTCGGCAAATATTTTTGTGTATGAAGGTGTGTTTGTCTTACTTTTTACCTGTTCTCCAGTTGTAACATTAAATTTAGAAACACCATGATATTTATCTCCTGAATCTTCGGCAGGTTTGTAACCTTTACCTTTTTTAGTCATAGCGTGAATTAAAACGGGACCTTGATGTTTTGAATTTTTAATGTTTTCTAGTATTGAAACTAAATTGTTAACGTCGTGTCCATCTATTGGGCCAATGTAGTAAAAACCTAACTGACTAAATAAAGTTCCGCCCGTAACAAGTCCTCTAATTGCATCTTCAGCTTTAGCAGTTTTTTCAGCAAATCTCTTTGAAAATGCAGAAGTAATCATTTTAATAGTTTCTCTTAGACTAAAATAAATTTTTCCAGACAAGAGTTTGGCTAAGTATTTACTCATCGCCCCAACTGGTTTTGCAATAGACATCTCATTATCATTAAGAATAACAATAAGTCTTGATCTTAAAGCTCCAGCATTATTCATTGCTTCGTAAGCCATACCTGCGCTCATTGCTCCATCGCCAATAACCGCTACAACATTATTATTGTCATTAGATAATTTTTTAGCAACAGCCATCCCAAGTGTTGAAGAAATAGATGTAGAACTATGTGCGGCACCAAAAGGATCGTATTCACTCTCTGATCTCTTTGTAAAACCGGATAGACCTCCTCCTTTCCTTAAAGTTTTAATTGAATTTTTTCTACCTGTAATAATTTTATGCGGATAGCATTGATGGCCAACATCCCAGACTAATTTATCTTTGGGTGTATTAAATACGTAATGGATGGCAACAGTAAGTTCTATTACACCTAAACCAGCTCCTAGATGGCCACCAGTTTCAGAAACAACGTTAATTAATTCTTCTCTGAGCTCATTTGATACTTGGCTTAATTGTTCCTTATTTAGTTTTCTTAGATCTGCTGGATAGTTAATTTGTTCTAATAACTTTTTCATTAAAAATTTCTTTCTAAAATAAACTCAACCGTATTAATTAAATTATCTGCTTTTTTTCCATGTTTCGATAGTTTACTCAATATATTTTTTTTAAGTTTAGTCGCATACGCATAGGCTTTTTCATATCCTATTAGAGCTACTAAAGTAGACTTTCCTTTTATCTGATCTTTTTTAATAGATTTACCTGCTATTTTCTTTAGTCCTTTAATGTCAATAAAATCATCAGCAAATTGAAACAACAAACCAATATCTTCTCCTAATTTACTTAAAGATTCTAATTCTTTAATATTTTTTTTTGCAATTACACCGACAGCAAAACAACAAAAATTAAATAATTTTCCTGTTTTTTTTCTTTGCATATCAAGAATAACTGAAAACTTTTTCTTTTTCTTTTCAAAATTTAAATCCAGGTACTGCCCACCAGCGATGCCGGCATGGCCCGCACAAATTGCTAAACCTTTAACAAGATCTACTTTACTTTTATCTTCGATCTTATAATTTTTATCTACAATCATTTCAAAAGCTAAAGTTAGCAATGAGTTGCCGGCTAAAATGGCAGTAGACTCTCCGAATTTTATGTGTGTTGCTAACTTTCCTCTTCTCATTCTGTCATTATCCATGCAGGGAAGGTCGTCATGAATTAAAGAATAGGAATGAATACACTCAACAGCCGCACAAGTATTTAAGAGTTTGCTAGCTTTGATGTTAAAAATTTTTCCGACTTCTATAATTATAGAAGATCTAACTTTTTTTCCTCCTGACAACGACCCATATTTCATTGGAGGCATTAGACCGGTGTTACTTTGTCGATTTAAATATTTTTTTAAAAAAATGTCTGTTTTTTCTGCATTACTATCTAAAAAAGATCTAATCATAAATTATCTAAATTTTTTTTCCTATAATTGAAATTTCTTTATTTCTTTTTTTAAAAAGCAAATCAATACGTTTATTTAAGACGATAAGACGAGCGTAATCGTTGATTGAGTCAGGTAAATTAGTCTCTTGATTTTCTAATTTTTCAAGAATTTGATTAATTTCCTCTTTAACCTCTTTTATCGATTTACTTTTGGGGCTTGCTAGAATATTTTCATTTTTCATTAAAAGTATAATAATTACATTATGAAGAATATCTATTCAAATATTTTTAAAGTTAACAACAAAAACTTGACTAAAGCTATAAATTATCTCAAAAAAAAAGAGCTTGTAGGTCTGCCTACTGAAACTGTCTATGGTTTGGCTGGTAACGCTTATTCTTCTAGCGCAGTTAAAAAAATTTACCTTTTAAAAAAAAGACCATATAAAAATCCGCTTATTATTCATTATTATAGTCTTAAACAATTAAAAAAAGACGTAGAATTAAATGATAATTTCTACAAACTTTATAAAAAATTCTCTCCAGGACCAATCACTTTTGTTTTAAAGAAAAAAAAAAATTCACTATTATCAAAGATGGCGACAGCAAACATAAATACAGTAGCTGTAAGATTCTCTAAAAACAAAATATTAAAAAGAGTATTGAAATTCTTGTATTTTCCTTTAGCCATACCAAGTGCTAATAAATCAACACACATTAGTCCTGTGTCTGCTGAGGATGTAGCTCAAGAATTTCACAGTTCAATAAAAATTATTTTAAATGGTGGGTTATGCAAAATAGGTCTTGAGTCTACGGTTGTAGATTTAACTTCTAGACCAAAAATACTAAGACCGGGGTTAATAAGTCCTGAAGATATATCTAAGGTCTTAAATAAAAAAATTATTATTAATCAGGATTTGAAAATTATTAAATCACCGGGCATGCTTAAAAGACATTATTCACCAGGAATTCCAATAAAACTAAATCAAACAAAAGCCAAAAATAATGAGGCCTTTATTGTTTTTGGAAAAAAATATAAAAAAGGAAAAAATATTTTTAATTTAAGTAATAAATCTAATTTAAAAGAAGCAGCTAAAAACTTATATAAAACACTAAGATTAATTAAGAATAAAAATTATAAAATGATTTGTGTATCTTCAATCCCGTGTACTGGTATTGGTTTAGCTATCAATGACAGATTGAATCGTGCAGCGAATTAATCTATGGACATTAAAGTAAAAAATTTAAGCAAAAAATTTAATAATTTTCTAGCAGTTAATAATATTAACTTTAGCTTAGAAAAGAATAAAACTTTAGGTTTGTTGGGCTCTAATGGTTGTGGAAAAACAACTTCTATAGGTATGATGCTTGGTCTAATTACCCCTACAAGTGGCGAGGTATTAATTGACAATAAAAATGTTAATAAGACTAATCGTAGTGACCTTTTGAGTAAAATGAATTTTGCTTCTCCTTATATTGAGTTGCCTAAAAAGCTAACAGTCAAACAAAACTTAGAGGTTTATGGCAGACTTTATGGTGTCAAGGATCTTAAAAATAGAATTTCTGAAATTTCAGAGGATTTAAATTTAAATAATTTTTTAAATAAAAAAACTGGTGAACTGTCTTCGGGGCAAAAAAATAGAGTTTCTTTAGCTAAATCATTAATAAATAAACCTGATGTTTTGTTTCTTGATGAGCCTACTGCTAGTTTAGATCCTGATATTGGAGACTTTGTTAGAGAATATATAGAAATATACAAATCTAAGAATCAGATAACTATTTTATTGGCTTCACATAACATGAAAGAAGTCGAAAGACTTTGTGACACTGTAATTATGATGAAAGAAGGTCAAATTGTTGACCGTGGCACATGTAAAGATCTAATTAACAAACATGGAAGAGGCAACCTAGAAGATACTTTTTTGAAAATAGCAAGGAGCAAAAATGAGGTGGCATAAAATTTATGGCTTAAGTCTTAGACATGTCTATCTAATTAGAAATTCTTTTCCAAGAATATTAGATTTAATATATTGGCCGTCTGTACAAGTTTTTTTATGGGGATTCATTTCTGAATTTTTCACTGTAAACTCCTCTTATTATAACAATACAGTAGGTGTTATTCTTACAGCTGCCATACTTTATGATTTTTTATTTAGATCAAGTATTAGTTACAACATGATGTTTCTTGAGGAAATATGGAGTAGAAATTTTTCAAATTTATTTATTGCACCAATTAAGATTAGTGAAATTATTGCAGCTCTTACAATGACAGCAATTTTTAGAACATTAATTGGTTTGGTACCTGCAGTTTTGGTGGCTATACCTTTATTCGGTGTATCCATTTTTAAACTGGGAACTCCTTTGATTTTTCTTTTGATCTCCCTTTATATATTTGGCATCAGTCTAGGTTTATTCGTGACGGCAGGTTTGCTAAGATTTGGGCCTTCTTTTGAAAATATTGCTTGGGCAAGTTTATTTTTTTTAGCTCCATTGGGGTGCATATATTATCCAATTGAAATATTACCAAATACTCTCCAAATAATTGCAAAAGCTTTACCGTTAGTCCATATATTTGAAGAAATGAGAAATATATTAATAAATAATACTGTAAATAGTTTAGAAATATTCAGAAGCATAGCAATTTCTTTCTTTTATTTTGTTCTTGGTGTAGTTATTTTTTATATAGCCTATTATGGTGCGAAAAAAAGAGGAACATTAATAAATATTGGTGAGTAATTAAAATGCATGAAAATTTAAATAAAATAAAAGACTTAGAAAGCCCTCCGAGAATAATAAAAAATTTTATAAATTCTGCGGAAATTAATCAGTTTTTAAAGTTATTCGAAGAACTACCTATTACCGTAAATAATTTAAAACAGAAGGTAATAAAAAAAAGATGGATTGAGGGATATGGAAAAGAATTAGAATTATTATTAAAAAAAAAATTAAAATTAATAATAGGAGATTTTAAAATGGATAATTTAATAGAAGAAGACAAAAAAGAATGTTTTGGACTTTACCAAGAAAGTTATAATCCTTTAAAATTACATGTCGATGCTGGCTTTAATTTAAAAGACTTAATATACAAACAAACACTTATACCTTTATCTGAACACGGTGAGACAGTTATTTTTAAGAATAGATTTTATGGCGTTTCTACAAATTTTACAAATAGTGAAAATGAATTATTGGAAAATAGTTTAGAAAATTTAAAAAAAGGTAAGAACGCAAGATCAGACAAACATTTAAAAATTTTTCCTGATAAAACTTTTGGTAAAGATGATCATAATAAATACTTAAAACATGAAAACATAGAAAATTTAAAAGGCCTAGAGATAGAATTAGTTTATAAATGGAATTTAGGAGATCTGCTTATTTTTGATAGAACAAATTTACACTGTTCATCATCAAATATTAAAAACAAAAAAATTGGTTTAACTACATTTACTAAAAAATAAATGGCAATTTATGATTGTTTTCAATATTTTAATGAAGACCATGTTTTAGATTTAAGATTTAATATACTTAATGAAAAAGTAGATTTTTTCATAATCTCCGAATCCACAAAAACACATCAAGGAAGAGAAAAAAAACTTAATTTTAATCTTAATAATTTTAATAAATTTAAACATAAAATTAAATATATTGTTGCGGATTATGAAAAAAAAGTAGATTTTGAAACTCATACTGGAGGTGAATCTCTTGTAGAACAGCACCAAAGAAATTCTCTTTCTGAAGGTTTAATAAATGCAAACGATAATGATCTAATTATTTTATCAGATTCTGATGAAATTCCCGACTTAACTAAATTAAACCATGTTAAAAAATCTTCCAAATTTACTGCATTTTCTCAAATGATGTTTATGTACAAACTTAATCTGCAAAATTTAAATGAAAGTAATTGGATAGGATCAAAAATGGCATTGAAGAAAAATTTTCCAAGTCCCCAAAAATTAAGAAACTTGAAATTTAAAGAATATCCTTTTTGGAGGTTTGATAAAATTGGTCAACAGATAATTAAAGGTGGCTGGCATTTTTCTTTTTTACAAAAACCATCAGATATTGCCAAAAAAATTAAGTCTTATTCTCATGGAGAATTCAATCAAAATCAGTTTGTTGATGAAAAAAAAATAGAAGAAAAAATTTCTAATAACGAAGATATTTTTGGTAGAGAGTTTGATCTAAAAAAAATTGATATAGATGAAAGTTATCCTTCTTTTATTAGGAAAAACAAGAGTGCTTTGAAAGATTGGATTCTTTAATATTGATGGTGCGCCCGGAAGGATTTGAACCCTCAACCTCCTGATCCGAAGTCAGGCGCTCTATCCAGTTGAGCTACGAACGCATATAATGATAATCTAAATTTAAATGTCTAATAACTCAACCAAATTCTTAATTACAGACCAACACGCTGGTAATCGTCTAGATATTATTCTCGTAAAGTTATTGCCTAGCTTATCAAGATCAAATTTAAAAAAAATTATAGAACTGAAACAAGTAAAAATTAACAACTCTATTGTTGAATCTCCATCAAAAAAATTAAAAGAAAATGACAATATTGAGGTAAGTTTAATTCCTCATGTTGAAATAAAAATTTTACCAGCAAATATTAAATTAAATATCGTTTTTGAAGATAAAGATATTTTAATCATAAATAAACCCGCTGGAATGGTTGTTCACCCCGGAGCTGGAAATCATAATAATACTTTAGTTAATGCTTTGATTTATAAATATAAAAAAAAATTATCAGATGTTAACGGAAACACCAGGCCTGGAATAGTTCATAGAATTGATAAAGAAACAAGTGGATTGCTAGTTGTGGCAAAAAATAATAATGCTCATTCAAGTTTAGGAAAACAATTCAGCAATCATACTATAAAAAGAACTTACCAGGCATTAAGCTGGGGTATTTTAAGACCTCTACATGGAAGAATTGAAACTCTAATTGGTAGAAGCAGAAAGAATCGTCAATTAATGTCTGTTACAGAAATATCAGGTAAAAAAGCTGTAACGAATTATACAACTGTAAAAGTTTTTGAGATAAAAGATATTCCAAAAATAAGTTTTATTGAATGTAAATTAGAAACAGGTCGGACTCATCAAATAAGAGTGCATATGGCCTATAAGGGATGCTCATTACTTGGAGATCAGCAGTATGGTAAAAAAAATCTTAAGTTTAAAAAGATTAATGAAGATTTTGAAAATAAGTTAAAAATTCTAAATCGGCAGGCATTGCATGCAAAAAGTTTGGGCTTTATTCACCCTGTGACAAAAAAATTTATGAGCTTTGAGTCCAAATTACCGCAAGATTTTAAGAAAATATTGGATTTATTAAATAAATTAAGCCTTTGAAAAGCCAAATTTAGTTTATAAATAATATAAAAATGAATAAAAATTCTAAAATAACTAATCTTCCTTCTCCTTCAGTTGGTGGCCTTTCGATTTATTTAGCACAAATCAAAAAGTTTCCTATGCTTGATGCAGAAGAAGAATATATGCTTGCAAAAAGTTGGAAAGAAAGAGGAAATTTAAAAGCTGCACATAAATTAGTAACAAGTCATTTAAGGTTAGTTGCTAAAATCGCAATGGGTTATAGGGGGTACGGGCTTCCGGTTAACGAATTAATATCTGAAGGTAATATAGGTTTGATGCAAGCCGTTAAAAAATTTGATCCTGAAAGAGGTTTTCGATTGGCAACTTATGCCATGTGGTGGATTAAAGCCGCAATACAAGAATATGTATTAAGATCATGGAGCTTGGTCAAAATGGGTACGACAACAGCGCAGAAAAAACTTTTTTTTAATCTAAAAAAACTAAAAAATCAAATTGCCCCTAATCAAGAAGGTGATTTGAGAGATGAACAGGTAAATGAGATATCAAAGAGATTAGATGTTGGCTCATATGAAGTGGTTAATATGAACCGGAGGCTTATGGGACGTGAAAAGTCTCTTAACGATCCTATTAAAGCAGGAGAGACAGATGAATGGCAAGATTGGTTAGTTGATGATAGTTTAGACCAGGAACTAATTGTATCTCAAAAACAAGAATTTGATGACAAAAAAGAATTGCTTTATGAGGCTATGAATATTTTAAATAGTAGGGAGAAAGAAATTTTAGAAGCTAGGAGATTAGCGGAAAATCCAAAAACATTAGAAGAGTTAAGTCAAAAATATAAAATTAGCAGAGAAAGAATAAGACAGATTGAAACTAAAGCTTTTGAAAAACTTCAAAAGAATATGATTAACTCTAGAAAATCTAAAAATTTACTACCTTCAAACTAGGCGCTAAAAGGATCTTCAATCAGAATGGTGTCGTCTCGTTCTGGGCTTGTAGATATGCTAGAAATTTTAGCACCTATAAAGTCTTCTAAGGCATGAATGTATATTTTTGCTTTTTCTGGGAGCTCTTCCATATTTCTAACACCTTGAGTTGAAGTCTTCCAGCCTGAAAAAGTTCTGTAAATAGGTTTAACATTAAATTGGTCTTCGGATGCAGCTGGTAAATAGTTCATTTTTTTTCCATTAAGTTCATATTCAACGCATATTTTAATTTCATCTAATTCATCTAATACATCTAATTTTGTTAAAGCTATTCCGGTAATTCCTGCAACTTTAATAGTTTGCCTAACTAATACACCGTCAAACCAGCCACATCTTCTTTTTCTTGCCGTAACAGTTCCAAATTCTTTTCCTCTTATTCCTAAACTTTCACCAATTTTATCAGTTAATTCTGTTGGAAAAGGTCCGCTTCCAACTCGTGTGGTGTATGCTTTGGTAATTCCTAATACATAGTTAATAGTATCTGGTCCGCAACCGGTACCTGTTGCCGCCATTGCTGGTACGGTATTTGATGAGGTCACGAAAGGATAAGTGCCATGGTCAACATCTAACAGTATTCCTTGTGCACCTTCAAATAATATTTTTTTCTTTTTCTTCTTAAACTCATCTAGTCTGAGCCATACAGGCTGAGCAAATTTTAATACTTTTGGTGCTATTTTTAATAGTTCTAATTTTAAATCATCTTTTTTGTAAACTTTTTTTTTAAGTCCTTTTCTAATTGCATTATGATGAAGTAAAACATTTTCTAAACGTGCGTCTAAATTACTTTCAGATCTTAGATCCATTACACGTATTGAGCGCCTGCCAACTTTATCTTCATAACATGGTCCAATACCTCTACGTGTTGTGCCAATTTTACTTTTTCCAGCAGCATCTTCTCTAATTTCATCCATCTCTCTATGAAAGGGTAAAATAAGAGAGGCAGACTCTGAAATCATAAAATTATCTGGTGTTACTTCTACTCCTTGTTTTTTAATATTTTTAATTTCGTCTAATAAAGCCCAAGGATCAATGACAACACCATTACCCAGAATGGAAATTTTTTCTTTTCTTACTATACCTGATGGCAATAATCTTAATTTAAAAACTTTTCCATCAATAACTAAAGTATGTCCTGCGTTATGCCCGCCTTGAAATCTTACGACAACATCGGCTTGATCAGATAACCAATCAACAATTTTACCTTTTCCTTCGTCTCCCCACTGCGAACCAACTACAACGATGTTTTTCATTATCTAAACTTTTTATTAATAGTTATCGAATTTAAATGGTTAATAGGACCATGCCCTTTACCAAAATTAGGGTTAGATCTTATTGATTGGTTAACATATTTAATTCCAAGGTCACAGGATTTGTTTAATAGTTTTCCACATGAGAAAAATGTAGTGATAGCACTAGATAACGTACAACCAGTACCGTGCGTATTCTTAGTTTTAAATTTTTTATTAGAAAAAAACTTAATTTCTTTTTTATTTACAAAAATATCTTTTACGATTTTAGATTTAAGATGTCCTCCCTTTATAAGTACATTTTTAGCACCCATTGATAATAAAACTTTGGCTGCCTGAATCATGTCTTCTGTATTTTTAATTTTTAAGTCAGTTAAAACTTCTGCTTCCGGGATGTTAGGTGTGATTAAAGATACTTTTTTTATTAACTGTTTTTTTAGAATACTTATTGCTTTGTTGTTGATTAATCGAGCCCCACCTTTTGCAATCATTACAGGGTCTAAAATAATTTTTGAAACTCTAATCAGCTCCAGTGACTTAATCACTGACTTAATAACATCTTCAGAATGAAGCATGCCAATTTTAATTGCATCTGGTTTTATATCTTTACAGGTAAAAAGTATTTGTTTAGCTATCTCTTTCGGCTCTATAACTACTATTGATTTAACTCCTGTTGTATTTTGTGAAGTTACCGCTGTTATAGCTGTCATAGCGTAGGACCCTAGGGATGTAATAGTTTTTATATCTGCTTGTATACCAGCTCCACCAGAAGAGTCTGATCCTGCAATTATCAATATTTTAGATCTAGGTTTCAATTTAATGAATTGTTTTTTTTATCATTAGAATACATTTTTTTAATAAATTTTTATTATATGATTCACCCATTATTCTAATTTTAGGCTCTGTTCCTGATTTTCTCACTAATAATCTTCCTTGATTTTTAATAAGTTTATTCGCAATATGTATAGCTACTTTTGTTTTACTTTGATTAATAATATT
>Ga0308001_10000411_pt1 | contig 20249 bp, 13 predicted proteins | sample Neamet5_FD_203167 | JGI IMG/M metagenome (GOLD analysis project Ga0308001, IMG submission 203167) | Marine microbial communities from water near the shore, Antarctic Ocean - #5 | ecosystem: Environmental > Aquatic > Marine > Unclassified | place: Southern Ocean | collected 2014-06-04
TTCAATGAAGGGTTTATGTTTTACTCTGAATTCATGGTTCGAAACAACCTTCATCAGTCAGACTTTACCTCAAAAGATCAATTAATAAAATTCAATGAAGAAATAGCTTCCCCCTATCACTCAGCAATCGGTTTGAGGTTTTTAGAAGAATACATTGGTTTGGAAACCCTGAAAACATCAATTAAGGAGTACATAAATAACGGCAATACTGAGGCTGACTTTATCAATATCATAAAAACCAAAACTGATAAAAACATAGATTGGTTTGATGAAACTTATTTAAGAAGTAGTAAGGCAATGGATTTTTTCATTGAAAAAGTAACAAAAGAAAAGGACAGCTTAAAAATTGATGTTGTAAGTAAGAACGGGGGTCATATTCCGTTTTTAATTAGTCAGGCTAAAAAAGACAGTTTATTAGATTTAAAGTGGTATGAATCCAAAGGTGAAAACACTCAAATTATAGTAAAAGACCTTGCCGGAGACTATGTAGCAATAAATCCAGAGTTTAGATTACCAGAAACTAATTCGAAGAACAATTGGAAATACATGAAGAATAAAGCTAATTTAAAGCCCATTCATTTTAGTTTATTTAAAGATTATGAAACCCCAAAAAAAATACAATTGTTTTTTATGCCCGATTTGAATTATGGCCTATACCATGGAATTGTAATTGGATCAAAATTTTATAACAAAGGGGTTACTTTTAATAAATTTAATTTAGAACTAAAACCACTATATTCATCTCAAGAAAAAACTTTGGTTGGGAGCCTAGGAGGTTCCTATACCTTACAAAATGAAGGAAAAATAAATTTCAGGACTCAATTAGGCATCTCTGCAAGCAGCTATTTTTATAATAAAAAATATCGTTATCAAATCCTAGTTCCTCGAATCTCCTTTTATTTCAGAACACCTGATTTGAGATCTAATAAAAGACATTATTTAAATTTGTTTTATTACGATGTAAAACGAGAGGGATTTATCGATGCAGATCCTAATTATAAAATATTCAATTTAAGACATAATTTCACAAACAGAAATGCCATCTATGACATTAATACCGAGAGTAGTTTTCAAGTGTCAAACCAGTTTAGTAAAGTTGACTTTACAGCTGTTTTAAGAAAACTTCTAACCAACGGTCGTCAATTAGGAATTAGACTTTTTGCTGGTAAATTTCTGTGGCACAATCAAACCGCTACTAACTTTTTTGATTTTAATCTCGTACGCCCCAAAGACTATTTATTTAAATACAATTATTTTGGTAGATCAGAAAGTGAGGGAATCTTCAGTCAACAAATAGTTATGGCAGAAGGAGGTTTTAAATCCAGTCCCACAACCAGTTCTGCAAATCAATACCTACTAGCTGCCAATCTAACGCTAGGAATTTGGAAATGGTTTGAAGCCTATGCGGATCTTGGTTTGATCAAAAACAGAAACATTAAAGCCAAATCATTTTTCGGTTCGGGAGTTCGATTGAATATAGTGACTGATTATTTAGAAATATTTTTTCCTATTTACAGCTCTAATGGATTTGCTTTCGATAAAAGTCCCTATGAGCATAAAATCAGATTTATTCTAACTTTAAACTCTAATCAATTGTTTGCCTTGTTTTCCCGGAAATGGTTTTAAATTCGATGTGAATAGGGAAACAAATAGTCTAATGGCAATACTTAAATTAGTCCTATTTAAATTTTGTATTTTTGCACAGCGAAATGAAAAAAGAAATTAAAGAAAACCATGCTGTCTTAAGTCAAAATGAATACAAACATCGTGTTCTAAAAGACTTTAGAATTATTTCACTAAGTCGTATCTGTAGTGTTTTAGGTAGACGTGAGGTGCTCACTGGAAAGGGGAAGTTTGGTATTTTTGGAGACGGAAAAGAGGTAGCACAGATTGCATTAAACCACTTTTTCAATAAAGGTGATTTTCGATCTGGATATTATCGCGATCAAACTTTCATGATTGCTCAGGGGTTTTTAAATCCACAGCAGTTATTTGCTTCGCTTTATGCGCATCCTAACATTGATCACGAACCCATGTCAGCTGGAAGACAAATGGGAGCACATTTTTCAACAACACTTGTTAATGAAAATGGAGAATGGCTAGATCAAATTAATTTAAAAAACCACATTTCGGATATCTCGCCAACTGCTGGACAAATTCCTCGCTTGGTTGGACTTGCTCAGGCTTCTAAAATCTATCGATCACTAAAAATAGATGGAAGTGAGAAGTTTTCAAAAAATGGAAATGAAATCGCTTGGGGTACTATCGGAAATGCTAGTACCAGTGAGGGGATATTTTTTGAAGGAATTAATGCCGCGGGAGTTCTTCAAATCCCCATGGTAATTAGTGTTTGGGATGATGGTTATGGCATTTCAGTTGAAAACAAACAACACACTGTTAAACAAAGTATTTCAGCTGCATTAGAGGGCTTTAGAGCGTCCGAAGAAAGTAATGGAATTGAAATTCTAACCGTCAACGGTTGGGATTATCCTGCACTAATCAAAATCTATTCTTATGCTGCCAAAATAGCAAGAGAAAATCACACTCCTGTTTTGGTTCATGTTTTAGAACTTACCCAACCGCTAGGTCATTCTAGTAGTGGTTCGCACGAAAGGTATAAGTCAAAAGAAAGACTCAATTGGGAGAAAGAAAATGACTGTAATGTAAAAATGAGAGAATGGATTCTCTCTAACGGAATCGCTACAGAAAAGGATCTTAAATTAATTGAAAAAGAAGTAACTGAAGAAGTTCGTTCGGCCAGAATTAGGGCTTGGAGTGAATATCAAGCGCCGATTGTTAAAATAAAAAAAGAATTTAATGTTTTTTTAGATCAATTTTTATCTCAATCTAATAACGATGTTGCGTTGAAAATGATCCGTAAAAATCTTAATGAAAAGACAGAGTTATTTTATCATGATATTATTTCTGCTGCAAGACAGTCTCTTCCTCTTCTGATTAGGAGTAAATTAAACAATACGAATAAATTTAAGAATTGGTTAAAAACATTAAAGGTAATCCTTCAGGATAAATTTTCTTCTCATCTTTACAGCGAAGGGATCAATGGGACCTCGCATGTTGTTCCTTCAAAACCAATCTACGAAAAAGACGCTCCACTTATCGACGGTCGAGTCATTTTGCGAGATAACTTTGACAAACTCCTTGAAAAATATGATAGCCTGATTATTTTCGGAGAAGACAGCGGTAAAATTGGAGGGGTAAATCAGGGATTAGAAGGATTACAAAAAAAATACAATGACATAAGAGTTGCTGACACAGGAATCCGTGAAGCAACCATTGTGGGTCAAGGAATAGGGATGGCTTTAAGAGGATTAAGACCAATTGCTGAAATTCAATATTTAGATTATATTCTTTATTGTATCCAGACCTTAAGTGATGATTTGGCTTCCCTCAGCTACAGAACCAAAGGAAGACAATTGGCTCCTCTAATCATCCGCACACGTGGACACCGCCTTGAAGGAATTTGGCATTCAGGTTCACCAATGGCTGCAATGATTCATTTGCTAAGAGGAATTCATATTGTTGTTCCTAGAAATATGACCCAAGCTGCAGGCTTTTACAACACGCTAATGAGAGCAAATCAACCTGCCATTGTTGTTGAATCGCTCAATGGCTATAGATTAAAAGAAACAATGCCATCCAATTTAGGTGATTTTTGCCTTCCTGTTGGAGAGGTTGAACTATTAAAAACCGGAAAAGACATCACCTTAGTTTCTTACGGTTCCACACTCAGAATGGTTCATAAGGTGGCCCAGAAATTAATAGGTTATGATATTGATGCTGAAGTTATCGATATACAAACACTCATTCCTTTTGATTTGGATGGTGCGATCAAAGAAAGTATTGCCAAAACGAATAAGCTTTTAATCATTGACGAAGACATGCCTGGTGGCGCCTCTGCTTTTATCTTACAACAACTTCTAGAAAATCAAAAAATATACTCACTTCTGGATAGTGAACCTCAATTGTTATCGGCTAAAGAACATCGTACTGCTTATGCCGAAGACGGTGATTACTTCTCAAAACCTTCTGAAGATGATATTTTTGAAAAGATTTATGGCATAATGCATGAATCGAACCCCAATCAATACCCGGCCATTTAATTAAGCTGCAAATATCCTAATTATCATGTCCTGCAAAATGCCTTGATGATTAATTGTTTTAATCCCAACCCCTTTACTTTTAAGATCTGCTTCTAGTATAAAAGTAAGCGCCCGACTGGATTGTTTCATGTTAAACAACCTGCTGGCTTGTTCATAATCCTTGACAAAAAACGGATTAACACCCAACACAGATGCAGCGCTCTTTTTATCTGAAAGACCATGAAACATAAGCAATCGTTTGAAAAAAGTATACATCCCTCCTACTGTAACCACCAACGGATGGCTCTTTGGATTTTCCGCCAGGTATTTAATGATCGTTATGCATTTTGAAAAATCACGAATTCCAAGAGCTTTGTACAACTCAAAATTATTATAATCCTTACTGAATCCAACATGCTTTTCAATCAATTCAGGGGTGATTAACGTGCCTTCTGGAAGAATGATTTTAAACTTTTCAATTTCATTTTGAATTTTGTTTAAATCACTACCTAAAGCCTCCACAAGTAGCTGTAAACCAAGGGTATCTACTTTGAGAGTTATAGATTGAACTCTTTCTTGTATCCATTGTATTATTTGATTATCATACAATTTTTTGGACTCTAGTATTTCTCCAAATTTATTTGCAGCCTTGTATAACTTTTTACGCTTGTCAAATACTTTATGCTTGTAACAAAGTACAAGTATTGTTTTGGACTGAAAGTTGGTCAAATAATCAGCTATTAAATCCAAAGAACGATCCATATGCTGTGCCTCTCGAACTACAACCAAATGGTGTCTAGCTAGCATTGGGAAACGTTTTGCGGCCTCAACTACCTGTGAGGCATCTACATCTTTACCATAGAAAAGAGAATAGTCAAACGATTTGGAGGACTCATCCGTTAGAAGATCGGTTAACAAAGTTTCAACTTCGTCGATAAAATATGCCTCAGTTCCAGAGAGTAAATAAAATGGCACATAATCTCCTTTGGAAATTCTCGACATTAACTGCTTAAATTCGCGCATCTTAAAAAATTATATGCAATTTTGTAATATGGAAAAATTAAATTTTCCCGATTATATATTTTCGCTTAAAAGTAAGGAAAATAAACCCTATATTTTTGATGTAATTCGAAAAAAATGGATGCTTCTTACTCCTGAAGAATGGGTGAGACAGCACTGCGTTCATTTCCTGATCAATGACAGAAACCATCCTGTATCTCTTATCCAAGTTGAAAAAACCATTGAGGTTAATCAGACTAAAAAGCGATATGATCTAATTGCTTGTAACAAAAACAAAGAAGTCGAAATTCTTGTAGAGTGCAAGTCGCCTGCGGTTGCCATCACTCAGAAAACCTTTGATCAAATCGCACAATATAACTTTACTTTAAAAAGTAAATATCTTATGATCACCAATGGAATAAAACATTATTATTGTCAAATGAATTTTGATAATAAAAGCTATACATTTCTTAAAGAACTCCCCGGTTATTTAAAAAAACATGAAGAATGAGAGTGGCAATCGTAATACTAAATTGGAATGGTGAAGCGCTTTTACGCCGTTTTTTACCAACAGTGGTAAACAACTCCCCAGAAGCAACGATCCATGTCATTGACAATAACTCCTTCGATGGTTCAATGGGTTACATTGCTGAAAACTTTTCAGAAGTGAACCAGGTTTTATTAAACCAAAATTATGGATATGCGGGAGGGTATAATGAAGGTTTAAAAGAAGTAGACGCTGATTTGGTTTGTTTATTAAACAATGATATTAAAGTTCAATCTGGATGGTTGCCTCCTGTAATAGATCATTTTAAAAAAAACAGAAACACTGTCATTGCCCAACCCCACCTGATAGATTTAAACAATTCAAATAAATTTGAATATGCCGGAGCAGCGGGTGGATATATCGATCGATTAGGCTATCCCTATTGCAGAGGACGCATATTTAATGAAATTGAGGAAAACGCTGGACAGTTCGATACAGATGAAAAAATATTTTGGGCCAGCGGCGCATGCTTTTTTATTCGATTGCAAGAATTTAGGTCATTGGGAGGGTTTGATGCAAACTTTTTTGCACATCAAGAAGAAATAGACTTGTGTTGGCGCGCGTTCAATGAAGGGTTTGAAACGATGTCTATTTCGGCTTCAAAGGTGTATCATCTGGGTGGAGGAACATTGCGTCCTTCTTATCGGAAGACCCTTTTAAACTTTAGAAACTCATTGTTTTTACTCTATAAAAACTTACCTGAAAAAGTATTTTTTATAATGTTCGAACGAATGATTTGGGATGGAGTCGCGATTTTTTATTTTTTAATAAAACTTGACTTTCGTTCCGCTTTTGCAGTCTTAAACGCCCACTTTTCATTTTATTTTCATTTGTTTACGAAAAAAATCATCCGAAAGAAAAATGTTAAAAATAAAAAATACTTTAAAATAAAAAATTTGCCAATTCAATACTTTATATATAATAAAAGTAAATTTTTGCAGCTTTAAACTGTGTTTTTAACATTTTATATTATTTTTACAACAGATTAACAAAAAATACATTCCTTAAAATGAAAAAAAATCATTCAATTGCTATAGTTATTGCTCTTTTGCTTGCTTCTTGTGTATCACAAAAAAAGTACGCCGAACTAGAAATATTACAGCAAAGTACTAATGAATTACTTGATTCTGCAACCGTTAAACTTAACACTTGTAACGAAGAAAAAGAAGCTTGTGATGCAAGTCTTGCTTCGATTCAAGAACAAGTAAAGTTTTTGAAAGCAAACAATCAAGATCTAATCAACAACATCGGAAATCTTACAACCCTTTCTCAAAAAGGTGCTGAAAATCTTGAAATGTCTCTAGAGAGCATGATAGAAAAAGATTTACGTATCCAACGCATGCAAGATGCCGTTACTAAGAAAGATTCTGTTACACTTGCTTTGGTTACAAGCCTGAAAGGTGTATTAGGAAACTTGAGTGATGATGACATCCAAATCAATGTAGAAAAAGGTGTTGTTTATGTTTCAATTTCTGATAAGTTACTTTTTAGAAGCGGAAGCTACACGGTTACAAAACAAGCTAAAGACGTCTTGGGAAAAGTTGCTAAGGTTGTAAATGACAAGCCAGAACTTGAATTTATGGTTGAAGGTCACACAGACAACATTCCGATTAAATCTGATGGAATCGTAGACAACTGGGATCTTTCTGTAAAGAGAGCCACAGCTGTTGTTCGTATTCTTGAAAATGATTTTGCTGTTGCACCTGCTCGTATGACTGCTGCTGGTAGAAGTTACTATGCACCATTGATGGAGAATAATTCTCCTTCAAACAGAGCTAAAAACCGAAGAACTCGTATTGTTGTTCTTCCTAAGTTAGATCAGTTTTACGATCTAATCGAACAAGGAATGAAAGTTGCTAAATAGTTTTATCCAATACTTTATATAAAAAAGCTGCCTTTTTAAGGTGGCTTTTTTTATATAAAACTCAAGTCTCCCTTACCTTCTCTTTCTATCTTAACCTCTCCATCACAAAGGTTTACAATAGTTGAGGGAATATTTCCTCCAAAACCGCAGTCCATTATCAAATCAATTTCACTTTCCCAGTTTTCGAAAATCTCATCTGGATCAGTAGTATAATCAATGATCTTATCGGCATCGTGAATAGAGGTAGTAATCAATGGGGCTTCCAAAAGCTCCAACAGGGCCAAGAGAATTGGGTGGTCTGAGATTCTGATTCCAATAGTACTTTTCTTTTCAAAAGGTTTTGAAAGTTTAATCGAAGGCAACAAAAAGGTATACGGACCAGGAAGGCATCTTTTTAAAATCTTAAAATTGGAATTACTTATGGATTTGGTATATTTTGCCAATTCAGTAAAATCTTTGAGAATAAAACTAAAAGAAGCCTTTTCTAATTTAACTTCTTTAATTTTTGCTAATCGATTAAGGGTTTTTATTTGGTTGCTCAAGCATCCCAAAGCATATACCGTATCAGTAGGATAAATAATCAGACCTCCTTTGTTAAGAACAGCTACCACTTCTTTAAGCAGCTTTTGATTTGGACTTGAGTTATAGAACGTTAGGATTTCAGCCATTATTGATTTAAAATCTTAAGTTTGGCAAAGCGCAATAACAGATTCTTAACCCCTATTCCCCTGAATTCGATGACTGCTTTCTTATCATTTTTATTTCCTTCAATTTGAATCACTTTTCCTTTACCAAACCGGCCATGCTCTACTATCATTCCTTCGGTTAAGTTTAATAATTCGGTTGTGGGGTGAGCAGAAACATTACTTTCAGCGCTATTCAACTTCCTGAGTTTTCCCAATTGATTTTGACTGGGCGAAGTATTTACTTTTATAGGACTCGTTCTAGGCTTTGGTTTTGGCTTATATTGGTAAGTTTTTGAAGATGGAGTGTCGTCAAATATACCTTTGTTTAAAAGGGGTTTAAAAACATAATCGTTTTTAGGAATGTCAAACTCTAAATATCTAGAATCCATTTCCTCAATAAATCGACTAGGCTCTGCATCTATTAATTTTCCCCAACGGTAACGGTTCTGCGTATAGGTGAGAACTGCATGTTCCTCAGCCCGCGTAAGTGCGACATAAAAAAGTCTTCTTTCTTCTTCTAATTCACTTCGCGTATTCATGCTCATGGCAGAGGGAAACAAATCTTCTTCCAACCCAACAACGAAAACAACTGGAAACTCCAGTCCTTTCGCCAAGTGAATCGTCATCAGAGAGACCTGGTCAGCACTTGGATCTTTCTCATTGTCAAAATCAGTAGCCAAAGCTACGTCTTCTAAAAACTCTGCAAGTACTCCACTTGCGTCAGCAATTTCAATTTGACCTTCAATAAAATCCTTAATTCCATTGAGTAATTCTTCAATATTCTCAACTTTTGAAACAGCCTCGGGAGTACCTTCCTTCTTTAGCTCTTGAACCATCCCTGTTTTCTTGGTGACTAGATCAGCAATCTCAAATGCATTCAATCGGTCATTTTCAATTTGAAGTGTTTTGATGGTGGTTATAAAGTTAACCAGTTTGGTTAGTGTACCTCCATTAACGGGTAGGTTGATTTTAGTCGCATTCTCAATGGTTTCATAAAGAGAAAGATTATTTTCTTTGGCACCAATCAACAGTTTATCAATCGTTGTCTGCCCAATTCCTCGCGGAGGATAATTGATAATTCTTTTTAAACTTTCTTCATCTTTGGGATTAATAATCACCCTTAAATAGGCCAGTAAATCTTTAATCTCTTTTCGCTGGTAGAAAGATACTCCACCAAAAACTCGATAGGGAATGTCACGTTTTCTGAGCGCGTCCTCCATGGCTCTTGACTGTGCATTGGTTCTATAAAGGATTGCGAAATCACTGTTTTTTCTTTGATCCTGTATTTTTCCCTCAAAAATTGTAGCTGCAACTTCTCGGCCTTCATCAGCATCTGTGGGGCAGCGTTTAACTTTGATTTTACTTCCCTCCACATTAGAGGTCCAAACTACTTTGTCTATTTTTGTACGGTTGTGGTGAATTATTGAATTGGCAGCATTCACAATGTTTTTGGTAGAACGATAATTCTGTTCCAAGCGATAAAGCTTAACATCCTCATAATCTTTTTGAAAATTTAAGATGTTATTAATATTTGCTCCTCTAAAACCGTAAATACTTTGTGCATCATCTCCTACAACACAAATGTTTTGAAATTTGTCCGATAACGCTCGAACAATTAGATACTGTGAGTGGTTGGTATCTTGATACTCATCTACCATGATATACCTGAATCTATTTTGATACTTTGCCAATACTTCTGGATACATATTGAGCAACTCGTTGGTTTTTAACAATAAATCATCAAAATCCATTGCACTAGCCTTAAAACAACGGTCTACATATTCTTTATAAATATCCCCCACTTTGGGTCGCCTCGACATTGCATCTGCTTCTTGTAGTTCAGAGTCTTTAAAATAAGCCTTGACTGTTATCAAGCTGTTTTTAAAAGCCGAAATCCTATTTTTAATCTGCTTGAACTTATAAATGTCTTTGTCCAGTTCCATTTCTTTTATTATGGAAGACACCAATCGGTTAGAATCCTGAGTGTCATAAATGGTAAAGTTTCTTGGATAGCCAAGTTTGTCAGCTTCCTCTCTGAGGATTCTTGCAAAAACAGAATGAAAAGTTCCCATCCATAAGTTTTTGGCTTCACTTTCACCCACAAGTTCAGCGATTCTGAATTTCATCTCGCGAGAAGCTTTATTTGTAAAGGTCAATGCAAGTATTGAGAAAGAATCAATTCCTTGACTCATAAGATAGGCAATTCGATAAGTTAAAACCCTTGTTTTACCAGATCCGGCTCCTGCAATAACAATCAGCGGTCCTTCTTTGTGAAGTGTCGGTCCGATTTGAGCTTCATTAAGTGTGTTTAAATGCGTTTTTAATAGATTCTCCATGTGACTACTAAATTAAGTATTTGGTGAAACATTGTGGGCCTTAAATACTATTTGTTGATAAATTGATTTTTTACAAATTTAAATCTCTTTTTACACCAATTTTGTATTTTTTTCTTGTTGAAAATCAAAGAATTGGTCGTTGGGTCTGTTGGTGTATAAGACAGATTAATTTTAACCTCTTTCTGTTTCGCAATTAACTTGCCAATTTTAATGTTTTGATATACAATTCTATCCCCTATAAAGCTAAAAATACTACTTAAGATATCAAAAGGGTTTCTGGCATGCATTCTATTGATTTGTGGAAATTCTGTATCTAAAACGATCGTATCAATTGTAGTTGCGCCCATTCGAATTGCATCCTCTATACGCATAATAAGTCCCCAGGCGCCAACATCGGCAATTCACACTTGTTTTTAGTCACCATGGTCATGAAAGGAACATAATTACATGAAATCCAAATCTAATCAAGGTAATCCTTATAAGAGCAATGCTTAAGATTTTACACTCTACGTTGTGGGTTAAAAGGTTGGTGACCTTAATTCAAGCTCTTTAGCTGATTCTTGAAGGAAAAAAACTCCTCTTGCGTAATCTGTTTAGTAATTAATTTCCTCAGATTAATACTCTCCCTAAAAAAATTTCTCCCCCTAATGAAATTCTTCAATACATTAAGGTGATTGATTCCAGTCGAATCAAAACCATTCTTGTGCCTGATTGAAAAGGTCAATTGTCAAAAATACTTTTTTGGCTTACCTCCGTAAAAGAAGCCTTCACGTTTTTAAATTTTGTTTAATGCGTGATGGGTTAGCAATAAACTTCCCTTACAAGTTCCAAGGAAAAGATCATAATTAAACTTCTTCTCCTAAATTAAATTTTCAGCAATACCCCCTGGAAAAGCAACTTTACTCCCGCCACCTGAAATTACTAATGCTCTCATTCGTTAATTAATTGTTTTTATCCGAAATTAGGCGAAGTTTTGAACAATTCAAATCGAATCGAGATAAATAAATTATTTTCGTTAAATACATGGATTCATTACAAACTTCCGTAGCATATTTGAAAGGGGTTGGCCCCAACCGAGCCAATCTGTTAAAAGAAGAGTTGGGCATCTCTACTTATCAAGATTTACTTAATTTTTTTCCCAATCGCTACATTGACAGAAGTCAGTTTTTCCCCATAAATGATTTACCTAGAAACACTTCCGAAGTTCAAATAATAGGAGAAATAATTAGTTTTAAATTAATCCAACAGCAACGAGGAAAACGTTTGGTTGCCATTTTCTCTGACGGAAAAAGTACCTTAGAATTGGTTTGGTTCAGAGGTCAAAAGTGGATTCAAGAATCATTAAAAACCAATACGCCCTATGTCATCTTTGGGAGACTCAGCTGGTATGGTGGAAAGCCTAGCATTCCCCACCCTGAAATGGAACTTGAAGACGCTTTTAAAAAAGGACCTCCTAGAGCGTTACATGCGGTTTACTCAAGTACCGAAAAGCTTTTGTCTAAAGGAATTTCGCAACGGGTGCTGACCAAAATAATGATGGAACTCTTTCAAACCATTAAAACTTCATTTGTTGAAAGTATTCCTAAAGAAATAATTCAAAAATACAGCTTAATCACTAAGGATTCAGCACTGCGTAATGCGCACTTCCCTGTTAATCAAAACACACTTACTGCCGCTCAGAATCGATTGAAGTACGAAGAATTGCTTTTTATTCAATTACAACTTTTGATGAAAAACATGCAGCGTAAACAAAAAATAAAAGGTTTTGTTTTTGAAAAGGTTGGAGAAAAATTTAATGATTTTTATAAAAATAAATTACCCTTTGAGTTAACCAAAGCCCAACAAAGAGTACTACGAGAAATAAGAAAAGATTTGGGAACAGGTCGACAAATGAATCGTTTGCTACAGGGTGATGTTGGTTCTGGAAAAACGATCGTTGCACTCATGAGCATGTTGCTGGCCAAAGACAATGGGTTCCAATCTTGTTTGATGGCTCCTACAGAAATCCTTACCAGACAACACTATCAATCATTGTCCGAACTTTCGTTAGGACTTGACATAAACATTTCAATACTCACCGGAAGCTCTAAAAAGTCAGAACGAGTTGTGATTAATGAAGATCTTCTTTCGGGAAAACTTGACATTTTGATTGGCACCCATGCCGTTATTGAAGACCATGTGGAATTCTCAAACTTAGGTTTAGCGATCGTAGATGAACAACACCGTTTTGGAGTGGCACAACGCGCTAAATTATGGCATAAAAACACGATTCCTCCCCACGTATTGGTCATGACAGCAACTCCGATCCCAAGAACACTTGCAATGAGTTTGTATGGAGACCTTGATATTTCTGTAATTGATGAGCTCCCTCCTGGAAGAAAACAAGTAAAAACGATTCATCGATATGATAGAAATCGTTTAAAAATATTCAAATTCATCTTCGATGAAATCCAAAAAGGAAGACAAATCTATATTGTTTATCCCTTAATTCAAGAATCTGAAACAATGGATTATAAAGACCTTATGGATGGATATGAAAGTATTTTGCGCCACTTCCCTTCTCCTCAATTTCAAATCAGTATCGTTCATGGTCAAATGAAAAATGCTGACAAGCAATATGAAATGGAAAGGTTTATTAAGAGAGAAACACAAATAATGGTAGCCACCACTGTAATTGAAGTTGGAGTAAATGTCCCCAATGCTTCTGTAATGGTTGTTGAGAGTGCAGAACGCTTTGGATTGTCCCAGCTACATCAATTGCGGGGTCGCGTGGGAAGAGGAAATGAGCAAAGTTATTGTGTATTGATGAGTAGTCATAAACTCAGTCAAGATGGAAAAATAAGATTGGAAACCATGACCAGAACGACTGATGGATTCGAAATCGCAGAAGTTGATTTAAGATTACGCGGACCAGGAGATCTAATGGGAACTCAACAAAGCGGGATAGTTCAGCTAAAAATTGCTGATATAATTAAAGACAATGAGTTATTGAAAATTGCTAGAAAAGATGCTTTCGAAATTCTAAAACTAGACCCTACATTAAGTTCTGTAGAGAACAGACCACTCCTACTGACCTTAGCTAAAATGAAAGCTTATAGAAACATCTGGAATTACATCAGTTAAATTAAATTAAATGTTAAGGATTCTTATATTTGCAATCAATTGAATCAAATGACAATTCGCTAGAAATGAAAATATCATTCAACTGGGTTAAACAGTTTTTAAATATAGACCTTCCTACCGTAGAAGTTTCTGAAATACTCACCAATCTAGGACTTGAAGTAGAAGGTGTAACAACTTTCGAATCTGTAAAAGGAGGTCTTGAGGGCGTTATTGTTGGAGAAGTATTGTCTTGTTATCAACATCCAGACGCCGATCGGCTAAAGGTTACCCAAGTTGACTTGGGCAATAAAAAGGTTCAAATCGTTTGTGGCGCTACCAATGTAGCAAAAGGTCAGAAAGTTGCTGTAGCAACCGTTGGCTCCACTCTTTATGACAATGATGGGGTTGCTTTTAAAATTAAAAAAAGTAAAATTAGAGGTCAAGAAAGTTTAGGAATGATCTGCGCTGAAGATGAACTTGGTCTTGGTGCTTCCCATGAGGAAATTATGGTTTTGTCTTGTGATTTAAATCCTGGGTCACCCTGCAGTGAAGTTTTCAACATAGAAAAAGATTATGTTTTTGAAATCGGACTTACCCCCAACCGATCAGATGCAATGAGCCATATGGGTGTCGCAAGAGACCTAAAGGCATTGTGTGTTTTCGAAGAAATTGATTTTGAATGGAATCCACCCAATGCGGCGCGATTTAAAATCGAAAATACTACCAAAATTTTTCCTGTTACTGTTGAAAATACAGATCTAGCACCCACCTACGCTGGAATTACGATATCTGACATCAAGGTGAAACCATCCCCAAAATGGTTGCAAAATAGATTAAAAGCCATTGGCTTAAATCCTAAAAATAATATTATTGACATCACAAATTATATTTTACATGATTTAGGACAACCCCTTCACGCATTTGATTTAGACAAATTAGAAGGCGGGATCGTTGTTAAAACAGTAGCAAAAGGCACCCCTTTCACCACCTTAGATGGAGTTGAAAGAAAATTGAATGCGGAGGATCTTATGATTTGTGATCAAAAAAAACCTTTGTGCATTGCTGGAGTTTTTGGAGGTCTTGAATCTGGAGTAAATGATAAAACAACAAGTATTTTTCTTGAGAGTGCTTATTTTGATCCGATCAGCATTCGAAAAACTGTTAAAAGACATAGCTTGAATACTGATGCATCTTTTAGATATGAACGTGGAATTGATCCTGAAATCACTGAATTCGCCTTAAAATGTGGGGCATCCATGATCGTTGAGATTGCTGGTGGTTTTATAACCAGTGAAATTGAAGCTGTTACTCAAGAGCAAGAACCCGCAATTAATTTCATGCTTAATTATGAAGATGTATGGCGAACTATAGGACAAAAAATATCGATTGATGATTTAATAAAAATCTTGAATGCCCTTGAGATCAGAATCAATCAAACAACAAAAAATGGAATATTTATCGAAATTCCGAAATACAGAGTAGATGTTACGCGACCTGTCGATGTGATTGAAGAAATATTAAGAGTTTATGGTTACAATAAAATCGAAACTCCTGACACACTTCATAGTAATTTACCAAAAGATAACCACATTAGCGAGCACAATACCGCCGAGCTAATGTCAAAGCAATTGGTGAGTCAAGGGTTTAATGAGATGATCAACAACTCTATCACCTCCCCTTCCTATGTGGATTTATCTGAAAGTATTTCCAAAATAGCCCCTGTCATTATTCTAAATCCGATGGGAAAAGAACTTTCTCAACTTCGTACTTCTTTACTTCCAAGTGCATTAGAGGTCATTGCTTTTAATTTAAAGCGTCAGTCAAAAAGATTGAAGTTTTTTGAACTTGGAAAGGTATATCAAGAAAAAAATGATGGTTATGAAGAATCAAAATTTATTTCTTTGATATTTACTGGAGCAGTTTATGAAGAAAATTGGAATGTTCAAAACCAACCGGGTGACTTCTTTTTCTTTAAAGGTATTCTAAATCAATTAATTCAAAAAAAAACAGCTCAAGAATGGATTGAATCTCCCACAAAAGAGGACGTTTATACTGAAGGCCTAAACTATAAAATTAATAACAAAATGCTTCTTAATTTTGGCTACGTTAAAGATGACATCCTAAAAAAGTTTGACATTGATCAGGCTGTTCTATATGCTGAATTAGATATTGAATTTTTATTTGATTTAACTTTAAAAAATAAATTAAAATTTAATGAAATTCCAAAATACCCAGTTTCAAGAAGAGATTTTGCACTCTTGCTGAATGAGGAGGTAGCTTTTAATGAAATAAAGTCCTTAGCGCTCAAAACTGAAAAAAATATTTTAAAGGAAATTAAATTATTTGATGTCTACATCGGTAAAAATTTACCTGAAGGAAAAAAATCTTATGGCGTTAGTTTCTATTTCCAAGACAAGAAAAAAACTCTTACCGACAAATATATGGATCAAGTGATGAACACGCTAAAGCAGAGCTTTGAGTCGGAGCTAGGGGCACAATTACGTTAGTGATTTTACGCTTTTAATTAATTCTTTTGCATTAGGTAATATTTTTTTTAATTTTACAAAAATATATAAGAAAATGAAATTATTTCCCCCCACCCAAATTGATGTTGTTCTGGAAGCAATTGCTAAAAAAAAAACTTTATCTCTCGAAAATTTAATTAACGCTAAGAATTCAAGTATTAATTGTTTTGACTTTGATCAATTAGCGACCAATAAAATCTTTCATATTAGCCAGATCAAAGAGGTCTGTATTGACTATCGTTTGCGTTTTTTGGATGTGAAATATTTTAAAGGAAACATTCCTTACATGGCATTTGAAAAAATAAAATGTCTTGAGAAACAGCATAATACATCACTTGAAGGGTTTAAAATAATGGCTCCTTCTGTTCTTTTTAGATTAAAAAAAACAGATGATCCCTTGCTTTTTGTTCCGATGGGAAATGACTATTTCTATTTAATTCACAAGTGGGGAAATGACTTGTCTGCGATGAGGAAATTATGGGCTTGGCCTTTAAAAAAAATACAGAATCTGATAATTACTGTTCTAATCTTAAGTGGTTTAGTTACCTTAATTATTCCGACAGGCTTATTTACCAAATCAAATGATGCAACTGCCTTCTGGTTACTTTACTTTTTTGTTTTTAAAGGATTGATCGCTGTTGTAATATTTTATGGGTTTGCACTCGGAAAGAACTTTAATCCGTTTATCTGGAATAATAAATACAACAAAACCTAAAACCAACTTGCTCATGCCCCATCAAGATTACATTAAAATTTTTGCTGGCTCATCTATCGCTATCCTTGCAATTAAAAAGGCACTTTTAGAAGAAAACATTATCCCTGTTGTCAAGGATCAATCAGAATCCGGTCGTCTTGCTGGTTTCGTTGCTGCTCCTTGTTATCAGGAAGTTTTTGTTCATCCCGATGAAGGGGAAAAAAGCTTGGGTATTGTATATTCGATTTCGCTTTAATAGATTCAATTTGAATCCAGAATTTCATTATAAGCAAACATTTCTCTAGTCTAAATAAAGCCGCTTAACTATAAAAGTTGTTTCGCAGTTCCTTAACTTTTGGATCCGTCATATAATCGTCAAAAGTTGAATAACGGTCGATAGCACCCTTTGGGGTAAGCTCAATAATTCTATTACCTAATGATTGGGAAAACTCATGATCATGCGTGCTACAAATCAAGGTTCCTTTAAAATTTTTTAGAGAATTGTTAAAAGCCGTAATCGACTCTAAATCTAAGTGATTTGTTGGTTCATCAAGCATTAACACATTGGCATTTTGCATCATCATTTTCGAAAGCATGCAGCGAACTTTTTCGCCACCAGAAAGTACTTTTGGAGATTTTAAAGCCTCATCACCACTAAAGAGCATTTTACCTAAAAACCCTCTAAGGTAGACCGCATCCCGCTCTTCTTCAGTATGTGCCCATTGACGCAACCAATCTACCAAATTATCTTCGGTCGCAAAAAACTCCTCGTTTTCAAGTGGAAGATAGCCTTGGGTTGTGGTAACTCCCCATAAGAAAGTCCCTTTTGTTTCTTTTAAATTTCCTGAAATGATTTCATAAAATGCAGAAACTGCTCTTGAATCTTTTGAAAAGAGAATCACCTTATCCCCTTTCGCCAGATTAATATTCACATCGCTAAATAGAACCTCATCCTCTTGTTGATAGGACAAGCCTTCAATGTTTAGAATCTGATCTCCAGCTTCTCGTTCCTGTTCAAAAATTATAGCAGGGTACCTTCTACTTGAAGGTTTTATCTCAGAAATATCGAGTTTTTCGATCATCTTCTTTCGTGAAGTTGCTTGTTTTGATTTAGCAACATTTGCCGAAAATCTTGCGATAAATTCTTGAAGCTCTTTCTTCTTATCTTCTGATTTTTTGTTTTGTTGTGCCCTTTGTCTCGCTGCAAGTTGACTGGATTCATACCAAAAAGTATAATTTCCTGAATAGTGATTTATTTTATTAAAATCAATATCCGAAATATGTGTACAAACCGCATCAAGAAAGTGACGGTCGTGAGAAACAACAATAACAGTATTATCATAATTAGCTAAGAAATTCTCTAACCAAGTGATTGTGTCATAATCAAGATCATTGGTTGGCTCGTCCATAATCAAAACATCAGGACTCCCGAATAGGGCTTGGGCCAAAAGAACTCTCACCTTTTGCTTTCCATCCAAATCTGCTATCAAGATGTGATGCAAACGTTCTGGAATTTCCAAATTAGAAAGTAATGAAGCTGCATCGCTTTCAGCATTCCAGCCATTCATTTCTTCAAATTTAATTTGCAGTTCCCCTACTCTTTCGCCATCCGCATCAGAAAAATCTTCTTTTGCATAAATGGCTTCCATTTCTTCCTTAACAGTAAACAGTTCCGTGTTACCTCTCAACACGACTTCTAAAACAGTATGTTCGTCATAAGCGCTGTGGTTTTGTTCTAAAATAGACAAGCGTTTACCTGTCTCTAAATGAACTGATCCTGAGTTGGCATCTTGTTTTTCCGAGATGATTTTCAAGAAAGTAGATTTACCTGCTCCATTAGCACCAATGATGCCATAGCAATTGCCTGGCGTAAAGGTTGCGTTCACTTCGTCAAACAAGACGCGTTTACCAAATTGTACAGAAAGATTAGATACTGAAAGCATGAAATTAATTTATCTGGCAAAATTAAATATTTCTTGAAGAGTCCAAGCTTTTTTTTAAGTAATAGTTAATGTAAATTGCATATAAATTCACTTAGTTTAATTATGAAAAACATTTTCGTCATTCTGTTTATGTTTTTAATTGCCTCCTGTGCTAAGGAAGAAAATTCCAATAGCATCTTTTTTGGTGGTCAAATTGTGAATCCCTCTTCTTCTTTTGTTACGCTTTATAAAGACAACAAGACCATTGATTCTTTAAAGTTAAATGACAATTATCGCTTTTTTAAGTATTATGACTCTTTAGAATCTGGGATTTATAAAATTGAACACATTCCTGAGTACCAATCCGTTTTTCTTGAAAAAGGTGATAGTATATGGGCAAGAATAAACGCAAGTGCTTTTGACGAATCAATTGTTTATTCCGGCAAAGGTGCTGCTAAGAATAACTTCATGATGGATTTACATCTGAATTATGAAGATGAAATAAGTTTTTTATCCTCAAAATATTCCAACGACGGTCAAACTTTTAATTCTATCATAGATTCTTTAATGTTTGAGAAGAAAAAGAAGTGGATTCTAATGGATACTATAAATAAGCTGACACCCTTTGCTCAAAAGATTTCTCAAGCAGCTTATATCTATCCCTATGCTTCAAAAAGAGAGCGATACTCGTTATTGAGAGGGACAAACTGGACAAAAGCTCAAGATACTGCATTCTTCAGTTATCGGAAATATTTGAGTTTGGGTGAAACTGATCTTGCTTTTTTTGATCCCTATATCACTTATCTTTTAAATTATTTGAATAACAAGGCCTTGGATAGCGCTCAATATTATTTTCAGAATAAAGAAAAAGTTGAATTTAACATCAAAAGACTTAAACTTATCGAAAAGAATATTTCTGGGAGTGTTTTGAAAAATAATCTAGCCAGAGCTGTAGCTTTTGAAGAGTTGCTCAATTTTGAAAACCATGACATGCATGAGATATTTCTACGTCAGTTCATGCTTATAAATACTTCTAACGCCTATTTGAATGAAGTGTTGAGTCTACATGATGATATTAATAACATGGAAAAAGGAAGGAAACTTCCTGAATTACTTCTTCAAAGTCACACCTTAGATAGAATAAGTAGTAATGAGCTTTTTAAGAAAAAAACAGTGCTTTACTTTTGGTCTCAAACCCAAATGACCCATTACAGAACTACATCTATTAAAGTAAAAGAATTAGAGTCAGAATACCCGAATTATGCTTTTATTGGAATATGCATCCAACCTTTCAATGAAATCGTAAATCAAGTTCACAAGATGATGGGTATTGACCCAAATAGTCAGTTTGCATTTACCGATTTTGATACCGCCAGTAAAAAATGGGTTTTAACATTGTTAAACAAAGGAATCATCATTGATGAAAATGGAAAAACAATTGAAGGCTTTGGAAATTTTTCTTCTTCCAGTTTTG
>Ga0308001_10000415_pt1 | contig 20134 bp, 25 predicted proteins | sample Neamet5_FD_203167 | JGI IMG/M metagenome (GOLD analysis project Ga0308001, IMG submission 203167) | Marine microbial communities from water near the shore, Antarctic Ocean - #5 | ecosystem: Environmental > Aquatic > Marine > Unclassified | place: Southern Ocean | collected 2014-06-04
ATGATTTAAAAAAAGTAGAAGAAGAACTCAATTATAATATAGGTTTTTTAAATTCTGTTCAGTCAAAACTTAATAACAAAAGGTTTGTAGAGAACGCCCCTGAAATTGTAGTTATAAATGAAAAGAAAAAAGAGATGGATACCAAGGCTAAAATTAAAATGCTTGAAATAAAATTAAATAAATAGTTATTTTTTTTCAGCAATTATATCAACACCTCCAATAACTATTTGGTTTTTATTAACTTTAATTTTGGAGTCTAAAGGTAAAAATAGATCAACTCTGGAACCAAATTTTATAAATCCAGCATCCTCACCTTGAACAACTGAATTACCCACTTTAGCATAATTTACTATTCTTCTTGCTAAAGCTCCTGCAATTTGTCTATATAATATTTCTCCAAAAACTTTATTTTCAATAACCACTGTTGTTCTTTCATTTAGTTCTGAAGACTTTGGATGCCAGGCAACTAAATATTTGCCAGGGTGGTATTTACTAAACTTAACAATTCCGCCTGTTGCATACCTCGTTACATGAACATTTATTGGAGACATAAAGATAGAAACTTGAATTCTATCTTCTTTAAAAAATTCTTTTTCATAAACTTTATTAATTGCTACTACTTTTCCATCCACTGGAGAAATAATTAAAGAATCATTGATTTTGGTTACTCTTTTGGGATTTCTAAAAAATTGAAGAATTAAAACAAATATAATAATAGTAACAAAACCTATGATTTTGGATAGAATAGGATTAGTAAAAAATGTATTTGAAAAAAGGTTTATAATTGTTACGATAATAAAAGTTATTACTATTATAAAATGACCTTCTTTATGAAACATAGTTAAATAATTTTATTAATAAATATATAAATGGCGAGGCAAATATAATACTATCCATTCTATCGTAAAGCCCTCCGTGACCTGGAAGCCATTTTCCACTATCCTTGACACCTGCTTCCCTTTTGAATTGTGATTGAACTAAATCTCCAAGCGCTCCGAGGAAAGTTGTAAGAACACCTAAAATAAGCCATTGTGTTAGAGTAAAGTTTAAATTAGAGTTGTAATAGAAAATAATTGAAAAAATAATTGAAAAAACTAATCCTCCCATGAATCCTTCGACACTTTTTTTTGGAGAGACTGATTTTAATAAAGGTCTTTTTCCAAAATTAACTCCAAAAACATAAGCAGCTGAATCAGAAACCCATATTAAAACTAAAAAACATAAAACATAATATGGGTTATATGTTCCTAATACATTAGGCATTGAAAAAAAAATAACAAGAGATCCTACCAAGTAAATATGACCAACAACAAGATTTTTTAGAATTGAAAAAGAGAATATTTTCTTTTTTAGAAGAGAAAATCCTAATAAAATATTTGTTATAATAATCCACGATAATAAAAGAAATTGAAATTTCCAGTTATATGATAATATAAATAAAGAGATTAGAAGAGGAAAGGTTAAATAGAGAGCAAGATTAGATTTTCTGGTATCATTAGTTAAAAATTTATGATTATAATCTGTAACTAGTTTAATGAATTCAAACACAAGTATTAGACTACCAATAAATCCAACAAAATAAAAAAGATATTCATTATAAAAAAGTGGAAACAATAAAACACTCACATATATGATAGCAGTAAATGATCTAGTGTAAAATTCTTTCATTTATATATCTTCTAATAAAAGTAAATACAGATTTTTTGCTGCACTTCCATAAGTTAAAAAATTAGTATTTTCCTTTTCTTGACTTTTAAAGTTTTTTATTGTGGTTATATTAGTTGGTAAGTTTCCAGGATACTTGCTTTTTATTCCGTTAAGACCTCCGCTAAGAGTTTCTGTAAATTGACTAATTTTCGCAAAAACAATAAAGTTTTTAGGCAGATCATTTACTTTATGAGATTTTATTTGTTTATCACATATTAATAAGCTTCCGTCGATAGCTACTAAAAATTCACATCTTGTTAAAAAAAACTTAGAGTTTAAATTTGTTTTAGAAATGTTAAGTTTTTCTTTTTCAACAAAAAAGTCAAGTAAAGAATCATCGTAACAAAGTATTTCAACATCATTCCATTTATTTTCCTCAATTATCTGAGAAAAAAAAGTATCACATTCAGATTTGTTTTCACAGTATAAAAATTTACCTCCGTTTTCAGTAAAATTAAAAGTGAATCTTTCTTCAATTGGAGTTTTTTTTTCAGGCATATATTTACCCTCAAAAGACTCTTCAGTTTTATTTTTATTCCCTTTTGTAAAAAAAGATTTTATGAATTTTTTCAATGAAAAATTTTATATCTCCAAAGATAGAAAAACTTAATGTATTCAGAAGTTATGTTGGTAATTTTAGATAAAAAACTATTTCTTAGATCTTGATTTTTTTATAGCTTTTTTAATATCAAAAGGTCTTTCTCCATAGATTCTAATAAGATCTTCTTTAAAAATAACTTCTTTATCGATAAGAAAGTCAGCTAATTCAATCAATTTACTTTTATGCTTTTTAAGTAATTTAATAGCTCTTGAATATTGAGTTTCTATGATATTTGAAATTTCTTTATCAATTAATTGAGCGGTAACTTCACTGTAAGGTTTAGTAAATCCATAATCATTTTGGCTACTAGAATCGTAATAAGTTAAATTACCAATTTTATCGTTCAAGCCATAAACAGTAACCATAGATCTTGCTTGTTTTGTTACCTTTTCTAAATCGCTTAACGCTCCTGTAGATATGTTATTAAATATAACTTTTTCAGCTGCTCTTCCGCCCAGAGCTGCACACATTTCATCAAGAATTTGTTCTGGTTTTACTATTTGACGCTCCTCGGGTAAGTACCAAGCTGCTCCCAAAGATTTTCCTCTTGGAACTATTGTGACTTTAACAAGAGGAGCAGCATGTTCTAACATCCAACTAACGGTAGCATGTCCAGCTTCGTGAAAAGCAATTGTTTTTTTCTCTGATTCAGTAATTATTTTATTCTTTTTTTCTAACCCTCCAACAATTCTATCAACAGCATCTAAAAAATCTTGTTTATTTACCGATTTTTTTAATTTTCTTGCAGCAATCAAAGCCGCTTCATTACATACATTTGCTATGTCAGCTCCAGAAAATCCTGGTGTTTGTTTAGCTAAAAATTCAGTATCAAGTCCTTTTATCGTCTTAATTGGTTTAAGGTGAACTTTAAAAATTGCTTTTCTTTCTCTAACATCAGGTAAATCTACATATATTTGTCTATCAAATCTTCCAGCTCTCATCAATGCTTTATCCAATACGTCAGCTCTGTTTGTAGCAGCAATTACTATCACGTTTGTGTTAGTACCAAAACCATCCATTTCAGTTAGTAACTGATTTAAAGTGTTTTCCCTCTCGTCATTTCCTCCAGTCATATTACTTTTTCCTCTAGCTCTTCCAATAGCATCAATTTCATCAATAAATATAATTGCTGGAGATTTTTCCTTTGCCTGTTTAAAAAGATCTCGAACTCTTGATGCCCCAACTCCAACAAACATTTCTACAAAATCAGATCCTGACAAAGAAAAGAAAGGTACTTTAGCTTCACCAGCTACTGCTTTAGCTAAAAGTGTTTTACCAGTACCAGGTAAACCAACAAGTAGTGCACCTTTGGGAATTTTACCACCAAGTTTCGTGTATTTGGTAGGGTTTTTTAGAAAATCAACAATCTCTTGAACTTCTTCTTTAGCCCCTTCTAATCCCGCTACATCATTAAAGGTGGTTTTTATATCAATTTTTTCGTCAAACAGCTTAGCTTTTGATTTCCCAATATTAAAAATTTGAGAACCACCACCACCACCACCTGACATTTTTTTCATAAAAAAAAACCATAAACCTACTAAAATTATTAAAGGAAGAAATCCTAAAATATAATCAAGTAACTTGTTTTCTACTGTTTTAAAATTGTAATTAAACTGAACTCCATTTTTTTTAGCTTCTTCTAGTTTATTTTGAAAAAGTTCAAGATTTCCAATTTCGAAAACATAATGTGGACCGTTTAAGTTTTTTTGACCTAAAAAATTAGTTTTATTAGCGCTTTTATGATCGGGACCATTTAAAGCATCTCTATTGATAGTTACCTTTGCTAAATTTTTATTTATTACAGTTACTTCTTTTATTTCACCTTTGCTTAAAAACCTTTCAAAGCTAGAAATATTAATATCTTTTGAGGTTGTTGTTATTTCACTTCCTCCTATGAAGTAAGTACTAACAAAAAATAAGACTATAAGGGAGTAAATCCAATAGGTATTAAATTTTGGGTTTTTTATAAAATTTTTTTTCTTATTCATTTTTAATATTTAGTTTCAACTAGGATTGAATTTGCATCTTCCCATAATTCTTCAATTTTATAATATTCTCGGGTTTCTTCGTTAAATATATGAACCACTACATCTACGTAATCCATTAACACCCACTTGCGATTTTCTAACCCTTCGACATGCCAAGGTTTTTCTCCAATTTCCTTACTTACAGATTTCCTAATAGAACCTGTAATTGCATTTACTTGAGTGCTAGAACTTCCCGAACAAACAATAAAATATTTACATGCAACATTTTCAATTTCTCTAAGATCTAAAATATTAATATTAAGACCTTTTACATTTTCGATTCCTTCAATAACGCTTGTAATTAAGTTGTCAGTGTTCAAATTAGTTAATTAAGGTGTAAATTTATGATATTTAAATCTACTATTTTAGTTATTGTAATAATATAGTTTCAAATGAAAATAATCAAACTTGATGCCATTAATTCTACCAATGAATATTTGAAGAACTATATTCAAGATAAATCTATAAGAAATTCACATGCTGTGTACACTTTTAATCAAACAAAAGGAAAGGGACAAAGAGGTAAGACTTGGTTATCAGAACCAGAAAAAAATTTAGCATTTTCTATCTGTTTCTTTCCTAAAAATTTAAAAGTTAATGATCAGTTTTGTTTAAATATGACCGTCTCTCTTTTTATAATAAATACTTTGAAATCTTTAAAAATCCCAAATCTTAGCATCAAATGGCCTAACGACATATTGTCAGGAGAAAAAAAAATTTGTGGAATTTTAAATGAGATAAAAGTAAAGGGAAATATGATTGATAATATTATTATAGGATTTGGCATTAATGTAAATCAAGATAATTTTGAAAATTTACCTAATGCATCTTCTTTAAAGCTTATTAAAAATATTAATTATGACTTAGATGTATTAGTAAGTTTAATTATTCAAGATTTAAAGAGTTATAATTATTTAAAGACTTTTTCAGAACAAGAATTAAAAACTCTTCATAATAATTACTATAAAAATTTATATGGAACTAGTAAGTTTGAAACTTTTATTGATTCAAATAATATAGTTTTTAAAGGAAAAATAATATCGGTAGACAGATCAGGAGTTGTAAAAATTAAAAAAAAAGACACCAGTGTTAAGAATTATAATTTTCATGAAATTCAAATGATTTTCAATTAAACTTTTTTTATGGAATCATTTGTTGAATGGGGGTATTTAGGTTTATTTCTTGCTAGTTTTTTGGGAGCTACCATCATTCCTCTTAGTTCTGAATTTGTATTTAGTTTTTTAATTATTAGTGGATATGATTTTGGATTAAGTTTTTTAGTTGCCACTACAGGAAACTGGTTAGGGGGACTTAGTAGTTATTATTTTGGAAGATTAGGTAATTGGAATTTAATAGAAAAATACTTTAGAATTAAAAAAAACAGAATTAACCAATTAAAAAAAAGAATTGACAAATGGGGGAGTACTTTAGCGTTTTTATGTTGGTTACCAATAATTGGAGACCCTATAGCTGTTGGATTAGGATTTTTTAGAATTAATTATGTTTTGGTAGCCACTTGGATGCTTATTGGAAAAATATTTAGGTATGCACTATGGGCTGGAATTACATATTGGGGAATTTCATTTATTTAACTTTTTAAAAAATCTCTATTTCTCATCGTATCTACCTGGAGCTATAATTCGACTAAGAATATTAAAAAAGGAATTAGGCACTATTTTTATTAAAAAGGTAATTATTTTCCATGTTTTAGTGGGGATGCAAATTGCTTTTCCCATAAACATTGCATCCACAGCTTCTTTTGCTATTCTTTTAGCAGGTTTTTTTAAAAATTCAGGGACTCTATCCATTTCGTCTTGAACTCCACTAGCTGTATGAAAATTGGTAACTGTATACCCTGGACAAACTGCAGTAGATGTAATTCCTCTTTGGTTGTAATTAATATTTAAAGATTCACTAAATCTGTTCATGAAGGTTTTAATTGGGCCATATAAAGATTGAATCGTAGAAGGCATTGCAAAAGCTGCAACTGATGATACTATCATTATTTTACCATTTTTATTTTCAATCATTTTATTAATAAATAATTTAGTTATAGCAATAACAGAAACACCTAAAACTCTAATAAATTCTTCTTCCTTATTCATTGTAGTCTTTTCAAAAACAGATGGAATTGCATAGCCTGCATTATTTACAACTATTTCAACAAAATAATTTTTCGATTCACAAAAATCAAAAATTTCTTTGGGAGATTTAATATTTGCCAAGTCACATGAAATATAATCTACTTTTACTTTATACTTAGATGAGATATTCTTTGAAATTTCATCAAGAATATTTTTTCTTCTAGCTGTTAAAATTAGGTTATACCCTTTTTTAGCCATATAGTATGCTATTTCTAGACCAATTCCTGATGTAGAACCCGTTATAAGAGCATATGAGTTATTCATCTAATTTTATAATATTTTTTGATAGGTCATTTATAAATGATTGCAATGGACTTTTTACCATCATTTGAATCATTGGGTTTAAATTTCCATTGAACTCTAGATAAAAAGAAGTGTTTTTAGAGTCATTTGTATTTATAAATGCAGTTAATGTAAAATTTATTTTCGAATCTAATGATTCTAAAATAATTTTAGAATGCGAAATTTTTTGACTAAATTTTAATTTAATTGCAGGCATTCCAGTAATAGAAAATATAAAGGAGCCTGAATCAATTATCTCAAATTTAGAAACATTATCAGGCATTATTTTCTTGTAGTTTTCAATTACACACAGCTTTTCAAATAAATTACTATTTGTTATTTTAATTTCGGATACGTTACTAATTAATTTCATAATTTATATTTTAGAACCCCAATCTTTAGGGTTTTTTCTCCATTCAGAAAGAATTTTAAACTCTTTTTCGTTTATGTAATCTGTGGATAGCGCTTGTTCAAGAAGGATGTCATAAGAGCTTAATGTGTGTAGTTGTACTTTACTCTTTTTAAAATTTTCATCTGATATTGGAAATCCATATGTAAAAATACCTATCATTCCTTTTACTTTAAGTTCAATTTCTCTTAAAGCATCCACCGCAACCAAACTACTATTTCCTGTGCTTATTAAATCTTCAATAACTATAACATTTTGCCCCCTTTCAAAACTCCCTTCGACTTGGTTTTTTCTACCATGTTTTTTAGAATTTGGTCTGACATATATAAATGGAAGATTCATTATATCAGCAACAAGCATTCCTATTCCTATGGCTCCAGTTGCTACACCAGCAATTATGTCAGGCTTGCTATACAATTCATTTATTTGTTTAGAAATCTGATTTCTTACAAAAATTCTTATTTTTGGATGTGATAGAATTACCCTGTTGTCACAATAAATCGGAGACTTCCAACCGCTTGCCCAAGTAAATGGGTTTTTAGAATTCAATTTTATTGCATTAATTTGTAGTAGTAGTTCAACAGTTTTTTTTGCAGTATTCAAATCTAATATCATAAAACAAATGTATAAAGTTTTTCTCAATCAAAATGTTATCATTCTAACTAGCGAAATTCAATTAGGTTCTAATATTACTGTTCTTCCTTTAAAGAAAACTTCTTTGAGTGATATTATTTCAAAAGTAAAAAAACACAAAAAAGTTTATTTATATCATCACAACTCAAAAAAACTAGTATCTAAGTTTAAGAAAAAAATAAAAGTTGTAAAGGCAGGTGGAGGAATTGTCACAAATTCTAAACAAGAAACTTTATTTATTTTTAGAAGAAATAAATGGGATTTACCTAAAGGAAAGATGGATGATGGTGAATCTATTGAGTATACTGCAGTTCGAGAGGTTCAAGAAGAAACTGGAATTAAAAACTTAGCTATTTCTAGTTTTTTTATGAATACTTATCACATTTTTAAGAAAGAAAACAAATATTTTTTAAAAGAAACATCTTGGTTTAATATGAAGTCTGATTATGATGGTGAACTACATCCAGAACTAAGTGAAGGAATTACTAAGGTTGTTTGGAAAAATAAAGCGGATACTAAAAAAATAAAAAATACCTTTCCAAATATTAAACTGCTTATCAAAAGTTAATTTGCGATCACAGAATCTGGAACAAGTAGCTTGTAATTTCCTTTATTCAAAATAAGTTCTCTAACGATGCTGCTGCTAATGAAGGATGTTTTTGCAGATGTTAGCAAGAAAACTGTTTCAATTTTTGAAAGCTTTCTGTTAGTTCTGGCTATTGCTTTTTCAAATTCAAAATCTCCGTTGTTTCTAATTCCTCGTAGAATAAAATTTGCCCCAACTTTTTTACAAAAATCTATAGTTAAGCCTTGGTAAGCTTCCACTTTAATTTTAGATTCCCCTATAAAACAATTTTTAATAAATTCAATTCTTTGGTCTTCACTAAACATTGTTTTTTTTTGATTATTTTTCCCTACTCCAACTGAAATTTCATCAAAAAGTGAAAGACTTCTTTTTAAAATATCCAAATGACCTAGTGTGAAAGGATCGAATGAACCAGGAAATATTGCTTTTCTCATTTTTTTTAAATATAAATAATTATTCCACAGCCTTTTTAATTAAATCTCCAAATAAATCTTTTAACGAAATTCCTTTGTTTTGAACTTGTTTTGGAAAAATACTTTCTTTAGTCATACCTGGAATAGAGTTTATTTCCAAGAAATGTGGTATATCTCCTTCAAAAATAAATTCACTTCTTGAAAAACCTTTCATACCCAATTTTTTATATATTTTTTTAGAGATTTCAGTAACATTTTTTTTTTGAATTTCAGAAATATTAGCAGGCGTAATCTCTTTAGATTTACCTTCATATTTAGCTTCATAATCAAAGAAATCATTTTCAGTTATTAATTCTGAAATTCCAAATACTTCAATATTATTTTTGTAATTCATTACTCCTACTGAGACTTCTGTTCCATCTAAAAAAGATTCAATTAAGATTTCATTATCAACTTTAAATGAATTTTCTATAGATTTGAGAAGATCTTTTTTGTCATTTACTTTATAAACTCCAAAACTACTACCTGATTTATTTGCTTTTACAAAACATGGAATACCTATGTTTTTAATAATTTTTTCTTCATCTATATCATCCTCAATATTTAAATGAATAGATTTTGCCGACGGAACGTTATATTTTTTAAGAATTGAAATACAATCTCTTTTATTAAATGTAATTGCAGAAGTATAGGAATCGCAACCAGTATATGGAATTCCAATTACATCAAAATAAGATTGTAAAAGTCCATCTTCACCAGGTGAGCCGTGAACTACAATAAATGCAACATCAAATTTTATTTTTTTATTCTCCAATTGAACAGAGAAATCTTCTTTACAAATATTAAACTCTTTATTGTTTTCGTCCAACAAAATCCATTTATCTTTTTTTATTATAATTTTATAACAATTGTATAATTCGTTTTCTAAATTATCATAAACAACTTGACCACTTTTCATTGAAATATCATATTCAAAGGAATAACCTCCCATTACTACAGCCACGTTTTTTTTCATTCAAACAAAAATATGATTTATTTTTAGTCAAAGCACAGATATGACTTATTTTATATATTTGTTTAAAATTATAAATGAATTTAATTAGATATTTTTTTAGTAGATATTTTTTCAAACAAATTTTTGTAGCTACTGTTATTTCGGGATTTACAATAACTGTAATTTTTTTATTCTTAAATATAAGTACCAATCACAATAATTATATTTCTGTTCCAAATTTAAAAGGTCTTGTAATTAATGAAGTAGAGGGAATTCTTTATGAAAATAATTTAAAATACGAGATATCTGACTCTACTTTTTTTAATCCAGATTTTCCAAAATATTCTGTCTTAGAACAGATACCAATTGCTAATTCAAAAGTTAAAAAAAATAGAAAAATTTATTTAACTATTAATCCAGTTAATTATGGTAATATCGCTATCCCTAATATTGTACAAATAACGAAAAGAAGTGCAATTTCTGCTCTTCTTTCATCAGACTTAGAATTAGGAGAAATTACTTTAATTGACAATATTGGGGAGGATATGGTAATTCAAATTTTATATAAAAAAGAGAAAGTTAATCCAGGATTTTTAGTTCCCAAAAAATCTAAAATTGATTTAGTCCTTGGTAATGGTATTAAAACGGTAAAATGATTGAAGTTGAAGAAAATACTGATTCTAGCAAAGATTTATTTGAACATTATCAATTTCAAGCTGACAAAGGACAAGAGCCTTTAAGAGTTGATAAGTTTTTAATGAATCGAATTGAAAATGCTACTAGAAATAAAATTCAGAATGCAGCCAAAAATGGCTTTATTTTTGTGAATGGAGAATCAGTTAAGTCAAATTATAAAGTAAAGCCAGGAGATTCAGCAAAAGTCATGTTTTCACATCCACCTTATGAAAACTTACTGGTTGGAGAAGAGATGCCTCTTGATATAGTTTATGAAGATGAGTATTTACTAGTAATTAATAAACCATATGGAATTGTGGTTCATCCTGGTCACGGTAATTATAGCGGAACCTTGTTAAATGGATTGATTCATCATTTTAAAAATTTACCATCAAATAAAGATGGAAGACCTGGCTTAGTTCACAGAATTGATAAAGATACTAGTGGTTTATTGGTTATAGCTAAGACAGAGTTATCTATGACTAACCTTGCTAAACAATTTTATTTAAAATCTTCAAAAAGGAAATACAATGCTCTGGTTTGGGGAATAGTCGAAAAAGAGGAGGGAACAATTGATCAAAATTTAGCCAGAGATCCTAAAAACCGTTTGATAATGAGTGTACCTGAAAGTAAAGAACAAGGCAAGCATGCAATAACTCATTATAAAGTTTTAGAAAGGTTTAATTATGTGACTCTTTTAGAGTGTCAGCTTGAAACGGGTAGAACACACCAAATTAGAGCACATATGAAATTTATTGGTCATCCAATATTTAGCGATAAAAGATATGGAGGAGATAAAATTTTAAAAGGAACTATTTTTAATAAGTATAAACAATTTGTTCAGAATTGTTTTAAAATTTTACCTCGTCAGGCTCTACATGCAAAATCTCTTGGTTTTTCACATCCTATTTCAAATAAAGAAATGAATTTTGAGTCAGATTTACCCAATGATTTTGTAGAATGTCTTAATAAATGGAGAAACTATTCAAATAACATTTGATTTTTTTTAAATTTATATTCTAAATTAAATTTTATGAAAATTATTATTTCACCTGCAAAATCCCTTGATTTTAAAACTGAGATTCCAAATAAAGACTTTTCAATTCCTGATTTTTTGTCAGAATCAAAAATTATTAATCAATCATTAAAGAAAAGATCTCCAACTGAATTAAAATCTTTAATGAGTATTTCAGATAAATTAGCTGATTTAAATTGGAATAGAAATAACAGTTTTAAAATTCCGTTTAATTTAGATAATGCAAGACCTAGTATATTTACTTTTAACGGGGATGTTTATAGTGGTTTAGATGCATTTAGTCTTTCTAATGCTCAAATTAAAAGTGCGCAATCTTCATTGAGAATTTTGTCAGGCCTTTATGGGCTGTTAAAGCCCCTAGATTTAATTCAGCCATATCGATTAGAAATGGGCACTAAATTAGAAATAGAGGGATCGGTTAATCTATATGGTTTTTGGAAAAATAAAATCACCAATAAATTAAATAATGAATTAAATAAAAACGAACTTTTTATCAATTTAGCTAGCAATGAATATTCGTCTGTTATTGATAAAAAAGTATTAAAAACTTCTATGGTATCACCTGCATTTAAAGACATGAATAACGGAAAATTAAAAATCATTTCTTTTTATGCTAAAAAGGCTAGGGGAATGATGGTAAGATATATTTTAGATAATAAAATTAAAAATAAAGAAGATTTAAAAGGATTTAATTATGGGAGATATTCCTATAATATAGAGGAAAGCGAAAAATTAAAAGAGTTAGTTTTTGTTAGGTAATCAGGCTCTTATTTTTTTTATAAATCCCCTTATTTTATGTATCCCATGTTCTTTTAAGTGTTTTATAAAAGCGGAGCCAATTATAGCTCCATTGCTGTAATTAATAGCATCGATATAAGTTTTTTTATTGCTTATTCCAAAACCTGTAAGTAAAGGAGAATTAAGTTTCATTTTATTTATTCTCTCAAAGTATTCTTTTTGTTCCAGAGAAAATGAGCTGACTGATCCTGTTATACTAAAACTACTAACCATATATATAAAACCATTAGAGATTTGATCAATAAATTGAATTCTTTTAACAGATGTTTGTGGAGTTATTAAAAACATATTGAGAAGATTGTATTTTTCGAAAATTGTTTTATAATGTTTAGAATAAATTTCTACGGGTAAATCAGGAATTATAAGTCCATCTATACCAACATTTCTGCAATCATTACAAAAAGATTCTACCCCATATTGCATTATGGGATTAAAATAACCCATAATTATAATTGGAATATTCGTTTCATTTCTTAAACCTTTCAGTTGTTCAAATAATTTTTTAGTTGTCATTCCATTATTTAATGCTTTAGAGGAACTTTTTTGAATTGTAGGTCCATCCGCTAAAGGATCACTAAAGGGAAGACCTATTTCAATCATATCCACTCCACAATTATCCAATTTTTTTATTATGGTTGTTGTGTCAGAAAGATTCGGAAAACCTGCTGTGAAATAAATAGAAAGTATTTCACTTTTATTGTTTAAAACTTTATTTATTCTATTCATCTTAATATTATAATTTAAAATAATCAATATAGGTATCTAAATCTTTATCTCCTCTACCTGAGCAATTGAAAACAATTACATCATCTGTTTTAAATTTTAATTTATCTAATACAGCAAATGCATGAGAAGTTTCTATTGCAGGAATTATCCCTTCCATTCTAGATAAATTTAAGCCCCACTCCATAGCATCTTTATCTTCTATTGAGATAAATTTTCCTCTACCAGATCGGTACAGATTAGCGTGCATTGGTCCAACGCCAGGATAATCGAGTCCTGCTGAAATTGAATAAGGTTCTGTTATTTGTCCGTCTTGAGTTTGCATTAAAAGTGTTTTAGAACCGTGAATTATTCCCTCTTTTCCTAATACGGAAGTTGCAGCACTTTTGCCAGATTCAATTCCTTTTCCCGCTGCTTCAACACAAATTATTTTTACTTTTTCATCATCTAAATAAGGGTAAAAGATTCCAGCTGCATTACTTCCTCCACCAACACAAGCAATAATATAATTTGGATTTTCATTCCCTTCTATTTTCTTCAATTGATTTTTAACTTCATTTCCAATAACTGATTGGAACCTAGCAACCATATCTGGATATGGGTGTGGTCCTACAACTGAGCCAATTATATAATGTGTATCAATAGGGTTACTTATCCAATCTCTAATTGCTTCATTTGTGGCATCTTTTAAAGTTTTACTACCTGAAATAGCGGGTCTAACTTCAGCACCTAACATTTTCATTCTAGCTACATTTGGAGCTTGCCTAGTTATATCAATTTCGCCCATATAAATAATACATTTAATACCCATAAGTGCGCAAACAGTTGCCGTTGCTACGCCATGTTGTCCTGCCCCAGTTTCAGCAATTATTCTAGTTTTGTTTAACCTTTTGGCCAATAAAATTTGTCCAATTGTATTATTTATTTTGTGAGCTCCAGTATGACATAAGTCCTCTCTTTTTAAATAAATTTTAGTATTGTATTTTTTAGAAAGTCTTTTTGCAAAATAAAGTGGAGTAGGTCTTCCTACATATTTTTCTAGTAAATCATCAAATTCTTTTTTAAAACTTTTTTCAGATGATATTTTTAAATATTTAGATTGAAGTTCTTCAATATTTGCATACATCATTTCTGGAATAAAAGCACCTCCAAAATCACCATAAAAACCATTTTCATTTACGTTATAAGAAATTTTCATTTTTTCATTTTTTTTATTAGTTCTTGTACTTTTTCAAAATTTTTTAATCCAGGTTTAACTTCAAACTTACTATTGATGTCTATTCCAAATAAAGGAATTTTGAGATCTTTAATTTTTAGAATTTCTGTAAAGTCAGTTAGGTCTATTCCTCCACTTAACAAAAAAGGTTTTGTGGAGCAGTACTTTTTTAATAATTTCCAATTAAATTTAATTCCATTGCCGCCATACGAATCTCCTTTTGTATCAAACAAAAAATAATCACATACATTTTCAAATGAATTTAAGATTTCAAAATCAAAATCTTTTCCAATATTAAATACTTTAATTACTTTACAGTGAGTCTTGATTTTTTTGCAAAATTGATCATCTTCCCCTCCATGTAGTTGAACAAAATCTAATTTAAATTGATTTATTTTATGTACAATCAAATCATAATCTTGATTTACAAAAACTCCAACTTTTTTTATTTCATTAGAAATATCAATTGTTTTTTTATTAAAAAACCTTTTTGATTTTGGCCAGAATATAAATCCCATAAAATCAGGACTTAATTTACTTATTTCAGAAATATTATTTTCCAATTTCATTCCGCAAACTTTTAATTTCATATTATATTTTTTTTAAGTTATTAATGAAATTATAAGCCTCTAGTCCTGGGTTCTTTTCTTTCATGAAATTTTCACCCATTAAGAAACCACTATAGTTGTAGTCTATTAGTTCTAATATTTCTTTTTTATTTGAAATACCACTTTCAGATATTTTAATAAATTCCTTAGGAATATATTTTGCAAGATCTTTACTTGTTTGGATATTTACTTTAAATGTTTTTAAGTTTCTGTTATTAACACCTATTATGTCAATTGATTCTATTAAACAATCATCAAGTTCATCAAGACTATGAATTTCAATTAAGACCTCTAAACCTAATTTTTTAGCACATTCACTTAAGTTTTTTATCATTTTTTTATCTAAACAAGATGCAATTAAAAGTATAGCGTCAGCCCCCAAAGCTTTTGCTTCAAAAATTTGATACTCATCAATTATAAATTCTTTTCTTAGTATTGGTAAGTCGGTATTTTTTCTGGCAATAACTAAATCCTTTGATGATCCTCCAAAATACACCTTATCAGTTAAGATAGAGACTCCACATAATCCTGCATTTTGGTACCCTATAACTACCTCTCTAACAGATGAGTTTTTGTTTATTATTGATTTTGAGGGAGATTTTCTCTTATGCTCACCAATAATTCCGTATTTATTATTTAAAAGGCTTTTAGAAAGTGAGTTAGTAACTCTGTCGAATCCCTCAAGTTTTTCAAGATCTGAAAAAGAATTAATTCTTTTACTAAATTTTATTTCATTTTTTTTTGTTTCTATTATTTGATTTAGAATACTCATTCGCTACTTAAATTTTTTAATGTTTTCAATGTCTTTATAGCATTTCCAGACTCTAAAGATTCTTTTGCTTTCTCCATCCCTTCTTCAATACTACATCCCAATGAAGTTGAAATTGCAATTCCGGAATTTACTAATACTACATCATTTTGGCCATTAGTTCCCTTATTGTTAAGGATATCTATAAATATTTTAGCAGATTCTGAAATCGACTTTCCTCCTTTTATTGATTTTGGATTTAAAATATTTAAATTAAAATCGGAAGGTTCTAATATTTTCTCAGATTTATTAGAAATAATTTTAACTTTTCCGGTTAAAGAAACCTCATCGTAACCATCCAATGAATGAATAATTGAGAATTTTTTGTTCGATTTCTGAAACAGATAAGAATATAGTCGTGCTAATTCTAAACTAAAAACTCCGACCATTTGATTATTTGGAGATGAGGGATTGACAAGGGGACCTAGCATGTTGAAAAAAGTTTTAAGACCCAGTTCTTTTCTAATAGGAGCTACATGTTTCATAGCTGGATGAAATAGTGGTGCGTGTAAAATACAAATACCACTTTTTTCTATACATTTTTCTAAAAAGCTTTGATCATTAGAAAATTTAATGCCTAAATTTTCTAATACATTACTTGAACCACATGAGGAGGAAACTCCATAATTTCCGTGTTTTGCTACTTTAATTCCAGCTCCTGCTGTTACAAAAGCAGAAATAGTAGATATATTAAAAGTGTCTTTATTGTCACCTCCAGTTCCGCATAAATCAATAGTATTATAGCCTTTTAAATCAATTGGTATACATAACTCAATTAGAGCCTCTTTAAACCCTTCAAGTTCCTCAACTGTGATGTTTCTCATCATGTAAACAGTTAAAAACGAAGTAACATGTGAACTGTTGTATTTTCCACTAGAAATATTGATCAATGTTTTCTTGGCTTCTTCTTTAGAAAGAGTTTTATGAGCACTTAGTTTATTTAAAAGATCTTTCATTATTAAATTTTTAACCAATTTTTTAAAAGAGATTTTCCACTTTCTGTTAAAATGGATTCAGGATGAAATTGAACTCCTCTAATGTCAAGAGACTTGTGTTTTAGTGCCATTATTTGACCATTCTCATCAAGTGCTAAAACTTCTAATTCATCAGGCAAAGGCTCTTTAACTACCCAAGAATGGTAGCGCCCAACCTTCAATGGATTTGGCAAATTTTTAAAAATAGGGTCTTCTTTAATAATATTAATATTTGTTGCAACTCCGTGATACACTTTTTTTAGATTAATCAGATCTGCTCCAAAAACTTCTGCAATTGCTTGGTGCCCTAAACAAACTCCTAAAATACTTTTGGAACCAGAATAAAAGGAAATAATTTCTTTTAAAAGACCAGCTTCGTCAGGAATTCCAGGTCCTGGTGAAAGCACAATTTTATCAAATTCTTCAATTTCTTTAATTTCCACTTCATCATTTCTTTTAACGGTTACTTTAGACCCAAGTTCTTCTAAATAATGAACTAAATTGTAGGTAAAAGAATCGTAATTATCAATAACTATAATTTTCATAATTAAATTTTTTCAGCAATTTCTAATGCAATATTTAATGCACCAAGTTTATTATAAATTTCTTGTAATTCATTTTCAGCTTTAGATTTAGAGACAATTCCTGCACCTGCTTGAAATATTAGTTCATAATTTTTACTTAAAAACGAACGAATTATTATAGCATGGTTAAAATTACCTTCAAAGTCCATAAATCCTATTGCTCCTCCATAGAAAGATCTGTTGCAATTCTCATATTCATCTATCAATTGCATAGCTCTGTGTTTAGGAGCTCCAGTCAATGTTCCAGCAGGAAATGTATCGGCGGCAATTTGAAAAGTTGATGAACCATTTTTCTTAATTCCAGTTACCTTAGAAACTAAATGAATAACATGAGAATAAAATTGAATCTCTCTGTCTTTTTCTACTTTCACATCATTACCATTTCTACTTAAATCATTTCTAGCAAGGTCTACAAGCATCATGTGTTCACTATTTTCTTTATCATCTTTAGAAAGTTTCTCCGCCTTTTTAGAATCTTCTATATCATCTCCAGTTCTTTCAAATGTTCCTGCAATTGGATGAATCTCAGCTTTATCATTTTTAACAACTAACTGTGCTTCAGGAGAACTTCCGAAAATTTTATAACTACCATAATCAAAATAAAAAAGGTAAGGGGAAGGGTTTACTGACCTAAGTGCTCTGTAAAGATTGAATTCATCTCCTTTAAATTTTTGGGAAAATCTTCTTGAAAGTACAATTTGAAAAACATCTCCTCTATAACAATGTTTAATTCCTTTTTTAACAAGATCAATATATTGGGCGTCATTTATATTAGAATTTAATTTACCTACTTTAGAAAAAGGATAATTAGAAGATTTATTAGAAAAAATGTGATTTATTATCTCATCTAAATTATTTATTTTATCATAACTATGATGAAATAATTTTGCTTTATTATTAAACACATTAATAACAATTATATTAGAATAGAAAGCATAATATATTTCAGGTATATCTGGATTATTTTCTTTGGATTTAATGGAGATATTTTCAAAATACTTTACAGAGTCGTAGTTCATGTATCCAAAAACCCCATTATTTATAAATTTTTTATCGTTTTTTTTGCAATCAAATAATTTACAGAAATCATCAATCTGTTTAACAACATCAATATTCTTGTCAATTTCGATGGTTTCTTTTTTGCCATCGGGAAAGGATTTCGATATATAATTTCCTTGAACAGAAATGTGAGCAATTGGGTTAAAACAAACATAAGCATAGCTATTATCATTAGCTCCATAATCACTACTTTCCAATAAAAGAGAATTTGAAAAATTATCTCTAATTTTTAAGTAGACACTAACAGGCGTAAGTGTGTCAGCTAACATTTTTTTTTCGGATGTAATAATTTTATACAATTTCTTAGTTTTTTTAATCAAAAAAGGCCTGTCGCGAGACAAGCCTAAATATTTATATATAATTTAAATGGTCTATCGCAAGATATTTGTATATCCTAAGCACCACCAAATATTTAATTTTAAATTATTTAACATATATACAAATATATAAATCCTCTTTTATTTTACAAGTAAATAAATTTTAATTTTTTTAAAAAGATTTAGAAATATATATTTGAACTTAATAAATAATAAAATATGAATCTCAATCAAGATAAATGGATCGAATCAATAAGTAATTCTAAAAAAAGTATTGTACTAGACGTTAGGACTCCTGAGGAATATGATCAGGGCTTTATTAAGAACTCTATAAATTTAAATATATATGATTCTCAATTTTTTATGGACGAAATCAATAAACTAGATAAAAAAAATTCTATATATATTTATTGTAGATCAGGCGCGAGAAGCTTTCAAGCTTGTGAGTTAATGAGCCAATTTGGTTTTGAAAAGGTATATAATTTAGAGGGTGGTATTTTAGATTGGAAAGGGGAAATAATTCAAAACAAATAATTTTGGTAAAATTTAGATATTTTTTAGAACGTCATGGATTTTCTGTATGTTCAAGACTAGCAGAATGGATGGGTATAAGAGCTAAAAATGTTAGACTTTTTTTTATTTATATGAGTTTTTTTTCATTGGGTGTAAATTTTGCAATTTATTTAATATTGGCTTTTTGGTTAAAAATTAAAGATTTAATTTCTAGTAAAAGATCATCCGTTTTTGATTTATAAAAAAAACATTTGAATTATTACATTTAATTTGCATCTTGTTGTCAAATTAATTTTCCAAAAAAAATTTAAATGAAAAAAATACTTTTTAGCCTAATCTTTATTTTTTCTTCTTTTCTTTCTTTTTCTCAAGAAAAAGGTATAGATCAAAAGATTGACGAAGCATTTGCTCCAATTTCTAACTTTTTTAGTAACATCGTTTTTTTTCAAGTAGCTGGATACCCATTTGTAATTATATTACTTGTTGGTAGTGCAGCATTTTTTACTTTGTATTTTGGATTTCCTAACATCAAATATTTTTCTACCGCAATTAATGTAGTTAGAGGAAAATACGACGATTTAGATAATGATGATTCTTCTGATTCTAAAGATGGTGAAGTTTCGCATTTTCAAGCTTTAGCCACTGCCGTTTCAGGAACTGTTGGAAATGGAAATATTGCAGGTGTTGCTTTGGCAATCGCATTAGGGGGCCCTGGAGCTACATTTTGGATGGTTATTTGTGGGCTTATTGGTATGTCTACCAAATTTGTAGAATGTACTCTAGGTGTCCAATATAGAGATGTTGACAAAGATGGTGTTGTTTATGGTGGACCAATGTATTATTTAAGTAAAGGTTTAAAAGAAAAAGGATTTGAAACATTAGGTAAAATTACAGCTGTAATATTTGCTATTTGTTGTATTGGCGGCTCTTTTGGAGGGGGAAATGCTGCACAGTCTAACCAAGCTGCAGTTGTTATTAAACAGTTGTTAGGTTTGGAAAGTTCTAGTGCAGGTGCTATTATTGGTCC
>Ga0308001_10000424_pt1 | contig 19864 bp, 16 predicted proteins | sample Neamet5_FD_203167 | JGI IMG/M metagenome (GOLD analysis project Ga0308001, IMG submission 203167) | Marine microbial communities from water near the shore, Antarctic Ocean - #5 | ecosystem: Environmental > Aquatic > Marine > Unclassified | place: Southern Ocean | collected 2014-06-04
ACCCGTTGTATCTGTTCCTAATGCAACTGAATTTGCTTGTATTGTTACACTCATGCTTGGTGCTGAACTTGTAGCATTAAGTCCTAGTGCAATACTACCTGCAACATCACCTGTGAGTGTTAATGTTCTGTCATTTGTAAATTTGTCTGCAATTGTGGCTGTACCAGTTACTGGTCCTGTTAAGTGTCCAACAAATTCTGTTGAAGTAACACTTGTAAAACCGGTGCCTACGCCGCCCGTAATAGTCGCTGTGCCGTCTGTAAATGTAGCACCAGTAATTGTAGCACTTGCTGTGACATCACCTGTTACGCCCAGTGTAGTAACTGTGCCATCATCATTTTTAACTAGCAAGGTGTTAGTTGCGCCAGCGTATTCAAGTCTCACATTAGCGTCTGCTACGTTAGTACGCATGTCTAAGAATGCTGTGCCTGAATCAGCGTCAGCGTTAATTACATAACCATTTGCATTGTTAAGTGTTACTGTGTCTGAAAGATAAGTTGTATCGCCTGTAACTTGTAACGTTCCTGTTATTACAGTATTACCTGTGACCGCCAAATGGGTGTCTACGGATAAACTACCTTTTACTTTCAGATCCGATTCTGGGTTAAAATTCGATTGTTTTGTCATTATATTCTAAATCCTACAAATTTAAATAATTGCTTTAGTTGTATTTATCTTTCTTGCGGGATTTTTTTCAAGTCAAAAAAAAGCACACCTAAGTGTGCTTTTAATTTGTTTCTTTAGACCTTTAAGATAAATCTTATTGGAATGCAACGTTTGACAATGTTATTGCGTCAACGTAGTCTGCCGCGTTACCCAAAGATGAAGCAGTGTTAGTAAGTTCAATGTAACCATATCTGGTCATGAACGAAACTACTGGTTCAAATGTACTTGGATCCATTACTGGACCTGTTGACATTAATGGGATGTAAGGACAATAGAACGCAGGAGCATCAGTTTCTGATGAACCTTTGTATCCAACAAGTACTTTAGTTCCATCAGCCGCATAACTATCAACAAAAACTTTGATAGAGCCATTAAGGACTCCAGCTAGTTTAGTGTTAGTAGGTGCTTCGAATGAACCTTCAGTAGTTCTTGCGAACGTTGAAGTAGATGCTGATTGTAATATTGTAAGTGCTTCAGGTGAAACAACAATATAGTTACCAGCGCCACGTCTAGTTCTAGCCGCGATTCTATTCGCCGCTCTATTGATCTCAATAGCCAATACCGCATGTCTGTCACCGACGTAAGTCTGTGTGCCAGTTACTGCGTTAAAGTCTAGGGTAGTACCTGCGCCAGCTAGAGATCTTAGTGAACCAATAATTTCTTGGTCAATTTCTACTACGATTTCTTGTGCCAATGCCTGCATAATTTCAGCTTCAACATCAAGACCATGCATTGATTCAGCATCTTGTGCCGCTTCAAATGTCCATCTTGCAGATAGACGTCTTGTTTTTGCTTCAACTGTTTGTTTTAAGATTTGGATGCTTAATTTCTTACCAGCAGTTCCTTCACTACTTGCAGTAGCGTCTGGATTTCCTGAGTAAGCGTTAGCAATCTTAAATGGGCTAAGAGCCTCATCACCTGGGTTCACGCCAGTTGCCGCTTCGGCATAACGTGTTCTTAGTGTGTGGATTTGCCCAACTGGGCCACTCATAGGCTGTACGCCCACAAGTTCGTTAGCTATAACTGAAGGCATAACCCTTCTGATTAGAGGTAACATTACTTTGTTTAATGTAGCAACGTTGCCAGCCTGTGTAGCACCACTTGATGCTGATTCCTGAATATATCTTTTAGTGTTTTCCAGGACTACGTCCAAAGTACTCTTTCTAGAACCGTTAAGTCCTTCTAAAAGTGCGTCTTTGGTAGCTGACCAATTGCTCTCAAATAATTCTGCCATTTCTTATCTCCTAATTTGAAAGTCCGGCTAATTTACGGATTTGGTTAATTTCAACCACGTCCTGTTCATCTTCCGATGAAGGCTGAACGTTTTTATTACCAGTGTGTGTTGACACAACTGATTCATTAATTGCTTTCCTACTCTCTACTGCTGGAACTTCTCCATCTAAAACAGATGGGAGATACTTATTGAATTGCTTCTCTAAGTTCTCAGTCTTTACACTTTCGAGTAAATCTACCATTAATTCTTTTTTGCTTTTGCTAAGAGGTTTAAGTAGCTCACTTAATGCATCTTTACGATTCATTAAATCATTAGCTACGTTCAACTTAGATTCAACTAGTGATTTTGCTTCAGCAGTGGCTACCGCTTGGGCTTTAGTTTCTTCTAATGTTTTCTTAACGTCTGCGATTTCTTTCTGTAAGTCTTTTACATCAGAGGTTTCATTCAAGTAACTTGAACGATACTCATTTGCAAATGATTCAAATATTCTACGACCAAAATCGTTTTCTCTTGCGGCGGTAATATCGTCTTTAAAACTGGAAACGTTCTCTTTTACAATAGCGTTTACTGTTTTTTCAACTGTATCAGCGGCACGTTTAATGAAGTCTGATTTTGATTCAGCAAGTTGTTTTTTGCCTTCTCTCATCATTTTCACTTTTTGCTCTACTAGTTCCTGCTTGTCTGAATGGAATTCTTTAAGCTCTCCAGCCAGCTGTTCAACAACAAAATCGTCGAGTTTAGTTACATGTTCTGCAACGTTAGAACGTTCAGCTCTTAACTCTTTAATCTCTTTTGCTAGTTGTTCAGACACAAACTTGTTTAGCTTTGTGCTATGTTCACTGATAGCCTTTTTATAAGCAACTCTTTCACCAGCAACAGCTTTTTTATCTTCAGCAATCTCGGCAACTTCTGCTTCGATACGCTGATGAATAAAACCGTCAACTGCTTCAACAATAAGACCTTTGTCATGCTCATATCTCTGAGCAAACTCTTCTCTTAATTCTGCTGTAAGTTGTTCTTTGGCTTCGGCAAGACGACTTTCCCATGCCTCAACGATACTTGTACGAACTTCTTCGTTAATATCACTAGACTCGATCAGGTCCTCAAAATTTACTGCCATAGTAGTCTCCTACCTCAATTTTAATTCATTAATAAAATTAATGATTTGTTTAGTTAGATGCTTCTCAGCACCAATGTTTCCGTGTGTATAGTCTTTAGCGATCTCATGTAACATGCTACCGCCTTCCATATTAAACAAAGACTCATAAATTGTCTTTGGATAAGCATCGGGCGCCGAAGGTTGAGCAACAATATCAACAGTAATGATATCAAAATCAGACACACGACCTGACTCATTAACATTACCACTTCCTCTACTACTTACTCCTAACTTTGCACCAGCTTTTAATAAAGCTCTTGCAATGTTTCCCATCGGTGTATCGATAATTTTCAATTTACCCATTCCATCACTGCCATCACATTGCATTTCTGTAATGATATGACTAACTCTGTCTAGGTTAATTTGTAACTCTTCTGGGTGATCTAACTCACCCATCACAGTCTCACCAGTTGATAATCTTGCTGTAACGTTCTCAACAGCACGTTGGATTTCATCTTTTGGATAAACCCTGCCATTCTGATTTTTAACATCGCCTTGGATGAATAAACCAGCCATAAATAAATCCTTTCCGTCATTAGATTCAAGTAATTGAATCTTACTGGCTTCTGGACTCATATATTCGTATAACTTACGCACTATTAATATACCTTAAAGTTCAGTTATGCCTTTTTAGGCAAAACCTTGATGTTATCAGTTGGTGTATGGTCTTTAGCTGATTCGCCTTTTTTGCCTTCGCCGCCGTCGTTAGCTTTAACAGGTGTTCCTGCTCCAGTTACTACAGTTGCTTTTGGCTTTTTAGTTAAAGGGGATTCTTTGCTGTCTGCTTCGCCACCTTTTGGTGCCGCTACAGTGTCAGACAATTTAGTAGCTTCTTCAACTACTTCTTCGTCTTCTTCAACTTCCTCGTCTAAATCATATTCAATTGACTCTTCTTCTGGCTGTTCCATGTCCATTTCCATGTCCATGTCTACTGGCAATTCTTCGCCTTCGCCTTCTTCTTCGCCTGAAAGTAATTTTTCAAATTCAGCTCTTAAATCTTCAAGTTCGTCTTCTAAACTGTCGACTTTGTCTTCTAAATCTTCTTCTTCACCAGCTTCTTCTTCGCTTCCGAATCCGCCAATCTCATCGTCATCAATTCCAGCGTCTGTATCTGCTACATCGCTAACAAAATCTGCTTCTGGATCGCTATCATCAATAGCTTCTTCAACTGCTTCTTCTTCTGATTCCTCAGACTCTTCAACTGCTTCTTCTTCAGTTTCTTCAGTTTCGACTACTTCATCTTCGTCTAAGATACGCTCGTACTCGGCTCGAGCAGTTTCAACGACATATTCGTGAAGTAGCTCTTCGGCACGCTCGTTATCTTCTGCAAGTAGTAGTTCGAGAACTTGTTCTAATTTATTGCGTTCTGACATTATTGAGCTCCTATAATTATAGTATAAAATGAATGTTTTTTATGCCGTTATACAGCAAAAATTGTATTTACATCTTAATATGTGTAATACTTATACGGTGGTGGGGTTTTTGAATAGTTATAGGCTAAAACAAGCCCATTTGGAATGAAATGTGTGATTATAGTGTATATGTAAAGAATATTTATACTTTGCTACGTTTAAGAAAACTACGTTGTTAAATACGGTTTTAGTGTTTCAACATAGGCTTGGTGTGCTTCTAACGGCAAGTGGTGGTCATATTGTGTGCCTGGACTATTTTCCCATCCGCCCCATAAGTCATCGCACACTGACAAATAATCTGCTATGCCTTTCTGCTGTAGCATGGTATTGGGTATATCCCATTTAGTGCATACCTTAGCATAAGGATCCCTAGACACCATATCATATCCTTCTGCCCAGTCAAATGTGTTGGGTGAGAATATAACTTTTTTGCCTTTTAATTGCAATTTTTGTAAGGCATAGGTTAATATCATTTGCTGTTTGTGTCTCTGTACATCAGCATCATATATGTACAAAAAATGCTTTTTTAGTGCTTCAAAACTATTGTTAGTAAATGCTCTTTCGTATCGTTGTACTATGTTATTGTCTGCTAAAGTCTTATCTATATCTTCATTAAAGATACTGCCGTAACTGTCTATCATTATCGTAGGAGCATATCCTTTGCCATAGCCGGGAGCATGTTCGTCCCTATACTTCTCTATCAGCACATGGTTAAAATCTACGTTATCCCAGCCTTTTTCAGGATCGTAACGTGGCGAGTCTTTAAGTTTGATTTCTTCTCTAGTAACTGTTGTAGCATTTATAATAAACACGTCTGGATCGTAGTGTTTTAATGCATAGTCTACTTGTAGTGCAATGCCAAAGTTACTACAACCAGGTTTAGCTAAGTTGTAATATTCTGCATTTATGTGTGAGGATATTAAAGAACCGAATTCGATTCCTTTATGCTGTGGATCTACTGAGGACCATGAGCAACCGCAAACGGCTAGCTTCATTTAAAATTCCGGAGTTGCTTCAGCGGCTTTGGCATACATAAGTGATGCAAATTCACGCTGTTCTAAATTCTCTGACTTTTTAATTTCTCTATATTTTCTTAACTTGTTCAGTGTTTTTAAAGTAAGTTTAGTTTTTCTAGTATCGTCAAGAGATCTGCCAACTGACCTGTCATTTTCTGGATTGTAAAATTCTGTTAATCTCATTATAAGTTTCCATCTGGTATTTCTGAACCAGGTTCCATTCCGCTAACATCTGGACTCATTACATCATCCATTGGTGCTGGTATGTCTTCTACCGGTGCCATTATGTCTAACGGAGCACTTGGGCCAGGTCTAACGCCTACATTTCGTAAGCCTACATCTTCTGCGCCGTCTGTATTGTATTTATTCTCCATCTTCCAATAATGCTCGTTATCCTTCATCTCTTCTTGCGTTAAGCCTAAGTACTTCTTAAGTTTAAATTGCTGACTTAAATACGGTACTGCTTCTAAACTGCCGAATAGCTGTGCTCTTTGAAGGTTCATGTCCAAGTCTCTGTATGAACTGAAGTTTTGAGGTACTGTTAATTCTAATTTAAATGTACTTGAATCAAGCTCAATGCCTTTATAGTTTAAGAACATTTTAAATTCTCTATCTAATGTTCGTATAATTTGCTTTTGTAGTCTTTGACAAAACTTAGCAAATTGAAATTCTTGTATGTATGCAACGCCTACTTTACCGTCAGTTGTTGCCGCTGTTCCATCATCTGGGCCAGTAGGCAAATATGAACTTGGTACTCTCAATCCTCTTAGCAGTTTGTTGTTAAAGTATTTTAAGTCGTCAATTTGACCTAAGTTCTCACCGCCAGGCAATGTATCAACTTTACTACCACGACCGTCTGCCGTTTGAGCAAAGAAGTAATCTTCTAACATACTCATTGGATTGTAAGCCGCATCTGCAACATTGTTGCCGTCTTTGTTTTTGTTAGGTACACGTTTTTGCTGTACTTCATACTTAACACGTTCTAAGTACTGTTGTGCTTTATGAGGAGGCATATTACCAACGTCAATCATAAACACTCTTCTTTCAGGTGCTCTATGAACTCTGTAAATAATAATACTATCTTCTAATAATTCTTTTTGTTTAAAAACTTTAAATACTGGCTCTAATACGCTAATGCCAAAGGGCCATGAATGATCCATGCCTTCTGTTAAACTAATATGTACTACATGCTGTGCATCAACTGGACTACCTGTTGTAGCACCTTGGTCTCCGCCCATAGGCGAATAGTTACTAACACTAGTTCCAACATTGCCACCTGCCATCATGCCGCCACCTGCGCCATATGGTCTGGCATGTAATGCCGCGGCACTTGTTGCCGACATTTGTTCAAAGTTAACGTCTAAGTTTTTAATAAAGTAAGTTTCAATCTTCTTACCTTCACTTTCGTTAACAACAACCTTTTCAATGTTTGCTGGGTCAACCCAAAATAGTTTATAAGTTTCTGGATCTCTAATAAAGAACTGGTCTCCGTATTTAAGAGTGTTCCTTACCATTTTAAAAGCTCGTCTTCTTAGCTCGTTGTTGTTACACCATTGATCAAGTGTTTTGCTAAGAATTTTCATTTCTGTTTCGCTAGGATCTTCTGTAAACTCGAATATGAATGGTAGTTTAGTGTACTCGTCATCTTGTGAGCAAAATTCTGCAATAATATCTAGTGCCGCATTGATCTCCAAGTCGTTGTCCATTTGGTCATACTGAATATAACGCATAAGTCTGTTAGGACTGCCTGCATATACTTCAGGTAACCAACTGCTAAACCGAGCCGCACCAAATTGTCCAGCTGACTGCCCATCAACGTTCGAAGGCATTCCTCCGTTTGATGATGTTGCATTAAAATATTTTCGCCAAGTTGCCATAAAAGTTCCTTTATATGCGTATATTTATCACTTTAATGAAATAATGTCAAGTCTTTTTGAAATTAGTCGTTTAGAACTTTAGTAGCTTTGATTTGAGCCTTTAATAGCTTGTTATTTTCGGTCTGTAATGATATTAGTTCGCCTATCCTATCTTCGTTAGGAGTTGGGGTTGTTGAGGTTGGTTTTGAATTGAAGTCGTCCATAGTAGTATCTACTTTGGGCTTGGTATCTTTTTGCTTTTTAGTTTCTGGGAATTGTGCGGCTGTGTCAACATCTGTTCCAGTGTTGCCATTAAATCCAGTTAAGTCGCCACCCTTTCTCTTCTCTAACTGTTCTCTTCTTCGTTTGGCTCTGCCAGCCGGTGACCTATCTATTGCCGTAGGTATCGGCACAGAGTCGAAGATGTCTTCATCGTCGGCGCCTGTATCCTCACCAATTGGCAAAGCTTCTGGTCTTCCTATGCCCGTTGTTGTTGTCTCTGCAAAACTGCCAGTTCCGCCAGCCATCTGATCTTTCTTACTTCTAATGTCCATCTTTGCAAACATCACATCGTTCTTAAGCCCTTGTTCGTCATCCATATAACTCATCGTATCAATGTCGGGGCCTTGTTTTAGAAGCTTTTCAGCCGTTTGTAGTCGTTCTGTTAACTCTTTTAACGATGTACTAGCAATATATAAGTCCTCATCGCTCATGATATCTGTGGTATCTGTTGGTGTTTTAGTTACACCTTTTTCTACTAATGGCGCACTAGTTTTTTGTAGTGCTTTCTGTCCTGCTTTACTAGTAGGAACGTTTGACATGTCTGTGTTTACTTGCTTGGCTCCTGCTGAACTACTACCGCCTATTAATCCTAATGCCGCTATTTTTAATAAATCTGCGAAGTTTATATCGGCTATTTGCTGTGCTAGATAGGCTATGCCATCGCCCATTATGTAGAACCCTTGACCAATACCGGCACCGTCGAAATTACCTAATGCTTCATTAAGTTGTGCTGTACTTGTGGCAAACATTCCCATGTGTTTAGATTGGCTTTCTAAATTGTCGAATATAACAAATGGGTCGTCGCCCATTTTCTCAAACGAGTCTCCAACATGTTTCATATTAACAGCGAACTTAGTTATGTTACTTCCAAATATCATTATGAATCTAGATTCTTCTGCTAACAGTAGGAACATGTCGCTCATTTCATTCATTCGTGCCATTGTGTTAAGTAATGTTACAGGTAGTTTTATTATTGCCTGTTGTAATAATACAAACCCTTTAGCTATAATTAATAACGGCTTTACACTAATGCCAGCAAGTCCGTCGATAAACTTTTTCATTTTTTCTATAGGACTGTCTGCTCCAAACAATGCTCCGATGCCGTCTTTGATACCGCTCATTAATGTACCGCCGCTCATAGCACTCATGCCGCCACCAAGTGACTTCATTGCGCCGCCAGCCATACTCAAGTTTTTCATATCCACACGGTTAAATGCATATAATGAATCTGCTAGTCTCTCCATAACAGGTCCTGCCATAGAGCCAATAAGCATAAATGGTAACATAGGGGCCATTAGCGTCATAGCGGCTCCTACTGCCAATAATCCGCCTGCTGTATTCATTAGTCCACCACCGTCAACGTCTGCCAGTGCTGATAAGCTAGGGCCGAAGTTTTTAAGAGGCTCATTAATTAACTGCATAGCAAGACCTAATGGTATTAATGCAAGACCCAATGCTCCAATGGCTATTGCGCCTGTTATAATAAATGGTGATATAAAACTAAGTCCTGCCGCCGCTATACCTAATACTACAAGTCCTGCCGCCAACACGCCAATTGTTTTAAGACCAACATCTTTCATTAATTGGAGTCCTTTGCCTAATGGAAGAATTGATAATCCTAATAGTGCTATCGCCGCCGCTCCTGTGAGCATCGATCCTGATGCTTTACCTAGCACCGTGGCTAGTGCCGCCAATCCGCCTAGTGCAATTGTGCCTTTTACAATTGAAGTCCACTCTACATCATTGAACTGTTTAAGTCCTACAGCCGCTAATCCAACTGATGCACCTAATAATGCAATTGCCGCCGCGCCTTTAAGTACTTTAGTGTCGCCAAATTTCTTAACGCCATCTGCTATTCTTTGTAGGAAGCCGCCTGTTTTGCCGCCTCCGGATAATGCTGATTCGGTCATACCAGTGGCTTTACTGCCTGCCGCTTCCAGTCCGCTTCCAACTGCTGTGGCACCGCTACTTGATACTCTATTCTTTATCGTGTCTGCAAGTGCTCCACCAACTCCGGCTTGTACTTTTCCGGTAACTGCCTGCATTGCAAGGGCTTTCGCCGTCGACAATGCAATTATCACAGGAACTGCCGCGGCTAGCAACTTTAATAGGCCAGAAGTTATTGCTGAGCCTATGTCTCCTAACAGTGTCTGAATCACTCCAGCGAAGCCGTCTTTATCGAAAGCTGTTTTGATATATTGGGCAAAGTCTGCTAATTGATCTGCCGCTACTTTAATCCATTTAGCTAAAGTTGTCGCCATTTTGCCTACTCTGTCGCCCATACTCATTGCGGCTCCACTCATATCGTCTACGCCAAAGCCAAAGATGTCTAGTATTTCCTTGAAGCCGTCTGATATTGCTCCTGTTACTTCTGGATCTGAGAATAAACTGTAGAATGCATTCTGGGCTCCGCCTGATATCTGTGCCATTACTTTATTAAATTGGTTAGTACCCTTTTGTACTAAGTCCATTTGAAAGCCTGTGCCTAATGATTTATTAATATCTTTCATTTTGCTTTCGGACTGTTCAAACTGTGCTATAGCGTTTGCCATAGTTTTTGCTGATTCGTCGCCAATGTTAGCCATTGCTCTGATACGTTGTTTTTCACTGTGGCTAAGATTGCCTAGTGTCGACGTTAGACCTTCTACCATTCCTTGTGCTTGGTCTTGGCTTAATGTGCCGTTTTGTACTGCTGTTATATATTCGTTCATCGGGCCTTGAAGATTAGGTAATGCTGTTACCATACCAATAGCCGCTTGGCTCATTCCAATAGCACTTGTATTCGCCGCTTCCTGGAATGCTGTTGCAAGATCGGCTCCTGCTTTTCCGCCCATAGCCGCCATGCCAGAAGCAAATACTTCTATGCCGCCAATAACATCACTTCGTACTGCATCGTTAAATTGCAGAAGTGTTGCTGTTAATTGACCTTCGTCTAATAGCTGACTTACAAAGTTTTGTAATTCTGCTGTACTCACACCAATTGCTGTTGAGTATGCTTGTTGTAATCTTGTTGTTCTTGCTACTTGTTGGTTTAATCTTCCCTGGTCAACATTACCCAAGTTTAACATTGCTTGTCGTCTATCTAATGCTTGTCCAAAACGATCCATGCTGTCCTGGAAACTTAAACCAAGTTCCTCTGACGTGTCTGCCGCAAATTTCATTGTGTCAGTAAATCTACCAAAGCCCTGAGTTGCTATTACACTAGAAGAATTTGCCATTCTCTGTGCCGCACCTGCAAAACCGTCGCCCAATGCACCCAGTTGTCCAATTGCTTGGGTAGTAGTTTTACCCATATCAGTGTAAGTACTGTTAAACCCAATACCAACTGAAGTAAGGTCGTTAATTGCACTGCCGGCGCCCATCATTGCTTTACTAATAAAGCCTGCGCCTGTTACTGCCGCGCCGCCAAGTAGCATACCTGCTTTAAATACGCCTCCGCCAACAAAGCCTACTGCTCCGACAAGTTGTTCGCCTGTGTTTTCAAAGTCGTCTATAACTTTAGTAGCAAAGGATTTATATTCCTTTTTGTCTACTTTATTGCCGTCTCTGATAGCATCTTCGTTACCTTTGATGCCCCTAATCATTTCTTGTAAGAACCCGCCGGCTTCTTTAGCCTCTTCCTGTCTAGCTTTGTCAGAACTTTTTTCGTCTTTTGCATTGTTAGTTATTGCTAAATGCATCTTCTTATTGTTCTCTACTAGTGCTTTAAGGTCTTTGTCTGACACACCGTTATTTTTTGCAATCTCTTGAAGTACTTTGGATACTTCTTCCATGGTGGATTCTGTTGCCCAATCTGGGAAACGAAAATTCTGTCCTTCTATGTTAAATTCAACTGCCACTCAGTATTTCCTTTAAAACTAGTTTTAATGTAGATAAATAAGTACTAAGTTAATCATTAGATAAAAATTTAACTACAAACGTATTTATCTTAAAGAATTAACAGGAGTTTTAATGAGCAAAAATATGAACAAAACGCAGAATCCGTTAAGTGCCTACTTCAGAGCACCAAAGATATTCACAAAAATCCCTAGTGGTGGTAAATTTTATGACGAAGGTATTGTCGTATTCAATGATGATAGTACCCAAGAATTAGCAATTTATCCAATGACTACTAAAGATGAGTTGTTATTAAAAAATCCAGATGCTTTATTAAACGGTGAGGCAGTTGCTTCATTGATCCATTCATGTGTACCAGAAATTAAAAATGCAAGAGATTTATATAGTGCTGACGTAGATGCATTACTAATTGCAATTAGAGGTGCAAGTGGTGGTGATGATGTTGATGTTGCCGCTAAGTGTCCAAAGTGCGAAACTACTACTGACGTAACTGTAAGTGTTGCACAAAGTTTGCAGACAATGGAAGAACTAGACGATGTCTACGAAGTTACTCTTGCAAACGGACTTGTTATTTCAGGTATGCCATTTAGTTATAAGAACACTATTAAGGCAGGTGTTGCCAGTTTCCAAAGTACAAGAAGTATGCAAAGTATTTCTGCATTAGACGACGACATGGAAAGGCTAAAAGCATTTAATACTAGTTTTGTTAAACTAGCAGACTTAAACTTCGAGTTATTGATTGATGCTATTTATAGTGTTAGTTTTCAAGATGAGAAGGGCGAAGATGCTGTTATTAAAGACAAAAAAGTTATTAGAGAGTTTTTAGAGAATACTGATAACAACGTTGGAAAAGAAATTGAAGCATTTATCAATAGCATTAATGCTAAGGGTGTTAATAACGAGGTGCAAGTTGAATGTAGCAATGAAGAATGTGATAACACATTTAATTCTACTATTAACTTTGATCCTGTAAATTTTTTCACGGGTTCCTAGGGTCAGCCGAGCCTGAAGAAATTTCAGCCTACTTAGGTAAACTCGAGAAAGAAGGTCAAGCAATTTCTAAACAAGTAGCCGAGCTGGCTATTTTTAGTGAGGGTGCCGTTTCGTATACTGAGGGTTGGCACCTGAGTCCATCTGAGCGTGAAGAACTTATAAAGACCTTAAACCGCTACAACAAAATGAAGAGCGGTGACAAGAGTCAAGACTGGATGGATTAAAACTGTAAGTTAAATCCTATTTCAAATGTGTCGCCATCAACTGAACTAGTAGTTGCTTTAGCATAGAACATTTTATATGTGTGCATTAGTGTAGTTCTAAATGCAACATCATTGTTACTAAATTCAGATACCAATCCACCGTCCCACACAATGCTTGTATTACTCAAGCTCTGGTGCATACTAGTACCTAATGTTAAGTATGTATTTCCGTACACTGATGTGTGCATACCTGTTACATCTACATATAATTCTGCATCGTTTAAAGTAAAGTCTTTTACTGTGATGTTGTACTGACTGTTTTCTTCTGTAAAGCCTTGTACTGACGTCTTATACATTGCTAGGCCCGTTGTAACATGTAGGTTAGGTAGTATAGGAGTAGTATATTCTGCAAATGCATTTAGTGTAGAAACATCTAATTCAGCAGTACCGTTGCCATACCATTTGCCGTTACTGTTAGCACCGATCTTGTCTGTCATATAACCTAAACCGTAATGGAATTGTCCTGTTTGCTTGTCCAAGTATACTAATGCACCGTTAGATGTGTTGCCTACTGTAACACCTATGTTATCAAAATTGTGCGAGTAACCTTGAATACCTGTAACACTATTTCTTGCCATAAACACATTGTCGCTAAGTGTTGCATTTTTAATATTATGGAACAATGTTTTATTATCAGCAATAGTCTGTGCGTACTGCAATGGCTTATTAAGTAGTTCTGATCTCATTTCTTGTAACTGCGACGGTGGATCTAAACTAATAAAGAAACTAGTAATTGTTTGTGTGTCTGATGGTTGCATAATATTTGCGCCAATAAAGTCGTAATCATATTTGCCATCTACTTCAACAGGGAATAACATATTAAATACAGGATTATTATCTGGTACAGCAAACTGGCTAGTTTCTGTGTAAGTGCCATCGCCATTGTTAATCATAGCATACGCTCGGTCTTGTGAAGTAACTAGTATATCGTCAATGCCATCATGATTGAAGTCTAGTATATAAATGTGGTTCACGCCGTTGTTAATTCCTTCTATTAACTCTTCGGCCCTAAATGCCGCATGGTCAAATGTTCTGTCGCCGTTGTTAGTTAAGAACTGTAACACATGCCCTTGATAATAATTTTCGCCGTCTGTGTTTGCTATAACTAAGTCTAGTAAGCCGTCTGCATTAACATCCGTTGCCTGCATATCGAATGCAATATTATATTCATAATACCCAGGAGGTAATGCGGTGTAGTCTGTTGTGTAATCTGATTCAGTGTTGCCCCAATAAATGCCACCTACACTATCTCCACCTAAGGAAACATAGGCGCCTTGACTCCAGCCTAGTGCAATATCTCCAAAACCGTCACCATCAAAATCTGCTATTGTTGTAGATGTCGCAAAGTGAGTATCATGACCTACTTTGAACCTAGTGTCTTTAAAGTTACCTGATCCGTCATTTAGCATAAAGAACTTGTATCCGTTCCCACCGTTCGTACCCATATCAGCAACGGGTATTGTGTTAGGCATAAAGATGTCATTAAAGCCGTCTCCATTTAAATCACCTACAGCATGGTCATGAACCATCAATCCAACTTCGACCCCATCTTTATTTTTGTTTGAAAGCATAAAGTCTGGCAAGTTATCATGCGACTTTATAAATTTGCCATTATCAGTTAACCACAAGTTACCTGTGTTAAACAAGTCTTTATTACCGTCGCCGTTTAAATCGTATTGGTGTGCAATACCCATGTTGTATTCTTGTACAGGCGCATCTTCTCCGTTATACCAACCCATGTTAGTCATAGTCGAATCTTGTCCATACACTAACGGACATACTCCGTTATCAAACACACTACAATCTAATGCAAAGTGTCCTTCGCCGTCATTAATAAATTGTAATGCTCGTGTGCCAGGTATCGTATTTCGGTCACCGAATGTTTGTACCCACACAACAAAGTCGTTATGTCCATCTTGGTTGATATCATTTTCTATAACATAACTTGCATTGGTCATCCAAGCACCTGGACCTGTATATTCGTCTGAGTCTGGATTGTTTAAGTCTTTGCCGCCGTGACTACCATTAATAGTAACTTGCAAAAATGCAAAGTCTTCAACAGTGTATTTGCCGTTAACCCAAGTTGTATCATTATAATCGCCTACACCATAAGACACATTGTTATAACCTAACGCACTATTAGTATTTTCAAAGTTATCTGAAAAAGTCTCAAACTGTATTCGCTTGTCAGGTGATGTAGTAACCGTTGTTGGAGGTGTTACTACAGTTGGGGTGGGTGCAGTTGTACTGCCGCCGCCACTTGCACATGCACCTAAGCCTAATGATAAAAGTATTGCACAGAAATTAATCATTTGCGTATTCCCCTTTTTATTTGTTAACATGTTTACAATTTCCCCTATATGTGTAGCCAGGACAACTACATTTACCGTCCTGTATCGTGTAAGTCTTACCGTTACTGCCTTGAACAACAACAACATCATCTGCTAATTGCTCGTCTGCCTCACCTAACTTAACAAACTTACGTCTGCTTTTGCTAAACTGCTTTAACGGATTATTAAACGTTTTAAGTTCAGCAGTTTCGGATGGCTTGTATGCAACTAGTTGCCCAGCACCATTAACATGGTAAATCCCATTGTTAACGGAGTACTTGCCCCAGTCAGTTACTTCTTGCAGTATCTCTATCATAGTGTTATCCTTTTTGCTAAACTAAGTGTATATTATACTAGGAAACTGCTTCTATGTCAAGTTTTTTACCAGTTTTTCTGGTAACTTTTACTAAAATAATGGTTATAGGAGGTATCAAAGCATATAAATACAGTTAATGTACACAGAACCACAAATATATGCCAATCTAAGTACCTTACAAGGCTATGATAGGCAGGAATTCACATATAACAACATTATTCAATGTGTGTTTCCGTATGCCAAACTAAAGCATTTAGATTGGATAACAGATGATTTTGTGGGCAAATACGCCATCACAGAAGATACTATAATAGGTGCAGAATCCATACTAGCAAACAGTTATTTAAAAGCACACACCGATATTATACGCAGAAGTAACTTGCTTATTAATGTAGGGGACAATGTTGCATACGTGGAACATTCTAACGATGGTGTGTTGGTCGAGGTTGCTATACAGCCGGGCGAAAGTTTATTAATCAACACTAACCTATTACACGGATCCAATAACAAAACAGATGAGGACTTCAAGTTCCTCACAATTAACACTAGACAAGCATACCAAAAGAGAGTTGAATATGGGTAGAAAGATTATTGTTCGAGAACCTAGATTTCCTATAGAAGGAGAATACACGTTAGATCACTCTGGAAAACTTGTAGTATATAAAGACGGTGAGTGGATGGCGGCAGGACATGAGTAAATTTAGTACCGTATACGATTTTAAATTAGACATACCTGCAATACTAGAACTAGAGCAGGAAGTTGTTAACACTATACCCGAAAGCAAATACTACATGCACAAGGATCCAGATCGTACAGACATAGTACAAGACATACTAATGCTTTCAGATTTATCGTGTTTGGAAAAAATTAAAGAACTGTTAAGTCCTATACAAGTGTTAGCGGAGCATAGTATTGGATTTGAAACTGTTCCTGCAAACGAACATGTTATAAATCATAATGACTATCTGTTAGGTTGGGGCAATCCATTTACTCGTAAGTGCAATATGTTATTCAATCTAGAGGATCACCCTATCTATATAACGCATGGGAAGGAAAATGAATCTAAGTATATTATGCCAGGTCAAGTCATGGCATTAAATGTACAACTATCACATGGATGTGACCACAGAGATATCGATGTAAGTTCTAAAATGTTTTCAATTAATTTACGGATGAACTATTTCGATACCGTAGCATATTTAAATACCATAATTAATTAAAAGCTTCATGTCCTTCAAAATACATGCCTATCATTACATATACCGCAATGTTAATAAAAATACATAGCGACATCATAATTCCATAAGTCATCAAAACCTGTTAAACAAATCAGCCGCATTACATTGTGGCTGAGCTCTACAAGTGAAGATGTTCCTATTCCATGTTATTGGATCTGGCATGTAATCAAACTGTGATTGTTGATTTATTGAAAACTTTAACGGCACACTACTACATGCCGTTAAAGTTACTACTAGTATTAAAGTTTTTGCTATTTTAGTCAGCACCGTTTTCTCTCCGTTTGTCTAATAGTGATGTGTATCCTTCTTCGTCTAAGTGTGTTATAGCTAACCAGGCGTGGGTCATTTCGTCCCCTGTTCTACTACCGCCCATTACCCACATATCAGAGTCTGGGTTGTTTGGGTTATCTGATGTGTTGTCGTACCATTGTTTCAATACAATAACTGCACCAGCTGGAATTAGCGGTGCTACATCTGGAGCATATAAATGACTGTGATGCCATGTTGCACTCCAATTTGATACTTGGCTAATTTGTTCTGTTTTGCCTGTGATAGGATAGAATATTTCCAAACTTGCGGCATTCATTCTTAAATGCCCGTGTGGTTGAAAACTGTCTAATCTCACAGGATGGTCAAAACTGTGGAAGCCTTGTGTCATGTGATAACCGTTCGGAGCAATAACTATATCGTCTTGGTCACCTAAGCGATACAACGATAAGTCTTGCTTATACTTTAATGTTTCACTTTCTTCTTGTGAGTATAGCCAAAGTCCTATCTCTACTACATTGTCTTTGATTACACTCCCAGGAGCCATTGCGCCTAATCCACCTGGGTACATATGAATGTCCCAACTTACTTCTGCATTTGCTGGAATAGTCCTGCACACACCCTCTGGTACTATCTCACCCCATTTACCCATTGCATATTCTGTTAACATGCCCTGGTTACCGCTCTCAGTTATAATACTACTGTTGGCGTGATGTACTACTGCTTTAGCTTCGCCACGTGGCTTAACTTGTACTGCTTTTATGCAACGATCCTCTGTTAGTCCAGTCGGAACTAAATGCTTATGCCACAAGTCGTTACCACTTGCAGGAATGTCTATTGCTACACTGGGTATAACTGTATCGGGTAAGCCAAACTGCTCAGTGAAACTCCATGCTTCTGGATCCGGTAGTTGTGCTGTCTGCACCGTTATGTCAGGATCACCTCGTAGGCTTCCTTTATCTACCCATTCCACAATTGTGTCTATATCCATTTGAGACAGACGCCAATCTCCTTGCAAGTCTTGTATGCCAATTCCATGATCGTATGCGTATGGAGGCATCTCTCTTGTCATTACTTTATAACTTATAAGAGGAGCCCATGGTCTAACTTGTTCGTACGTTTCAAAACTCATTGGTCCTATGCCACCTGCTCTATGGCATACTACACAATTGTTATTAATAATATCAGCAACGCCTGACACATAGTCTGTTGCCCATGATGATGTAGACACAGTGGCTAAAAAAGCCGTGAGTATATACTTGTACATGTTTTTTCCTTTGGATTGCGTATCAACTACGAGCGAGTGCTCTAATACTAATATAACCTTATGTTATATTCTTACATATATTTATCTTAATTGGATAAGTTCTAGAACTGTTTATATATGTTTGTTACAATTAATTACAATTAGCTTTTTAGATACTTCGTATCTTTTCCAACTACTAACTTCATTCATTACATTCATTTCAGTTCTTGTTAGAAAGTTTCTAATTAGTTAATTAATGCGATATCATATAGTTGGAGTCATACTTCTCCTATTGCAAGGAGAAGCTGTTCGGAAAATATAGTGTCTGTCGACATCATATGAGCCATCATCATCTCTAACTCGGGTGCTATAAGGAACCAGTGAGCTTTCTGTCCCCATACACTACCGTCTCATCTCACGGAAATTTATGTAACCTTGTAGAGTTTAGTTACACAAACTTGTAGGTTGCTTTTTCTCATTGCCTACATCCTTTTAATACAGTTTGTCGTGTGTTTGTATCTTTACCGCTATACATCTCCAATTCTCGCACCTTGTTCAGGTTTGTCGAGGAGTCCGATATTGGCCTCGGGTGGGGCTGGTGTATAGTCCTATGTAGTGTGACTTGGTGTCTGTGGTGTGCCTTGCTGTGACTTGGTGTCTGTGTTGTTATGCAATAGTTAGTTATCTATCTTTCAATGCTTCTCGTAGAATTTTTGAACCGCCTACCCTAACGTTAATAATACCGTTATAGTAATCATCGGTTTCTAATACACGCCTTTCAAATTGTTCTCTGGCTTCGAGATAACTTGCAACGCCTCTACTGGGGCAATACCAAATTATTTCTCTTGTAAACTTACCTTCTCCTAGCTCTGATACATCAGCATTTAGATGATCTGAACTTCCCCAATAAGTTTTCCAGTCCGATTCTTTCGTTCCGCGACGTTTGTTCTTTTTGCCTTTTAGTGGAGGCTTAGTTGTTTTAAATTTGGCTAACTTTTTACCTACATACTTTCTATCGTTTGTGGTATTAGTAATTAAGTAGACAAATGCCTCGCAATCGTCTGGAAGTGAGTCTACTGTTTTGCCTTCATAAGTCCATGGTGTCATGCATATTAGTTATCCAATATTTCGATGTCATTGGCATAAGAAGTGAAACCTCCTTCCTTTACAACATACAATACATTACTAACTCTTCCTTGCAGTTCTTCTTTATGGGAAATTAAGAATACATTTTTCTTAGATTCTCTTCCCATCTTTTTAAGTACGCCCAGTGCCGCTTCAACACCAGTTGTATCCATACCAGAGTCAACAAGTTCATCGATACACATTAAGTTCATTGGTTGGTTAAGACTTTCATAAATATCTCTGAATGCCCAACTCATGCCAAGTATTAATCTGTTACGTTCGCCTCTACTTAAATTATCAAAGTCTAAGTCTCTGCCATATTCAGTAATGTCTACACTCAAGTCTGAGTTGAATCTAACATCATGTGGCAAGCCTAACTTTTCTAAATAATAATTTAGTCTGTAGTTTAAGTATTGTAAGTTCTGGTCGATAATTTTCTTTCTTATAAAACTGTCTTTGCTTGTTAATAGTTTATACAAAAAGTCTTGATGGTCTTTTAATTTAGTCCACTCGTTAATGCCTTCATAACTAACTTCTTCCAAGCCAGTTTCTCTAAGTGTAACTACTTGGTCAGAATATGGATTAGTTTCTTCTTTACGTTCAGCAAGTTGCTCTGTGATAGT
>Ga0308001_10000432_pt1 | contig 19703 bp, 18 predicted proteins | sample Neamet5_FD_203167 | JGI IMG/M metagenome (GOLD analysis project Ga0308001, IMG submission 203167) | Marine microbial communities from water near the shore, Antarctic Ocean - #5 | ecosystem: Environmental > Aquatic > Marine > Unclassified | place: Southern Ocean | collected 2014-06-04
GGTGAATTTATTAAATCTAAATCAACCTAATAAGAAAACAATAATTATAGAAACTTTTATTCAAAATGCGGCAATGGCAATTATAGTTGGAGGAACAGTTTTTCAAGTAAAAAGTGGTTACTTGGCGATAGCCGCTCTTTATGCTTTATTACAGTATAAAATAATCTTACTTTTGTGGGCTTCGAATAAAATTTTTAAAAAATTTAACAAGTCTTAAGAGTTTCTCTAATTTTAATAACATCTGTTACACCAGAAAAGGTGTGCGTAATTGTAACATGTAAAAATTTATATCTGGTAGTAGAAGACAGCAGTTTTGTGTGATTTAGATATATTTTGTTTCCCCTTAATTAAGTTGAGTTACACAAAACTAAACTACTCTTAAAAATTCTACTAATTTAACTTTAATCGAAATTCGAAAGTTTTATTATTATGAAATGTACTTAATTTCTAAAAAAAATAAAACACTAAAGCAACTGATAAAAAAATAGTCCCAAAAATTATAATATTTATTTTTTTTTCTCGTCTCTTTTCAGCGCGTATTTTTTTTATTAAATGTTCAATATTAGGTTTTACTACTTCTTTTATATTTTTTGTGCTTGTAGTACGTGCAGTTAAAATAGTTTCTGTAGAAAAATTATTTTCTTTATATGGAGAACTCATAAAAACTACTTTAAAGGTAAACATGAATATTGAAATAGATCATATGTTCACAATGGGTTAAAAAAAATAATTTTATATAATTATAATTTTCATTAATCTTTAGAGATAATATTAAAAAGGATTAGATATTTCCGTTAAAAGCTACACAAGCAAAGAGATTATAGTAATCCAATCGAATTTAAAAAGTTTTGGTTCAGCTTCTAGAAAACTAGATTTACAATAACAAACTAGTATCAAAAGATTTAGCACTATGTGTGATAGCCCCTACAGAGATTCTATTAATTCCTGTATTGGATATTTTTTTGATATTATTTAAATCGGCGTTACCAGAGTATTCTGTCTCATATTTATTTTTACAAAGCTTTAAACATCTTCTTAATTGTTCAGGGCTCATATTGTCAAAAAGTATTCTTTTAAATTTAAGTCCAAGAACTTGTTTTAATTGTTTTGTACTTTCTATCTCTACAGTCACAATTTTTTTAGATTTAATAGCCTTTTCAACTAAGTTTTTTAGACTATCCTCAGCACTTATATGATTATCTTTAATTAAAATCTCGTCACTTAGATTATACCTATGATTGTGACCACCACCTTTTTTAACAGCGTATTTTTCTAAAATTCTCAAATTTGGTGTAGTTTTTCTTGTGCAACAAATTTTAGTTTTTTTATTAACTTTTTGAGTGAATTGATTAGTTAATGTCGCAATGCCAGAGGCATGATTCAAAAAATTTAAAGCTGTTCTTTCAGCGGTTAAAATGGTTTTAGTTTTGGCTTTTATTTCAGCAATAACTTTGTTTTTTTTAACTTTAGATCCATCTTTAACTTTACTTATGAAAACTGACTCTTTATCTAAAATTTTAAAAGCAGCTCTACAAAAGTCTAAACCAGCAATAACCCCATCTTGTTTTGCAATTATTTTTGCTTTAATCTTTTTATTTTTAAAACTTATAAGCTTAGTTGTTATATCTCCAAAAGGTTCGAGATCTTCCTTGAGAGCTTGTTTAACAATTGAGTTGATGTAGTTTTGATTTAGTTTTGACACCGCAGTTTAACGGCCAATTTCAGTCATTCTTAATACCGATTTTCTTGCAGCATCTGAAATTTTTTTGTCAATATTGATTTCATTAGTCTCATTTTCCAAACAATCTAAAATTTTCTCTAAATTAATCTTTTTCATGTAAGGACAAAGGTTGCATGGTTTAATAAATTCTACTTCAGGGTTGTCTGCTTCAACGTTGTCACTCATAGAGCACTCTGTAACTAGCATAACTTTTTTTGGTTTGTTTTTATTTACATAATTAGCCATTCCAGATGTTGACCCCGCAAAATCAGATACCTTAATAACATCGGGTGGACATTCTGGATGTGCTATAATTTTTATACCTGGGTTTGCTGCCCTAACCTCTTCAACTTCTTTAGCTGTAAATTTTTCATGAACAATGCACGTGCCCTTCCAAGAAATAATTTTAATATTTGTATTGCTAGCTACATAATTTGCTAAATATTGATCTGGAAGAAAAATAACTTTATCAACATTTAGAGATTCTACGACTTTCACTGCATTAGCTGATGTACAGCATATATCTGTCTCTGCCTTAACGTCAGCAGAAGTATTTATATAAGAGACAACAGGAACACCTGGATATTTTTGTTTAAGTAACCTTACGTCGTCTCCCGTAATAGATGCTGACAACGAACAACCAGCAGACATGTCTGGCAGTAAAACTTTTTTAGATGGATTCATAAGTTTTGCTGTCTCGGCCATAAAGTGTACACCGCAGAGTACAATAATACGTGCTGACGTCTTCGCCGCCTCCATTGCTAGAGCAAGAGAATCAGCAGAGATATCTGCAACACCATGATAAATTTCGGGTGTCTGATAGTTATGAGCTAAAATAACAGCATTCTTTTCTACTTTTAGTCTATTAATTTTTTCAATAAGTGGGGCATGAATTTTCCACTCTATTTCAGGAACGGACTTAGAAATCTTTTTATAAATTTCAGCCGTTGATTGATTAAACTCTTGTTGTGTAGACATACTTATTCTAGTCTACCAATTTGAAAGAAATTTGTCATTCATTTATTGTCGCATATAGCAAGCGGTCGTGCTGAAATTGGTAGACAGGCACGGTTGAGGGCCGTGTGGGGCAACCCATGAGAGTTCGATTCTCTCCGACCGCACCAAAAAACTCAATTAAGCATAAAATTAGGTTTGTTAAAATTTGCCAATTATCATTACATTAAAAGAGTTTTTTTAAATGGTAATTTTGATAATCATAAAAAATGAAAAATAAAAATTTTTTTTATATTTTTAATATCATTAATCTTTTTTTTATTTTTCTATCTTTTTTTTTATTGATATACACATTTTACCAAGCACAAATTGTGCATGAATCAGCGCAACTAAAATACTACCTAAAATACTATTTATTATTTTCTGCATCATTAATCATATGGCTTTACATAAAAAAAATTAAAACAGAGCTAAGAGTTATATTTCTAATCACAGGCAGTGTATTGTTTTTTTCTTTATACATTTTTGAAACAGTTCGATTTTATAATCTTTCAATTAATAGTTTGTTTTCAGAGAAAAAAAAAATAACATATTCTAAAAATAAAAAATTAGTTTTGTTAGAAAAATTAAGAAAGCGTAATCCAAACACGTATCCTTCAATTATTCCAAGTATATTTTTAGATAAAAAAGAGATAGATATTTTTCCATTATCTGGCATATCAAATGTGAAAACAATTTTTTGCAAAGAAGGACCAAAGTATTCCATATATCAAAGTGATAGGTATGGATTTAACAATCCAGACAATCAATGGGTAAAAAATTTAGATTATGTTTTGATCGGAGATTCTTTTGCACAAGGTGCTTGCGTAAAAGAAGGGGAAGATATTGGAAGCCATTTGAGAAAACTAACAAATAAAATTACTTTAACCTTAGGCATGGCAGGCAACGGCCCTTTAATAGAACTCGCTTCATTAAAAGAATATGTTTCAGATAAAAATGTAAAAAATATAATTTGGATTTACTTTGAAAGAAATGATTTGAATGATTTAAAAAAAGAAAAAAAAAATAAAACTTTAATTAAATATTTAAAAAAAAATTTTTCCCAGCAACTAAATAAAAAGCAAGGTCAGATTAATAATATTGTAAAAAAAATTATACTAGAAAAAGAAAAAAAATTAAAAGCAAATAGTTCTGAAAAAAAAATATATAACACTTCTTCTTTTCAAAAAATAATTAGATTACAGATAGTCCGTGATAAAACTGCTTTTGATAGAGGTCTCGATTTTGGCGTAGATCCTTTATTTGAAAAGATAATTATAAAAGCGAAGAAATTTGCAGAAGAAAAGAATTCAAAATTTTACTTTATTTATTTGCCTGATAAGGAGTCTTTTAAAAAAAATAATATTAATAAAAAAAATTTTTTGAAGAAACAGGAAGTGCTTGAAATTTTAAAAAAGAACAATATAAATATTATTGATATCAATTCTACCTTATTTTTAAAAGCAGAAGATCCTCTAGCTTTATTTGCTCATAAAATTTACGGCCACTATAGTGCAGACACATATTTAAAAATTGCAGAAATTATTACAAATTACATAGATCAATAAACCTAAATTTAAAGCACTAGAAATATAATTAGTTTAAAAAATATAACCATAAACCAATCTAGAGCTCGTTATTAATATAAGAGCATAAATTATGTTATAGAATAAATTTTCTTCAATATATTTTAAAATTTGATAGCCAATTAAAATTCCCACAATTGACAACGGAAAAAGCATCATAGATTGCTTGAAACTATCAAAGGTAATCATAGAGAGATTGATATAAAAAGGGAATTTAATCAAATTAACGAAAGTAAAAAATACAACTCTTGTTCCAACGTATATTTCTTTTTTCATTCTCAAAGGAAGAAGATAAATACTGGTTGGTGTTCCCCCGGCATGAACACAAAAACTAGTAAATCCGGCAACAGTAGAACAAAGACCACCTTTTAAAAAAGATTTTTTAGTAGGAGTGAGTTTATTCTTTTTAAATAAAAAATAGTGTGCCGAAAAAAGAAACCCCATTAAACCAACAATGAATTTTAATAAATCTTCTGAAAAATAAGAAAATGTCACAGAACCGATAAAAATACCAACAGCAGAAAATGGTACTATTAATTTTAAAGTATTTAGATCAAATTCTTTTCTAAATCGATATACAGCAATAAAATCAGAAAGGATAAGTATTGGTAAAATAACTGCCAAAGCTTGACTTAAAGGCATAACAACAGTCATCAATGGAATAGAGATCAGAGCAATTGAACCACCTAATCCTGACTTAGCAATGCCAAAAATAATAATTGCAGGAACTACGCAAAAAAAAAATAAAAGGTTAATCTCCATTTTATAATTTAAAATGATCTGGAACTAGTATTTGAATGTCAGTATTATTAACTTTTAAATTTTCTTTGTAGAATTCTAAAAAATTTGGATTGAAAAGTTTTATTAAAGCAAAAGGGTATGAACCATCAATTAATACTTTACCTACCACATGTTCTTTAAATTTGATTTCATCTGAAATTTTTAAAGTTTTTCTTGCAATAATTGGAATGAGTTTTCGTCTAACTTTATTTTTTAATTTCATTCTTGCGGTATTTTCTTGGCCTACATAACAACCCTTTTTAAAATCAATAGCATTTAACTCTTCAAAATTAGATTCTAAACTAAATAAATTATCTTGAAGATTTTTTATACCCTGAATAGGTATACCTTCCACATGAGCAGCCCTTAAATAATTAGATCTATCTATAATTTTTAAACCTAATTTTTTTATTGTAAGGTGTAATTTATCAAGGCTTGATAAAATTCTGGCTCCTAGTTTTGTTGAGCGTGTATCTAAAAAAAAGGGACTTTCCCTATATAAGATAGTTTTTTCTATAGAGCCCACTTCATTCTGAATCTCTTTAAACTTTTCTTCACTCGTAATCCCTATTACATAAGATGATGACAAATCTTTAATATCAATTTTGGACCTCAATTTATATTTTGAGAGGTGCCTTATAAGCTCTTCCCTAAAAGTATTGTCACAATCTAAAAAAAAACCATTACTATTTTTTATGATAAAAAATTCATATAAATATTTGCCTTGTGGAGTAAAAATTCCTGAAAATATTGAATTAGATTCGGTCACTTTTTCAATATCGTTACTAATTATATTTTGTAGAAAATTTTTTGCATCAAGCCCCTCAATGGCAACTAAACCTCGATCTTCAAGTATAATGATTTGATTTTTTTCCATATTTGCAAGTTTACAATGTATAATATATTTAAGTAATCATGTCTGAAAATTATAGTCTTATTATTAAAAACGGATCTTGCTATGTAAATGGTAAATTAGAGAAAACAGATATTGCCTTAGTTGATAATAAAATTAAAAAGATTGGAAAAGTAGAAGCAAATGGCGTCAAGGTATTCGATGCTTCAGATAAACTAGTCTTACCTGGGATAATTGATACTCAGACACATTTTAGAGAACCTGGATCAACAGATAAAGAAGATCTTGAAAGCGGAAGTAGAGCAGCAGTACTTGGTGGTGTTACATCAGTATTTGAAATGCCAAACACTAATCCACCAACTTCTAATTTAGTTGAGTTTAATAAAAAACTAAATTTAGCAAAAAAAAGAATGCATTGTAATTATGCTTTTTATTTTGGCGCCACCCCTGAAAATATTGCTCAACTTTCAAAATTAAAAGGTTTAAAAGGTTGTTGTGGCGTTAAACTTTTTGCTGGTTCTTCAACTGGTAAATTACTAGTTGATAAAGAAGAAGATATTGAAAAAGTTATTTCTCAAAGTGATAGAATAGTTTCTATTCACTCAGAAGATGAAGCAATTTTAAAGTTGAGAAAAAAATTTATTAAAGAAGGAGATGTACATTCTCATTCAGAATGGAGGAATTCAGAATGTGCAATTTCATCTACACGAAGAGTTGTTAAAATAGCTGAACGATATAATAAACAAATTCATGTGTTACACGTTACTACAAAAGATGAAGTTGACTTTTTAGCAATGCATAAAAAAAATGTGACGTTTGAAATAACACCACAACACTTAACTTTATACGCACCAGACTGTTATGATAGGTTAGGAACTTTTGCTCAAATGAACCCACCTATTAGAACAAAAGAACATTACGATAGATTATGGGTAGCTGTTAAAAATTCGGTTGTTGATGTTTTAGGATCAGACCACGCGCCACACTCTAAAGAAGACAAGAAGAAAAAATATCCTGCCTCTCCTTCAGGTATGCCTGGGGTACAAACTATTCTACCCGTTATGTTGAATCATGTTAATAATGAAAAACTAAGTTTAGACCAGTTAATTAAATTAATGTGTGAAAATCCTTGTAAAATTTTTGGCATTAAGAATAAAGGTTTCATCAAAGAAACTTTTGATGCTGATTTAACAATTGTAGACATGAATAAAGTGCAAACTATCAAAGATGAAATGATAGCAAGTAAGTGTGGTTGGACACCGTTTAATAATTTTACCGTAAAAGGTTTTCCAGTAGCAACAATTATTAATGGAAAAGTAGTGATGACAGAAGGAAAAGTTAGTATTGAAGGATCAGGCCAACCTTTAGATTTTTAATATATTATTTTCTATTAAATCTTCTTTTATTTCCTCTAGGATCATTGGATCATCAATAGTTGCTGGTATTTTATAAGGTTCGTTGTCAGCAATTTTTCGAACTGTTCCTCTTAGAATTTTTCCAGATCTCGTTTTAGGAAGTCTTTTAACAATAATTGCAATTTTAAAAGCTGCAACTGGTCCAACTTTATCTCTAACCATCTTTACACATTCTTCAGTAATTTCCTTTTTATCTTTATAAACCCCTGTTTTTAAGGCGAGCAAGCCAATTGGAATTTGACCTTTAAGTTTATCTGCTATTCCAAGAACAGCACATTCAGCTACGTCTTTATGTTCAGCTAATACTTCTTCTATTGCACCGGTTGATAACCTATGACCTGCAACATTAATAACATCATCGGTTCGTGACATAATCCAAACATAGCCATCTTCATCAATATGTCCTGCGTCATAAGTCTGATAGTAACCGGGGTAAGTTGACATATAGTTTATTTTATATCTATCGTCAGCCTCCCATAGAGTAGGGAATGTTCCAGGAGGTAGAGGAAGTTTAATAACAATATCACCCATTACACCAGGCTTAACTTCTTTTCTATCAGAGTTTAACACTTTTACATCATAGCCTGGCACTGGTTTGAAAGCAGATCCATATTTAACCGGAAAGGACTCTATGCCTGTACAGTCTGCTGTTATTGCCCAACTAGTTTCAGTTTGCCACCAATGATCTATTACAGGAGAGTTTGAAAGTTTTTCAAACCATCTAATTGTATCTGGATCAGCTCTTTCTCCAGCAAGAAATAATTTTTCAAATTTACTTAGATCATATTTTTTAAAAAATTCTCCATTAGGATCTTCTTTTTTAATAGCTCTAATTGCTGTCGGAGCCGTAAAAAGGGATTTTATTTTATGTTCAGAAATAACCCTCCAAAAAACACCAGCGTCAGGAGTTCCCACAGGCTTACCTTCGAACAAAACTGTTGTGCACCCGTAGAATAGAGGCGCATAAACAATGTAAGAATGACCAACAATCCAACCAATGTCACTTGCTGACCACCAGACATCATCTTGGTCAATATTGTAAATATTTTTCATAGTCCACTTCAAAGCGACTATGTGACCAGCAATATCTCTCACAATCCCTTTTGGTAGCCCGGTTGTCCCCGAGGTATAAAGAATATAAGCATAATCACTACCCTTCATTCTTTCACACTCCGCAGGTTCAATATTTTTTAATGAATCCTCCCAAGAAATGTCGATATCAGGATTAAGTTCTGCTTTAAATTTTTCTCTTTGATAAATAATACATTTATTTGGTTTATGCTTTGCTAATTCTATTGCTTTATTCAAAAGTGGTTTATATTCAACTGTTCTACCTGGCTCATAACCACAGGAAGCTGATATAATTAATTTAGCTTTAGAATCATCTATTCTACTGGCGAGTTCGTTTGCAGCAAAACCTCCAAAAACAACAGAATGTACAGCACCAATTCTGCCACAAGCCAGCATAGCTACTATTGCCTCAGGAATCATAGGCATATAAATAATAACTCTATCTTTTTTACCGACACCTTGTTTTTTTAATGCACCAGCAAATAAAGCGACCTTATCCCTTAGCTCATTATAAGAAATTTTTTTTTGTGTTTCTGTAATAGGACTATCATAAATGATTGCTATCTTTTCACCTCTCCCATTATTTATATGATGATCTAATGCGTTATAACAAGTATTTGTCACCCCATCTTCAAACCATTTATAAAAAGGAGGATTTTCAGTATTTAAAATTTTTGTTGGTTTTTCGTACCAAAAAATATCTTCAGAAACTTTTTTCCAGAAATCTTCTTTATTTTTTATTGATGAATTATAAATTTCTTTATATTTAGACAATTAAACTCTCTATTTTAGTTTTTATAATATTTAATTATCATCATAAAAAATAAAAAATCTAATAAAAACAACATTTTCATAATTTACAATCTAACGATTAAATGGATTTATGTCATTAAAAGTGTGAAACTTTATACCCTTGCCCTATTAATTTTAATACCTATATTAAATTTAATGCCAAAAATTACTTATATCTCACATGAAGATAAAAAGAGTGTAGTTGAAGTTCCAATTGGCCTTTCAGTTATGGAAGGCGCTTTACAGAATAATATTGAAGGAATAGACGCTGACTGTGGAGGCTCAATGGCTTGTGCAACCTGCCATGTTTATGTCTCAGAAAATTGGGTAAATAAAATAGAAAAAATTCATGACGCAGAACAAGATATGCTAGACATGGCCTATGAACCAAAAAAAAATAGCAGATTAAGCTGTCAAATTATTGTGACAGATGATCTGGACGGCTTGGAAGTAACGACACCTATAAAACAAACTTAGATGATAAAAACAGATGTAATTATAATTGGAGCAGGGCCAACCGGTTTATTTGCAGTTCATCAGCTTGGAATCATTGGATTAAAATGTGAAATTATAGATAACTTGGATCGAGCAGGCGGTCAATGCATAGAGCTTTATCCAGACAAACCTATTTATGACATTCCTGCAATTCCAGAGTGCACAGGAGAAGAATTAACAAATGGTTTATTGAAACAAGTAGAACCATTTAAAGCTAATTTTCATTTAAGCCAAAGAGTAGAGGAAATAAAACAAGAAAATAATTTATGGACTTTAAAAACAAACAAAGGAAATATTTTCTCAGCGCCCAATGTTATTATTGCTGGTGGTGTAGGTTCATTTGAGCCAAGAAAACTTACACTTAAAGAAGCTGAAAAATTCGAAGGAAGTCAAATTTTTTATTCTGTGGCTAACAAAAATATATTTCAAAATAAAAAAATCTCAATTTTTGGTGGAGGCGATTCAGCATTAGATTGGGCTTTAGAGCTTTCAAAAACCAATCAAGTTACTTTAATTCATAGAAGATCAGAGTTTCGAGGAGCTGCCCACACTTTAAATGAGGTAAAACAAAAAGAAAAAGATGGTAAAATATTAATAAAAACTCCTTATAATTTAACTTCTATTGAAGGTGAAAAAATTATGACAGGAATTGAAATTAAACATGAAGATGGAAAGTTAGAAAAAATTAAAGCTGATTACATATTAAGTTTTTTTGGTCTTATTATGAAGCTTGGACCTATCGCTGAGTGGGGTTTAAACATTGATAAAAAAACTATTCCAGTTAACACAGAAACTTTTCAAACTAACAAAGAGGGTATTTTTGCTATTGGAGATATTTGCACTTATCCAGGCAAGTTAAAACTTATTTTGTCTGGTTTTCATGAAGGAGCTTTAGCTGCAAGAGCTTGTTTTAAGAGAGCTAAGCCTAATGAAACTTATAAATTTGAATTTACGACAGCTTCAAAAAATATTCATGACAGGTTAGGTTTAAAAAAGTGATCGAACTTTTCACCTCAAACACTCCTAATGGAAAAAAAGTTTCTATTATGCTTGAGGAGATCAAGTACGATTATAAAGTAACTTTAGTTGATATTTCTAAAGACGATCAATTTAAACCTGAATTTGGAAAGATAAGTCCATTTAACAAAATACCAGTTATTAAAGATCATAAAAATAATATTAGCCTTTTCGAGTCTGGTGCTATCTTAATTTACCTAGGTGAACAGAGTGGAAAGTTTTACGACAAGTGCAAAAAAACAATTATTAACCAATGGTTAATGGCTCAAGCAGCTTATGTCGGTCCTATGCTAGGGCAACACCATCAATTTCACCACTACAATCCAGGCAAAAGTCAATTTGGAGAGGAGAGATATTTTAAAGTTTGTACTAGAATTTATGAAGAGCTAGAAAAGAGATTAGCTAAAGCAAATTACTTAGCTGGAGATTTTTATTCCATTGCAGATATTGCAACCTTTCCATGGATCGCAAGACATGACTGGCATGATATTGGACTTAAAAATTATAAAAATTTAACAAGATGGTATGAATTACTTGCACAAAGAGAAAGTGTGCAAAAAGGTTATGATCTTTTTGAAACAGGTGAAAAAGTTCCTAGTATTTAATCATCGATAAATATTTTTTCATCTCGCTCGTGTCTTTCTTGAGCTTCAATAGAAAGTGTCGCGACAGGTCTTGCCACAAGTCTTTTTAACCCAATAGGCTCCGAAGTTTCTTCACAGTAGCCATAAGTGTCATCTTTAATTCTTCGTAGTGCAGATTCTATCTTTTCAATTAGTTTTCTGCTTCTAGCTAAAGCTTTCATTTCAACAGATTTATCCGTATACGAAGATGCCTGATCAACCATATCGGCAGAAGAAACACTATCATCCGAGGAATTTAGAAGGTTAGTTAGACTGTTTGCTTTAATTATATCTGATTTCCAACGGTGTAACTCTTCTTTGAAAAAAAGCTTGTGTTTAGCACACATATATTTTTCTTTGCCGCTTGGAATGTAACGTTTAATATTAGTTATTTTTTCTGTTGAGGTTGATTTTTTTCTCACAGCTTTTATAGCTACTTTTTTAACAGTTTTATTAGTGGGTTTTTTTGTCATATTTTAAAAAGAGGCGAGTATATGTTTCAAATTATACGTGTCAATAGACTTTAAATTGTATTAATTTATGAAAAAAATGATAAAAAAAAAAAATATTTCTTTAATTTTTAATCTATTTATTTTAACACACCTATTTACTTGGACACTTGTTCCATTTATTTCAAATGTAAACTTGCCTCTAGACGTCATAGAAGCTTTAGCATGGGGCAGTAATTTAGATTGGGGTTTTGAAAAACACCCTCCGTTAAGTGCTTTTTTTCCAGAAATTTTTTATCAACTTTTTGGCCGGCAAGATTGGGCTTACTATTTATTAAGTCAGATATTTGTTATATTTTCTTTCTTTGTTGTTTTTAAACTCGCTAAAGAATTTTTAAAAAACGAAGTTCATGCTTTACTTTCAGTTTTTTTACTTGAAGGAATTTATTTTTATAATTTTACGTCACCAGAATTTAATGTAAATATCTGTCAGATTCCTTTTTGGACGTTAACTGTTTATTATTTTTGGCAATGTCTTAAAAATGATAAAGTTCAGAATTGGATTTTACTTGGATTGTTTGCCGCTTTAGGAGTTTTGTCTAAATATTTATTCCTTTATCTTTTAATTGGAATAGTAGCATTTTTTATTTTCAGACTAATTAAAAATAAAAAATTCCATTATAAAATTTTTTTTTCAATATTAATTTTTTTATTAGTTTTATCTCCACATATCATGTGGCTATTTGAAAATGACTTTAGAACAATTGTTTACGGGCTCCAAAGGACAAAACTTGATGAAGGTAATTTTTTAAATCACTTACTTTATCCTTTAAAATTTACTCTTAAACAAATTGGCATCCTAATTCCTTTTTTTGTCTTGCTAAGTTTAATTATCTCAAAATTTAAATTCAAACTTAATATTCGAGATGAAAAGCTAGTTTTCTTAGCATCCATAACTCTCGTACCAATTATATTTATGCTATTAACATCATTAATTTTTGGTGCAAATATTAGAACTATGTGGATGACACCATTCTACTTATTTTTTGGATTACTATTTATCTATATTTTTAAATCTAAAGTTAACTTAAATTACTTAAAAAGATTTTTAGTAATATTTTTATTTTTTTTCATTCTCTCTCCCGCAGCGTATTTATACACTTCTCTCTCAAAAGATAATAAAAGAACTGATTTTCAAGGAAAAGAAATTTCTAGGCTAGTACAAACTAGGTGGGACAAAAACTTTACCAATAAAATTGCTATAGTTGTAGGAGATGAATGGTTAGGTGGAAATCTTTCTTATCATCTGCAATCTAGACCACGATGGTTTAATAATTTAAGCCCTGAATTAAAAAATCTGAAGCTAGATGGGGGTGTAATTTACACAGGTAACGCCGATGTCTTGAAATCAATTTGTCCCGGTGAGTTTGGTAAAATTAAACTTCAAGGCATATGTATGATTGGCATAAGATGAAAAAATTTACTATTTTAATCCCTGTTTACAATGATTGGACATCTTTAAAAAAACTTTTGAATAATATTAACAGTAATATTAAGAATATTTACAACGTTAAATTTAACTGCGTTATTGTCAATGATTCCTCCACAATAAATAATCCTGAAATTATAATTCCATCTGACATTAGTTCTATTAAAATCATTAATATGAGTAAAAATAGCGGTCACGCAAGATGTAATGCTTTTGGTTTAAAATATTTATCTAAAAATTCTGACTTAGATTATCTTATTTTAATGGATGGAGATGGAGAGGATAGACCCGAGGAGTTGAAATTACTAGTTGATAAAGCTTTGTCAGAACCAGATATGTCTGTAGTAGCGAAACGTGTTAAGAGGTCTGAAGGTCCTTTGTTTAAATTATTTTATAATATTCATAAATATTTAACTTTATTAACAACAGGTAGACTCATTAATTTTGGAAACTATAGCTGTTTGACAAAAAGTGATTTAGAACTTTTATCAACTAAAGCAAGTTTGTGGAGTAGCTTTTCAGGATCCTTTAAGAAGCATATTAAGAAATATAATGAAATAAATTCTTTTAGGGGAATGCGATATTTTGGACCCTCACAAATGTCTTTTTTTAAACTTATTATTCACTCTTTATCTATTATCGCTGTGTTTAAGTATCGTGTTTTTTTTATTTCTTTTATTTTGATATCATTATTTCAATACTTGGCCATTTTAACTACTTTCAAATTTTTATTTTTCCAAACTATGTTAATTTTATTTAGCTTCTTAGTATTTTTTGTTTCATTAAGAGAGAGCAAAACAGCACTAAATAAAAGCGGATCCAATATTAAGAATATAGAAGAATTTACACACCAAAAGGTTGTAAAATGAGTCCACAGAGGAATCAAAAGTGAATCAAAACGTGAACATTTAATCTATATCTTGATAATTTGTGGATAAGTACAACAACATATATTTTCATAAACATTTGCAAAAATAAGCAAAAAAGATTTAATCATATAACAATTATGAAAATTGAATATTATTATGGCATCCCTTCGCCTTTTGCATATCTTGGGTCTTTAAAATTTCAATCCATTGCCAAAAAATATAAAGCTGAAATTGTTGAAAAACCTTGCGATCTAGTTGGAGGAATATTTGCTAAAACTGGAGGAATTCCTGTGCCACAAAGATCACCGCAAAGACAAAAATATCGATTAGATGAAATAAAAAGATGGAGTGAATTTTTAAACATTAAAATCAACATTAAACCAAAATTTTTCCCTCCAAAAGATCCGCATCTACCTGCAAAATTCACTATAGCAGCTAATTTATTGGGTACTAAAGTTGTGTTTGGTCACGATCTTTTAAAACAGTTGTGGAGTGAAGAAAAAGATATTTCAGATGAAAAAAATATTGAAGCAATAAGTAATAGTTTTAAAATTAATTTCACGGAACTCTCTGATCTTGCTAAGTCAGAAAAGGTTTCCAAAATTTATGCAGAAAATACCGAAGAAGCTGTAGAAAAAAATGTTTTTGGATCGCCAACTTATATTTTTAACAATGAATTGTTTTGGGGACAAGATCATTTAGAATTTTTAGAACGTGCTCTAAAAAATGCTTAAAAATAAATCTACTAACATTTTAGAAAAAAAATATCTAAGCTTCTTAGTAACGCAAGAAATACGAAGCAAACCTTTTCATGATAAAATCGGTCAACTACACAAATTCTATTTACCAATCTGTGAAAAAATTTATCAAGATTATAAAAAAGATAAAAAAATTAAAATAATAGGTCTTGCGGGTGGTCAAGGAGCAGGCAAAAGTACTATCACCCAAATTATAAAACTAATTTTAAAAACAAAATATAATCTAAGAGTAGTTTATTTTTCGATTGATGACTTCTATAAAAAATCATCTGAAAGAATAAAAATGTCAAAAAATGTTCATAAACTTTTTAAAACTAGAGGAGTACCAGGAACACACGATACAATCTTAATAAAAAAAACATTTAAAGATTTAATAAAAAAAAAATTTAAACCACTAATAATTCCTCTTTTTGATAAATCAAGAGATAACCGTTTTCCTAAAAAAAAATGGCAAAAAATAAAAAAAAAACCAGAAATTATAATATTTGAAGGTTGGTGCGTTGGCGCAAAGCCACAAAAACATAAATATTTGAAGAAATCAATTAATGTTTTAGAAAAAAAATATGACGCAAGTCTTATATGGAGATCAAGAGTTAATTACGAATTGCAGAACGCATATGCAGAAATTTTTAATAAGATAAATAGATTAATTTTTTTAAAAGTTCCAAATTTTGAATGTGTTTATAAATGGAGATTACTACAAGAGAAAAAACTTCAGTTGACTTCAAAAGGTAAAAAAATTATGACACCCACGCAGGTTAAAAATTTTATTATGTATTATGAGAGAATAACAAATCAAATGCTTGTAGATTTAACAAAAAAAGCTTACGCAGTACTTTATTTAGATAAAAAACATAGGTTTAATAAAATTAAGTTTAACTAACATGAAATCAATTACTGTCTTTATAATAATAATCTTTAGCACAAATTCACTTTCTGCCGCCGAATTTTTATCTTATCTAGAAAGCGCCTATAAAAGTAATCCAGTTTTAAATGCCTCAAGAGAAAACTATAAAGCTATTAAAGAAAATATAAATATTTCGAGAAGCGAGTTCTTGCCCAATGTTTCTATCTCAGGCAACCAAAGCAGCAAACAGAACTTTAACAAAACAAATCAGGCGGGAGGTACATTGCCTGACAGTAGCAACAACACTGAAACACAATCTATTTCTGTCAATCAAAAAATATTTCAAGGTTTTAAAGGTTATAATTCAATAAAAAAATCTAAATTAGAAGCAGATCAGGCAGCGCTTAAACTCAAAAATACCGAACAACAAATTTTATTAAAATCTGCTAATGTCTATTATGATTTAGTTTATAAAATTAAAAATACGCAATTTAATTTATTAAACGTTGATCTATTTGAGAGGCAAGTAGAATCAGATAGTTCACGCTTACAAAAAGGTGAAATTACGTTAACTGATTTAGCCCAGTCAGAATCATCTCTGGCAGGTGCAAATGCAAAATTTATCGAGGCAGAAACTGAACTTTTGTCTGCAAAAAGTAATTTTGAGAGAATAATTAGATTGCCAGCGCCTAAAGTAATTGTAAGAGATAATTTAATAAAAAATATTAGTTTAAATTTTCCAATTGATTTAAGAGCTGCCCTTGCTTTTTCACAAAAAAATAATCCAAAGCTGCTTCTTGCTAAGTTAGATTATAAAATATCAGAAAAAAATGTAGATATTGAAAAAGCTAAATTTTCTCCATCCGCATCAGTTAGCTATACACAATCTCAAAACAAAGACTTTAGCTCTTCTATCAATGAAACAGATCAAGAAACTCTTAAGGCAACAGTTACTATGCCACTTTTCAAAGGTGGTGAAAATTATTCTTTATTAAAAAAATCAAAATTTAAAAAAAAACAAAGTAAATTAATCCTACAAGACATAATTAATGAAGTAAAAACAGATACAATAAACTCATGGTCTGTACACCAATCATCTAAAAGCGTTCTGAAAGCGACACAAGCTCAAGTTAAAGCTGCTGAAATTGCAAATGAAGGGATTACACTTGAATATGATACAGGAAACAAAAGAACAACTCTTGAAGTCATTCAATCTAGAAGTCTACTTTTAAGCGCAAGAATAAGTAATGCAATAGCTGAAAGAAATTTTGCTGTATCAAAGTTTGAGCTATTAGCTGTGATTGGAGAACTAACATTAAAAAATCTTAAAAATTCCTAAATTTTAGTCTTTTTGACCTGAATTTATAATACTTGTAAATAAAGAACAAAGTGTGTACATTAATTACAACGATTCGATCAAAAAAAAGGATAAAAATGATAAAAAACAACCTAAAAGTAGTAAAATCAGACAGTAAAAAAGAGCAAGAATTAAAGGAAAAAAATAAAGCTTTAGAAGCTGCTATCAGCCAAATAGACCAAAATTTTGGAAAAGGTTCAGTAATGAAACTTGGCCAACAACAAGCTCTAGATATTGAGGCAGTATCTACTGGATCTTTAAGTTTAGACTTAGCCCTTGGAATTGGCGGTCTACCTAAAGGCAGAATTATAGAAGTTTATGGACCAGAATCTTCAGGGAAAACAACTTTAGCACTTCAAGTATTAGCTGAAGCACAAAAAAAAGGTGGAATATGCGCCTTTGTCGATGCAGAGCACGCTTTAGACCCTATTTATGCAAAAAAATTAGGTGTAAAAACTGGTGAGCTATTAATTTCTCAACCTGATACAGGTGAGCAAGCTTTGGAAATAGCGGACACATTAATTAAGTCAGGTTCAATATCAGTGCTTGTTATTGATTCAGTCGCTGCTCTTACTCCAAAAGCAGAATTAGAAGGTGAAATGGGAGACCACCACGTTGGACTTCAATCTAGGTTAATGAGTCAGGCTTTAAGAAAAATAACTGGGTCAGTTTCTAAATCAAACACAATGGTCATCTTTATAAATCAAATAAGAATGAAAATAGGTGTTATGTTTGGAAGCCCTGAAACTACATCAGGGGGAAACGCTTTAAAATTCTACTCATCAGTGAGATTAGACATTAGAAGAATAGGCGCTATAAAAGATAAAGATGAAATTATTGGAAACTCAACCAGAGTTAAGGTAGTTAAAAATAAAGTAGCACCACCATTTAAGGTAGTAGAATTTGATCTTATGTATGGAAAAGGAATTAGCAAAACAGGTGAGCTTGTAGATCTTGGAGTTAAAGCTGGCGTTGTAGAAAAAGCAGGAGCTTGGTATGCTTACAAAGGTGAAAAAATTGGACAAGGCAGAGAAAACGCTAAAATCTTTTTAGAACAAAACCCTAAAGCAGCTGAAGAAATCGAAAAAACAATTAGAGATCAAGCTTCAGCAGTAAGAGAAGCACTCGATGGAAACCCTGCTGTTAAAGAAAAAGATTCTGAAAGCAAAATGTTAGATAAGAAAGAACCAGATGAAGTTAAAAAAGAAACATCTGAAAAAAAAGAATTAGCAGATACGGAAAAAAAATAAATATTACAGTTGTTATCTCAACGAAAGGTCATAAAAAGGCCTTTCGTGTCCCTTCTTTCTTAAATTTTTAAAATAATTAAAAAACAACCTGAAATTACATATAGGTAAAATTTACCGTATAATGCAAATATTGTTTGTAGTTAAATTTACAAATAAACAAAAGGAGGAACAATGAGCGCACAGGAAAAAAGCCAAAAAATGTCATCTTCCATAGATACTTCACATTTAAAAGTAAAGTTTCCGTTTAAGTCTAAATATGGAAATTTTATTGGTGGAAAATTTGTAGAGCCAAAATCAGGTAAGTATTTTGACAACACAACACCAATAACAAATGAAGTTATCTGTCAGGTGCCAAGATCAAATGAAAAAGATGTTGAGTTCGCATTAGATGCTGCTCACGCAGCTTTTCCAACATGGGGAAAAACTTCTATTGGTGAGAGATCTAATATTCTTTTAAAGATAGCTGATGTAATAGAAAAAAACTTAAACCTACTAGCAACAGCAGAATGTCTTGATAACGGTAAACCTATTAGAGAATGTATGGCTGCCGATTTACCTCTCGTAGTTGACCATTGGAGGTACTTTGCAGGTGTGATTAGAGCTGAAGAGGGTTCAATAGGAGAAATAAGCAATGATGAATATTCTTACCATGTGCCAGAACCACTTGGTGTTGTTGCACAAATTATACCGTGGAACTTCCCACTTTTAATGGCTACGTGGAAACTTGCTCCAGCTTTGGCCGCAGGTAACTGCGTTGTATTAAAACCAGCTGAACAAACACCTGCATCTATCCTACTTTTAATGGAACTAATTGGTGATTTATTACCACCAGGTGTATTAAATATTGTTAGTGGTTTTGGTTTAGAAGCAGGAAAACCTTTAGCATCTTCTAAAAGAATTAGAAAGATTGCCTTTACAGGTGAGACAACTACTGGACGTTTAATAATGCAATACGCTGCGCAAAACATAATCCCAATAACATTAGAGTTAGGAGGAAAATCTCCGAACGTTTTCTTTGAAGATGTTATGGATAAAGATGATGCCTTTTTTGATAAATGTTTAGAAGGTTTCACTATGTTTGCACTTAACAACGGAGAAGTTTGTACTTGTCCAAGTAGAGCTTTAATTCAAGAATCTATTTACGATAAATTCATGAAGAGAGCCTTAGAAAGAGTGAAAGCAGTTAAGCAAGGCAATCCTTTACAAATGGATACGATGTTAGGAGCTCAAGCCTCTCTAGAACAAATGGAAAAAATAAAATCTTATTTAGATTTAGGTAAGAAAGAAGGAGCCAAAGTTCTAGCTGGAGGAAATGTTGCAAAACTAAATAGTGGTTTAG
>Ga0308001_10000434_pt1 | contig 19697 bp, 11 predicted proteins | sample Neamet5_FD_203167 | JGI IMG/M metagenome (GOLD analysis project Ga0308001, IMG submission 203167) | Marine microbial communities from water near the shore, Antarctic Ocean - #5 | ecosystem: Environmental > Aquatic > Marine > Unclassified | place: Southern Ocean | collected 2014-06-04
CAATATCAACTGATTCAGAGAGTCGGTAATCCATAAAAATTGCGATTCGATGACATAAGCCACAATTTCCATCTAAAAGTAATAGGTCTCTACTTTTATCCATTTAAAATCAATAAGTATTATCTAAGGACCATGAATTCACAAAAAGTCCATCTGACATATGAGCTAAGTCAGGCTTTAATAAGTTCGTTATTCCCAGATTATATGAAGCCATTAGATTATTACTTATTATTTTTACTTCAGCATTATAAAATACCCATGGATTATGGTGTGTATGCCCAATGCAAATTTTATTTTGATAGATAGTATAAAGACAATATCGTTCAAAGAGAAATTCTTCGAGAGAGCCTTTATTAGAGGTCAGAGAGGTCCCTTTTTTTTTACTAGAACCAGCGAGTTCAAAGCCCTTTAAACTACGTTTACTTTTCCAATTATATGAATCTCCATTAGTACTAACCTTTCCTTTTGAATATTGATAGGGTAAACCATAAGCAAAGGGAGCATAAAAACAGGTTATGTAGCTCTGAGCATCTAATGTAAGAAATAGAACTCCTGGCTTATTATTTTTTTTAACATACGTTCTAATATTAAACTCTGGAAAATTTGAAATCCCCGGTAAAGGAAGCCCTAATCTTGGGCGAACATTTTTCATCATAAAAGGTATAACGCTTACATATGCTTTCCCATCAAATAGATCTAACTCTAAACCTTCAGGTAAATAAGGAGCAATATTTACAGAACTGACTTCCCAATGCATAAAAGTTAAAAAGCGCCACTCTTGATTCAGCGAATGTTTCCGACTAGGCATTTTAAAAGGCAGATGATCCTTTTGTAAAATTTCATTCATTACCTTAAATATATTATTTCCATAGATTATTCAGTTGTGAAGCAAGATGCAGGCCAACCTTCAAGGTCAAATAATATTGCATTCGCAGTATCTGACCAGGCATAACGTACATAGAGTGGTTCTTTTATTTTTTCTGAAAAAATCTCTAAATAATTATCTACAATATTAACACTAGCTTTTAAATATTTTTTTCCAGCTCCTGATATTTCAAAACCAGTTGTTTTTTTTGGTTTTATGGATAACCCCTCTAAATCAGGGTTGAAATATATTTCAATTTTTTCACCATTAATTTTGTTATGGCTATAAATTGGTCCTCCAGCTTTGATATCAAAGTTATATTCATTTTTTAAAGCAAATCTAGAGAATCGGTATCCTACATCATGTTTATTAGATGGGTGTATATCATAATTTTCCCCAATATCATTTGTTACAACCATCTCTGTATTTTGAATAGTATGAAGCAGACTTGATTGTGCATTCTGAAAATAGGGTAGCATTCCTTGATAATTAAAGTAAGGAGAGACTTGAGCAAAATAAAAGGGAAAATCACTTCCCCATCTACTTCTCCAATCACTTATCATGAGTGGCATAAGTTCCTTATAATTTTCAAAATTGGGTCCACCAACTTCAACATTTGTTTCTCCTTGATACCAAATAGCACCTTTTATTGTAAATGGAATCATTGGATTTAACATACCATTAAATAAACTACTGAACGTTTTATGTGTAAGATAACTCTTAGGCGGAATTTTAGAAAAATTGATATTTTTATTTTCGTAATTAAATAACGACATATAAGGATATTCATAGTTTTCAACTTGAAAAAATTCTTCAGCGATCACACTTACGCTCCAATTTCCTAGGATAATAGGTTCATCAGTTTGGTTTTCTGAGATTTTAATCTCTCCTAATCTTGTTTGCCCAAGCGTACGAATAATTATTTGATTTTCTCCATTTGTTAAATCTTCCTTTTTTATTTTATAAACCTTCAGAGTTTTATTAAACTCATAATCATTTGAATCTGTGTCTATAAGTGATGATCCTATTTTTGTACCATTAAAATAGATATCATATTCCCATAATCCCCAAGGCATATTTTTTTCAGGCTGTATTTCTAATTGAAAATCTTGATTTGTGTCATTAATTAATAAAATATTTTTAAATAGAGCTACTCCTCTAAAATTATTAGAACTTAAAGCTTTATCAATAGAATTTTCTGAATCTAGTTCAATCCAATTTTTATTTTTATTTGGGTTTTGTATATTATCCATTCCCAGATAATCCAAGGCTTTCCAATTATCTAAATAGAAGCTCATATAATTCATTTCAGGTTTTACTTTTCTCAAATATTCACCTAAAAATAAATCAAAACCACTAGATGGTAGAGGTATCGATTTATGCTCTTTAAGCCAGTTTCTTAATTCTAAATTTTCTTTTGATTCTTTTTCTTTTTCTTGAAGAGAAGATTTGTATTTGTTTAATTCTTGAAATACTTCATTACTAGTCCAAGCTTCGGCCCTACTCCCTCCCCAACTTGCATGAATAATTCCAATCGGAACATTAAGTTCTTTGTATAGATTTTTTGCAAAGAAATACCCGATTGCACTAAAAGATGTTATTTCTTCTCTACTTGCTTTCACCCATTTTCCTTCAATTTTATCTACGGGGGTATAACTTAATTTCTTTTTCACATTAAACATTCTTATTTCAGATATATCTGTATTTAAAATTTCAGACTCAGCTTTATCCGTGGTATTACAACAATAATTAAAATCCATTTCCATATTAGATTGTCCAGCGGCAAGCCAGACTTCTCCAAAAAGAATATCTTTAATTGATATACGTTCATTCTCAGAATAGATCATCAGGCTATGAGGTCCTCCGGCTTCACTTGTTTGTATTTTAACCTGCCATTCGCCTTTATTGTTTGATTTTACTGTTAATTCTTTTATCCATGAACTAATAATTTTTATTTGAATATTTGGTTTTGATGTTCCCCAGATAGAAACAGTCGTATCTCTTTGAAGTATCGTTCCATCACTAAATAAATTAGATACAGTTAAAAATTTGGATTCATCAGTTTTGTTGTTACACCCTAACAATAGTAAGGTTAATAGAAAAATATATTTCATAATATAAATATGTCCTCTTTTTTGTAAGAGTTAATAGAATTAAAAAAATAATCTTAGATATAATCGCATATAAATGAATATTAAAATTTACTAGATTTTATAAAATCGGCTGCCCTTTCAGAACTCTTCCCATCATTAAAATAAAAACAATTATTTAAAAGAGTTAAGTATTTGTCTCTTAATGTTTCATCACTCAGATCTTGGTCAACTATTCTGCCAATATCAGCACCATCTTCACCATTATATTTTTGAACAATATCAAGTATATTCAATTCTGTTGGCATCTCATGTAAATCTTTGTAATTATTATCAACAATGATAATTGGATTTCCGGTTATCAAGTATTCATAAATAATTGAAGAAGTATCGCTTATCATTAAGTCAGATATTGCAAAATCATTCATACTATTATTTTGTAAAATTTTTGCGGGATTTGATAAATATACATTTTTTATATTATTAGACTTTATCCAAAATTTAAGCCAAGGTATATATTTTCGGTCATGGTAATGAGGTCTTATAATCAGGTTGTGATCCTTACCTAATTCAATTGAAAACTTCTTTGCAAATTTATGTAGTGTACCATTTCCCCATTGCCAAGTTGGAGCATATAGTATATTTTTTCTTGTTTTATCTTTAACACCTAAAAAGTTCAGGTATGCTTCTTTATTGATACTCTTATTTACATAATCATCAAACCTGGGGTAACCAATTTTCACAAGTTTGCTTTCCGGAAGTTTTATACCAACATCTTTGATTTTATGTAAATGCTTTAGACCTGAAATAAAATGGTAATCATATGTTTCTAAGTTATGTACAGATCCTCCATACTTTTTATCACCAGCGCCATGGCCCATAAAAATAGAGGATGAAATTTCTTTATTATTATTGATAACCGTATTTGTTCCAGAAATGATGACACCTTCTAAATCTAAAGGTGATTTTATATCCCTTATAATAACTGGTGGCGCTTTAGCTAATGAAGGTGCTACAGGATTTATATAATTTCTTAAATAAAATTTAAATCTCAATTTTCTATTAAATTTATTTACAATAAAAGTTCCTCCTGAGAGATCATAAATAGATTTTGAATGTGCGAACTGATAAACTTGATGAGAATAGAAATAAATATTTTGATTATTCTGTTCCAAAATATTACCTATTTAAAATTTTAGTTGATAAGAACATTCAACTCAGAGTCTTCATTCGCATGTTGCAAAGCATCAGGTGTATCAATATCTAGCCAGTAACTATCACCTATGTTCACACCACCTAGAAAACCACTTTTAATAAGTTCACCACATGCATTAGAAAGAGAGCACATCTTTTTTTTATGTGCCAACTCCAAATAGGAAAAAAACTTATAACTACATTTAAATAAACCTACATCGATAGCATTATAATCTTTCAATTTTTTTGACATTTCATTGATTGAATAATTATCTAAAGACACATCTAACTTCATACCATCATCAATGTCGAAGATTGAATCTATTTTTAAATCAATACCAACATTAACATTAAATTTAGATAAGTCACTATTTTTCACTTTCTTCAGCAAATCTGAAAAATATAAATGGTCGCTCATTGAAATCATAAACTCTTGATCTTTTGGTATTTGTTTTTTTGCTTTTAATACACTCAGACCATTTTCTAGATGCCATTCATCATTCTCTACAAATTTTATATTTAAATCTGACCATTTTCCATTTAAATAATCTTTAATCATGGATCCATTATACCCTATTACTAGGATCACATCTTTTATTCCATTATCTAAACAGTTCTGTAATAATTGATCAATTATCGTCTTACCATGTATTTTTGAAAGAGATTTTGGTGTTCCATCTGTTATAGATCGTAATCGCGAACCTTGCCCCGCTGCGATAATAATTAGTTTCAATTATTCCTCATTACTATCTGAACCAAGATGAGTAATAAGATCTTCTCCCATAATATGTCTCAACGTATTCTTTAATTTTGCTAATTGGACAAATAAATCATGTTCTGGGGTTAGATTGGGCAAGGACATTGGACTTTTAAAATAAAAAGATAACCATTCTTGAAGACCACTCATACCTGTTTTTTTTGCTAAATCTAAAAATAAAACTAAATCTAAAACAATCGGGGCGGCCAGAATACTATCTCTACATAAAAAATCTACCTTAATCTGCATAGGATATCCTAACCAACCAAATATATCGATATTGTCCCACCCTTCTTTTTCATCTCCTCTTGGAGGATAATAATTAATCCTAACTTTATGATAAAGATCTTTATAAAGATCAGGATTTTTTTCTGGTTCTAAAATGGAGTCAAGTACACCAAGCTTACTTTCTTCTTTTGTTTTAAAAGCATCTGGATCATCTAATACCTCACCATCCCTATTTCCTAATATATTTGTTGAAAACCAACCCTTGATACCTAACTGTCTAGCTTTAAGTCCCGGAGCTAAAATAGTTTTCATTAAAGTTTGTCCAGTTTTAAAATCTTTCCCTGCAATGGGAGTTTGTGTTTTTGCTGCAAGTTCTTCCAAGGCGGGAATATCAACTGATAAATTAGGTGCTCCATTAGCAAATGGAATTCCCATTTGTAAAGCAGCATAAGCATATATCATACTTGGTGCAATTTCTTCATGATTAGAACGCAAACCTTCTTCAAATTTTTCAAGAGAGGAATGCACATCTGTTGGTTGAATATATATTTCGGTACTTCCACACCAGATCATCACATTAGATTTAGTCCCAGAATTAGAATTAAATTCTTTAATATCATCCATTACTTGGTTTGCTAAATCCATTTTATTTTCACCAGACTTAACCCAACTTCCAGATAAGCGCCTTACAAATTTGTTATCAAATACAGCTTTAAAAACCTTAATTGATTCAAGATCAGATTTCAATTCTTCTAGCAATGCTTTTTCAAGTACCTTAGACCGAATACTTGTCTCATACAAATTTTCATCTTCTATATCCCAACCACCAAAGACTAAGTTTTCCATACTTGCCACAGGAACAAAATCTTTTATTATTGGAGATCTATTTTCTGCGCGTTTACCTAATCGAATAGACCCCATTTGTGTCATACTACCAATTGGTTTAGAAAGGCCTTTATTACACGCAATTACACCGCAAACAAATGTACTAGCTACTGCACCCATTCCTGGAATAAGTATACCTAATTTTTCATTGTTTTTATTTTGATTCATATTTATGCTCTTTGAGGTTTCTTAAAAATTGAAAATTTTTGGAATATTTAAAAAGTAGTTAATTTTAGTGTTGAAATTTATAAAGGAATCTTTCAATTAGCCATAAAATCAAATTCTATTTTTCGAATCAAGAAGAAGAACCAAGCTCTTATTACTTATATGAATTATAAATTTGATGAAATAAAACTCCATGAGAACACTTATTTTCTACCTCAGGTAGATTATTTTTTGAAATATCATAAAAAATAGTGTTTTCCCAATTATATCCTGATTTGCATATTAGATCCTGGTTCAAATCTGTTAAATTATTATTATTTAAATTTAGATATACTAGTGTTCCTTTTCTAAATAATGAATCTGGAATAATACCATCAAGATTATTACGAAAAAGCCCTAAATATTCTAATTTTGGTAACTCTGATATTTCTTTAGGAATTTTTCCTATAAGTTGGTTTTCAAAAAGCCCAATCGACTTAAGACTTTTTGCATCACCTAACTCAGGTGGAATTTCACCTGTTAATTGATTATCACCTAGACTGAAGAACTCTAGCCTATCCAGATCTCCAAGAGTTGAAGGTAAAAGACCATTTAGTCTATTTTTCCATCCATTCAAGTATTTAAGGTTTTTAAGATGCCCAATTGATTCTGGTATTTGACCTTCAAATTTGTTTTTACTAAAATTAAAGTATGCAAGGTTTTCTAATTCTCCAATTTGAAACGGTATTTTTCCAGATAGATTATTATCTCCGATCCAAAGTTCTTCTAAAGCTACTAAAGATGAAATTTCTGATGATAATTCCCCAGTCAAAGAATTATGACTAAGGTTTAAAACCTTTAATTTTTTCAACTTATATATGGATTCTGGAATGGATCCATTTAAAAAATTATTATTTAGTCTCAAAACTGAAAGATTTAATAGTTGACTTATTTCCTCAGGAAAAGGGCCAAAGACCTTTTTATTAGAAAGATCTAAAACTTTTGTTTCAATCAATGAGAATTCTGTATTAAGTGCATTAACAGTGATATCGCCTTTAATGATATTACTAAACGATTCTAATCCCCATTTATCCTTCACCCTGATTTTATAAAAATAAATTGAATCCATTGGTAGAATGTATAAAGTGTCTTTTTGTTTTTTCAACTTCTTTACAGACGTAATACTTATCATTTCTGAATCACGAGATTTTAAAATTTCATAATAATTGAAATCTATATCATTATTCATTGTCCATCTCATTTCCAAATCATTTTGATACGTTACTTCAAATAATTTAGAAGTAGAGGGTGCTAATGTCTCTAGAGTATTTGACTTTTGAATTCCTTCTGAGACTAAATTCGAACCATTCTCAATATCAATCCTAAATAGGTTCTTTAGGGTTGGATCAAATGATTGTAAAGAAAAAGTAGTATCTAAAATTGATGTGAAAACTTTAATCATTTCATTGGATTTAGAGCTATCGTGGGATTTATACAATGTATAGGATTTGAAATCACCTTCATTACTTTTTTCCCAGGTAATTTTCATAGCATCTAAATTGTAGTCTATCGAGCGAATTGAAATTGGATTCGGTTGTTCTGGGATTACCTCAACAACTGGAATAACTTCAGGAATAATAATCGCTATTGGTTCTGGTTTGACAATAGGAGGAGTTGTTCCACCGCACCCAATGGTAAATAAAAGGATGGAAATATAAAGAATCTTTTTTTTAATGTTCATTTTTTTAATATATCTATGATACTATCTACAATGATTACTATTTTTTAGAATTCATACATTATTTCAAAATATCCATATTTAACTCAGTTTTAAGCTATTGGAATCTATAATAGTATATATAAACAAAAAACCCCGCTTAGTAACGGGGCTTTATATTAAGATTTTAAGATTTTTACTTCAATAGAAGCATTTTCCTTGTTTGCTTAAACTCATTTGATTGAATTAGGTATAAATACATACCTGCTGAAACAGATTCACCAATATCATTTGTAGCATCCCAGAGGACTGAGTTATACCCTGCCTCCTGATAACTTGATAGTATTGTTCTTACAATACGTCCTTGAATATCATAAACACTAATTATAATATCAGATGCAATAGGTAAATCATATCGTATTGTTGTCACAGGATTAAATGGATTTGGATAGTTTTGATACAGTGCATATTCATTTGGTATCAAGTCTTTTCCTAGGTTCAAAACAATTGCACCCATAATGGATGAATAGTCACTTATGTTCCCGGATAAATCCACCGCTGAAAGACGATAGTAATATGTTTGGTTTGATTCATATTCCGTATCCATGTAGGAATGTTCCTCAATGATAAAAGTTTCGTAATCGATAAAATTCTCAGCTAATGATTTATCTAAATTAAAAAATTGAAAATCTTCGGCAGAACTGGAACTCCAGTTCACCTCGATACCCTCATCAACAATTGTAACGATTAAATCTTGAGGTGTTTCTGGAGCTAGGTTATCAAGAGAATAGCCGTTAGATGATTCTGACTGAAACGTTCCCTCATTCATAAAAGCAATTACTTTGAATTCTGTTAATCCATTATCTAAACTAGTGGAATCTAGAAGCGTAGACAGCTCTGCAACATATGCATCACTACCTGATGCCGTTATTGTTCCGATAGATATCCATACGAGACTGTCTGCTAAATTATCCAACCTAAATAAAGTATAGAATTGATTCGGCTGCTCTGGTTGATCAAAAAATGATTTTTGAAAAGTTAGATAAACTCTCTCACCCTGATCATTCGGTATATCTGAAATAGAAGAGATTCGAGGTTCAAAATAATGAGCGGATAAACGAAACGTATCAGCTACTGTTTCTTGCCCATCACTTAATAAAATTGGAAAATGGAACATGCCATCTGTATTTGCGGAGCCCACTAGCCTATCAGGATTATGCTCAAGACTAAACCAATCTGGATAATCATAAGAACTATCTAATAAGAAAAAAGTTGAATCCATATCAATGTCATATCCAAATAAATGAAATTCAAAATAGACTCCTACACCAACAACTTCCTCTAATTCATTTCCAATCTCAGGAAGGTCATTTACAGGAAGTACTAAAATTTCAAATTCCTCTACATCTACTGCTCGACCCATGTTGTCACTTGCAATAACCGTGATTGTATCAGAGCCATTCCAATTCATGTAAGAGTTTAAATGAATTATTCCATCTTCAATTATTACATTAATATGAGAGGAATCACTAGAGAAGGCCGAAACACTTAAACTATCATTGTCTATGTCTACAACATATAGTGGAAGTTGAAGAAATGAATCCTCATTCATTGAAGTATCAGAAATAGTACCTATAGCAGGAGTATCATTCATAGGCATAATATTAATAATCACGAATGCTGTGTCTGATAAAGGATCAAGTCTATCACCAGATACTCCATCGTCTGTGACAATATATTGTAGACTATCTTGTCCAAAATAATTTTCATTTGGTACATAAATTAAATGAGCATCGGATCTTCCCAGGTCAAAATATCCGTGATTAAAACCATTCAAGACAGTAAAGTTCAAAGATTGCTGATCGTCTTCACTATCTGTAGAATCTCCATCTGTTACTTCTAATACAACTGAAAGTGTGTCTCCATCCTCTTCCATATAAAAGACCTCATCTAAAGCAACAGGTACATCATTTTGTGGTTGCACCGTTAACATAAAATCTTCGGATGTGACTATTCTCTCCATGTTATCAGTTACAGAGACCTCTACAAATATAGAATCTCCATTAAAATCAGGATGGGATGATATATGAAGCAATGAGTCAGTGATTTCAATATAAATAAACTCATTGAGCGATGAGGATACAGAAAGAAGAAGATCTTCGTTATCGACATCTGAGAATTCTAAAGGAATCGAAAGTATAGAATCCTCCATCATGACTGTATCACGTAAGGTACTTAAAATGGGACTGTCGTTGACCGAGATAACCTCTAAAAGAAACTCCGTTGTATCGGCCATGGTATCACTTACGGTTAATATCAGCTGTATTGAAGAAAATCCCGACCAATTCTCGCTTGGCAACAATATTAACGAATCAGAAAGAATATAAGCATTCAGGCTAATTGTATCGCTTGAAACAGTATATTCTATTGAATACTCTGGGTACAGGTTCGGCAATAAAAGCACCAGTGATGAATCCTCATAAACGGATGTATCAGGAAATTCAGGCGCTTCTATATTTTCAAAAATAGTTAAGCTTAAAGGAATATATAACTCAGGTTCATCTTCATCATTACTTGCTACATGGAAACTACTAGCATAAGAACCAACGGCCCACTGGTTGGTATGAAACATTAATTCAATTACTTGCTCGCCCCCAACAGGAACGACTCCAGATTCAGAGGATAACATCACCCAAGAAAAAGGTATATTACCTGTCCAGTTAAGGTCTGCCTCTCCATTATTTTGAATGGTGAGTGTATGAACCACGGTATCTCCTAAAAATAAATCAACATGGAACGAATCTAGAGAAAGAGAGATATTGGGAAAATACATATCAACTTCAAGATCAACAGGAACAGATATATTTGGTTGGTCCGGATCATTCGAAAGGATAAAAAATTCAGATACGTAGGAGCCTGTATCCAAAGAGGTTGCATCAAAAGTAAGTTCTATATCTTGCGAAAAACCTGGTGCGATGGTACCCGATGTGTCTGAAACGGATAGCCATTCCACTTCACCAGCTAAGGCTGCTGCATAGTACGCAACTTTTTGAATTAAATCTGATACGCCACTTGGAGCATCTTGGTAATCGCAATTAAAAAGTATAATTGTACCTTCTCCATAGTTTTTTTCAACAAGCAGTGGAACTACACCGTAACTGGAATGATTTAGACTCACAATCACATTTGCATCGGGATCATCAATCGTAATATTACGCATAAATTCTACAGCTTGAGTGCCTACGGGCACATCATCCCAATCTATATTTTGAACAAGCCAATGCCCTGGATCATTTATGACAGGATTACCACCTGCTCCATTAGCCCCAGTTGAAACATTACCTTCAATAATATTCCAAGTATTTATAGGATAATCATTGGAAACCCATTCACCTACCCACGTTCCACCATTATATATCCATTCTAAGGTCTCTTCAGGGTTAACGTCATAATTTCTGATATTAAAAAAAACATCGTAGTCATTGATAGTTAGATTAGCCCCAGATACTGCAGTTAGACTTTCGTGACCACCTATTACATTTGCAACATTAACATTATTATAAACCCAAATATTATATGGATCTCTATTTGAGGTATTTCTAATGGTTTGTAATTCACTTTGGATTACAGGACCTGTAGATATCTCGTTTAAAAGATTATTCTGATCATATAAATTTAGATTCTCAGGTAAAGTAAAGGGTGCAATATTTCGCGCCTGAGCATTAAAACTAAATGTCCAATCTAGATCATCATCTCCATTATTAGATATTGTAAATAGTTCACTTGAAACCTCACCAGAATAAGCTAGGTGATCGATTGAATCTGGCTGGATATCAATGTTTGCCCATCCAGGATTTCCATCTATCCATGTTGCACCATAAAGAGTTGAATGGTTTGCATTACCCGTATGGTCATAAACGATGTCTCCCTCTCCTGCATTAGCCTTCCAATAAACAAGTAAACCCTCTTCATTTCCATCAAGTTCATTATTCATAACATACTGAATTTCATCGCTCGTTTTTGAGGTATTCCATATATTTATTTCATCTAAATTATAATTCCCTGGCTCATTGGTACTTCTATTTCTTCCTAAAACAATTTGATCCCATCCAGTAACCAGCCAATTTACTGTCTCAACTAGTTCTCCATTAAAATAAGCAGACGTAGTGCTTCCATCTGATGTTACGGATACATGAGCCCATTCCATATCTAATGGAGCTAACACAATGGATCCTGAAGAAGAGAAAAGACGATATTCTTCACTATTGTTACAATCTAATTGAAACCCATTATTGGCATTACTAGAATTATTAAAATAAGCCTGATAAGAAATCTGATTTAAATCATGTGCTCTGACCCATAGGGCAACCGTATATGTATCTAGTTGATCATTCCAGGGTAAATAACCATAATCATCCACACCATCAAAGCTCAAAGAATGATCACCATTATCTGGATAATCAGTACAACTCCCATCGTCTAAAGTCGCATCTGTATTGTAATTCCCAGCATAGGAATCCATACAACCTGAAATATCTTGTGCCGAGGTAATTGTGAAGAATGAACTAAAAATAAAGACTGAAAAGATTCTCATAGTGTTTTCCTTGACGATAAAAGAGTTTAACTAACTCAATATATTAATAATTATAGTTACTGTATCTACTACTCCATAACTACTCAAAAAACTCTTTGTGAACTAGATCACAATAAGGAACAATATTCTTTAATTCTTTGTCCAAATGAGAGATGCTGCTCCGAGAATTCCAGCTTGCCCTTGAGGTAAACCAGATTGAAGTAAATTTATTGTCTCAGCATGGCCATTGATAAGATATTTATCCATTGATTTTTTAGCTGGCTTTAAAATTCTATCTCCGGCATTACTAAATCCACCATAAAAAATGAAAGCTTCAGGACTTAATAAGTTTGCTGCCTGAGCCAATCCTCTTCCTAATTGCTCTCCTGTATATTCATATATTTTTTTTGCAATTATATTACCTGAATCAAAAGCATTATCTATAACCAATCCATCGATTTTTTCTGTACTAATGTTTCTCAGGAATGTATCCTCTGGATTATTTATCAAAAACTCTTTAATTGTTTTTTTAATACCACTTGCTGATGCGTAAGACTCTAAACAGCCTTTATTTCCACAATTACAATTTCTGCCTCCAAATTCAATTGGCATATGTCCCATTTCGCCAGCAAATCCATCATGTCCATATAATAATTTCCCACCGCTGTAGATACCACTTCCTAACCCTGTTCCAAGGGTAATAACAATAAAGTCATTCATCTCTTTTGCGATACCATAACTTTTCTCACCAAGAGCAGCAGCATTGGCATCATTGGTTAGAACTGTATCACAATTAAATCTTTTTTTGAATGATGAAACAATATCTATGTCACCCCAACTTAGATTTGGTGGATTTTGAATTCTTCCTGTAAAATGATTCCCATTCGGAGCACCTATGCCAATACCAATTAGATTAATTTCCGTATGTTTTTTAAAAAATAAATTTATTCTAGTTTCTAACCTATCTATTAAATAAGATAGAGGCTCAGCACCATTTGTTGGGATTTCTTCATATTCTAAGACTTCCCCTCCCTCTTCAATAAAGCCATAAACGGTGTTAGTTCCACCTATATCTATTCCTATTGCAACTGAGTTACTCATTTATAACACCTATATTTGATTTTTATGTTTATATCTTTAACATAAGTTAAAATGCTATTAAGTCTTTTTCTATTTTAATCCCGAACCTTGCCTTATTTTCATTTCAATTACTGGTGGCAAGTTAGGTTCGGCAACAATAAGAACTGATCGGGTTACAGTAGCTTCTGATCCATAATCATCTGAAACAGTTAATTCAAAAGTATACTCGCCCTCTTTTCCTTCAAAACTAACTTTTCCAACAAAAGGATTTGGTCGAATCTCTACCTTTGGACCAGAAATTTGTTTCCAGACAAATTGGATTTCATCGCCTAAATCGGGATCAAATGAATTCGTTGCATCTAGTATCATAGGATATGTATTCGTTAACGGCGAATTATCATGCTCAACCATAACTTTTATTTTTGATCTTTCAGCCATCGCCATTTTTTCAAGTAAATTTATTTTAGCAACTACATCAGGTTCGGGTTCTATTATTGCTACATCCTTGTCAACAATTACAGCCTTAGCCTTGGCTATGACTCGATTTTCATAGTTCTTCCATTCCATAACTATAAAAGCAGAGAATAAAATAACAATTACTGCAAATATTTTTTTTATATTTTCTGTAGAGAACATAATTAAGATTGTTTTAGTTTTTCAAAATACCCAATTTAAATTGATTTTCTATTTTTCTAGCCATCTCATCATATGCTCTTATTCCAGCTGTGTATTCTGAATTAAAATCACCACCTTTTACTTCTGAAATATCAAAATTAAAAAATTGTTCATCTTTGATCACATTTTTAAAAGTAATTGAGACATTTCCATAAATAAAATAAGGAAAATTTTCATCAACTCTATCTGATTTTTTATTTGTATTGGCTCTAACTAATATATACATATCAGGGTTACTTTGAACAAAATCTACATTTTCATGAAGAAAACTTTTGACCTTTGGCTCTAGAATTAAATTTTCTAAAGGTTTATTTAGATTTTTTTCTATACAATTAATTAAAGCTTTTGCACGCCTTACTTCTATAGAAAAAGTCGAGATGATAGGACTATCAATATGTCTTTTTTCAGAGATTGAATATTCCTCTAATAATTTTTCGATATCTATATAATAGTTAACAGTAAACATTTCAGGATAAATTATTTCAGGAATTACATACTGGGCATTACCATTCTCATTCGAAATTAAATTCAACTCTTTACCATGAACCATTAATTTTATTGGAATGGATTTGAGCTTTTTTTGTGTTAAACCATCGGTAACTATAAATGATAAAATACTTCCACTGTCTATAAAAGTTCTGAGACTCTGTTTTTCTGTTAATGCTATAATTTTAATTCTATTTTTAAAGGAATATAGTTTTTCTTTAATTAGACTATATAGGTTAATACTTTTTCCATCATAAATCACTTTCACCGGTTCATCATTGAATGGGTAAAATTCATTCCAAGCTTTCTGAACTAATATTAGAGATTGATGAGAAAAGTTTTTATCTGCTTCTTTAATATAGTTTAAAGCAGTTGTAATAGAATTCTCTCTTAACCTTTCCATTGTTTTTCTATATTTATCTTTATTTAATTTTGCATAGAAATATATTCCTTTATTCGTTTTATATGAGTCAACAAACTGTAATTCAGGTAATAATAGATTTACTCGAGAATTCAGAATTGATGTAACAGCATTTTCAACCGAACCATTAAAATCATTCACAACAATGTTTAATTCTGAAGATACATTTATTTTTATTTGAGATGAGATTTCATGGATAGCTCGCTCTCGAGCTATATCTCTACCATTTTCTATCTCATTCGAAGCAAATCCAATACCATGCCAATAATTATTATTTTCAGGGTGAATTTCAATCCATTCAGGAGAACTAGAAACGCAAGAACTTTGAAAAAAAACATAAATAATTGAAATCAAAAAATAATATTTAGACGAGTTTAGCATGTAGATGTAGTATTACCTTAAATCTAAAATAGTTCGTTTCAGGTCCATCCCATTAAACTTAGGGTTTTGTTTTATTGAACCGGGAATAGATCTTACATGATCTGGAACAGTTTTATAAACATATTCTATCAGTTCACCTAATTCAATAATACTATCTCCATTGTCTGCACCACTGGCTAATCCTTTTAATAATGAATATGTATAAAAACTATGCTTTTTATCTGTAAATAATTGAGAAGTCTCTCCATTAGATGAGGCACTTAATATGCAAATTTTTTCTGGTATTTCAGGATAATCCCAAAGGGATCCCGCAGATTTTTCAGGATTAATATATGTTATATCCATAAATAGAGTGATTGTTCTAATATTTTCAAGGACTGAAATTCTGATAAGATTTCCAATAAGCTGCTCCAAAGGATATTTACTAATATGCCTATCTGCCTTTGCATCTTTAGGAATTAATAAAGGTTTACCACCAACCCATTCTCCATAGCCCCTATAATAAATAAAAATATCCATTTCTTCAATCCCTGAATATTTCTCAGCTGTTATAATTCGTTTTCTTAAGTCTCCTTGGTGCGGATCAAAAGTAGAATTAAGATCATCTAAAGTTGGTCCCCCATCCATTTGCCAAGGTTTTGATGGTAGCATTTGAAAATCTGACAAACCAAATGCTTGACTAAAATAGTTTCTCATCACGGATTTATCTCTATTCGAGTAATCAAGCTTAGGATAGAATTTATCATCGTAATCTTCTGTCCCTAAAATAATAGCCATACCATTAGGGTTTTTTCGCCCAAATGGAATTCTTCTATCTACATCGATTTCTCCCAATTCATCAGGGTAATAAAGAACTTCTTCAGTACCTAAATCTTGAATTGTTAATTCCATAGGTGAACGATAATTCCTCATGCATTCTAGATCTAGGCTTTGCTCAACTGTTTTATTTAAATAATCAGTTAACTGAATACTGACAGAAAAATTGTCTTGATTGGTCATTATTGGGATTTGTAAATCCATATAATCACCTGTCTTAAAAAGAGGAAGAGTAATATTTCCTGTAAAATCAGGAGTTGTAAATGTTCTATTTTTATCTACATTAAGAATAACATAATCTGAAGATCCTTCACCTACATTTTGAATTCTTACGGTTAAGTTTATAATTTCATTTTTTGGTATATAATGGGTTCCAAACTCATTCGAAATAGCAAAATCAGCAATGATCATTTTAGGTGGAATCATAGATTCTGATTCAACTTTAAAACTAAAAGGTTTATCTAAACTCACTTTTTCTCTAGAGGAGACTCTGAGTTCAAAATCATTTTCTCCAGAGTTTAGTTGAAGTCCCCCCTCAATTTTAATATTTATATATTTTATCCTTCCTGCTTCTAGAGTATCTAATACGAAAGGTTCACCTACATTCAAAAATGGGTCAGGTTCTAATGGAAGAATTGAAAAAATGATATTATGTGCTGGACTCTGTCCATCATTAAAAATTGAAAACTGCATTTTTCCTTTCTCATTAGCATCAATTTTATTGTTACCAGAAGGTTCATTAAGACTCATTTTTTGAATTGAAAAATGAGGTGGGTCTAAAACTATATTACAAGCTGAAGTCGAAAAATCACTTTCATCTCCATCCATATCGATGGAAGTAACAACAAAACAAACATCTGCAGAAAAATTTAATGGCCTAACCGTGAATTGTGTTGATTTAGTTTTTCCTAAATATTTTATTGAGTCTTGATTAACTCTTTCATAAACTTTATATGAATCTGCGCCTGCTACTTCCTCCCAATTTAAATGCATACTTATTACATCAGCATCAGCAATTAATTTATTTGGTGGAGTAAGAGAAACTTTAGTGCAATGTTCATTGGATTTACTACTTTCTATATCATATTGATCGATGCATGAAACCTGATAGCAATATTCTTTACCGGGTAGCATCGGATCGGTAAAGGATGTTTTATCAGTAAACGAAATAAGTACCCCATCTCTATAAATATTATAAGTTTCCGCACCTTCAATTTCATTCCATATTAATGTTATTTTTTTTGTTTTGCTCATTGAAGAGAGTATTGGATTCGCTATAAATGCATGAGTCACTGCTTTTACTTCTACTGAAGCAGTACTTTTATTGTTTAGAGCATCTAAAGCGATTATTTTAAAGTAATAAGGTTCATTAAACTTCAAAGCAACTTGTTTAGATAATGTATCTGAATAGTTCCCGGCTATTTCATTATTTTTATACAGATCATAAGAGATTGCTCCTTCTACTTTACTCCAATTCAGAGAGATATCATTTTTGAAAATATTAAATTTAATATCTCGGGGAGTTGTTGGTGGGGCACTAATGCATTCGGGGGCAGAGATAGGGCCTTCCAGATTATAATTACTCGATGCTTTTATTGTATAGCATAACTCTGTTCCTGGATAAACATCTTTTTCAAACCTCGTATCTTCGCCTACATAGACTTTCACTCCATTTTCAAATAATGTAAATAATTTTGCTTGCTTAATATCTTTCCAACTAATCGAAATGTGTTTGGCTGAAACATTAGTCTTTATATTTCTAACCTTTAAAATTGGATCTAGATATGTTGGAGGATCATTATTATATAAGTAGCATTCAACAGGCTGCTCTTTTCCATCAAGAATAAAAGAAAATTCAATGTTTCTATTATTATTTTTTCGGGGATTTAGCTTTATTCGTTTTGAACCTTCAAACTCATGCTCTACCAATAAATAATAAAACTTTGGATCAATATTCTCAAATTCGAATTTCCCTTTCCTACTAGACGTTGCCTCAAATAATATCTCATCTTTTAAATTTCTTAATGTAACGATAGCATTTTTTATAGGCTTATCTATAGGGTTCTTAATTATCCCACTTAGAGAAATACTTTGAGGAGAAGAAACAGACATAAAAAATAAACATAGAAATATCCTAAGAATATTTAATATCAAAGTTTGAAGAGGAGATTTCAAACTAAAAGCGAAACTCTATGGTAACCTAAAAAGGACTCTATCAGGATTAGAAGTGAAAAGTAGAGGTATTTGAGGTAAATCCTTATAAAGGATCTTAGTTTCTTCTTCTACGTTCTTTTTTATATAATCATGAAGCTCTGCAACAGTTACTTCCTTGTCACCATTATCTGCTTCACCTCTAAGACCTTTTAATAGATAATAAGTATAGATACTGTTATTTTGATCAGGATGTTCATAAGCGATTTGAGAGATGTCCGAAGCATAAAATGCTGTAATCTCCTTGGGTGGCATAATTTCTTTTGGTAGAACTATTTTAGGAATTTCTGGTTCACCTTTTTTCTTTTTCTTTTTCTTCTTCTTTTTCTTTTTCTTAGACTCTTCCTCAGGGTCAATAGGCTTAGTAATATTTTGAGGAAAGGCTCTATTGTTAAAATCTACATCCATAAATAATGTAATATTACCAACTTCAGGCATGCTTTGAATATTCTGAAGACTTCCATAAAGGTCTTGTACCGAATAAAAAGAATTTGGTTTGGATGAACTAGCATCATAGGTTATCAATACTTTTTTATTATCAATAGTTGTTCCCTCTCCATTAAAATAGAGCAAGAGATCAAGACTCTCATTACCTGAATATTCAAGACTTGTAATTATTTTTTTCTTTATATATCCGAGACTTGGATCGAAAACTGCTTTGAAATCATTTTTAGAAAGACCTTCATTGAAAAACCAATATTGGCTTGGAATAATATCATGGTTTTCCATACCAAAAAGTTCATGGAAATAACTTCTAACTTGTTTTAGATTATTATCTATGGATGGTCTAGCAACGATACTTGGGTCCCAAAAAGAATTATTCCCTAGGATGACACCTATTGTTTCTCTTTCTTGAATCACTCTTGGGATACGAGTTAATATTTCAGGTTTAGTAGAGACTTCACCTATAATGACTTCCTTAGGGTATGGTGTTTCATAGACGATTAATTCACTTTTTCCTTTATATTTCTTCATTGTTTCGAGATAAATAGAAATCGTTTTTTTTGTTTCGAAGTAATCGTATAAATCAATGTCTACTGTAAAATTGTCTTCCCTGGTTAATACTTCAAAACTCAAATCAATAAATTCTCCATTATTAATAGCATCAAACTCATGCAATTCATCAATATCATCCATAACAAAAGAACTGTCTCTTGAAAACTTGATACTTGCA
>Ga0308001_10000447_pt1 | contig 19472 bp, 20 predicted proteins | sample Neamet5_FD_203167 | JGI IMG/M metagenome (GOLD analysis project Ga0308001, IMG submission 203167) | Marine microbial communities from water near the shore, Antarctic Ocean - #5 | ecosystem: Environmental > Aquatic > Marine > Unclassified | place: Southern Ocean | collected 2014-06-04
TGTTTTTATCGAGTTAGAGCTATTTATACAGGAGAATCATATAATTCAGTAGGAATTGTTTGATTATGGAATATAGTGGAGTAAGATGACTGACTTTTTGTTATATATTTCTAATTTTGTGTTAATTAATTTTTAAAGTATTCTTTCGAGAATATTTTAATTTTAAAAAGCTTTGATTATGGAAACAAAACAACAAAAATCTCAGGACTATTATTTGGACCTTGAATCACGACACGGTGCGCATGACTACCACCCACTTCCTGTTGTTTTGGCAATAGGGAAAGGCGTTTACCTTTGGGATGTTGATGGGAAAAAATACTATGATTTTCTTTCGGCTTATTCTGCAGTAAACCAAGGTCATTGTCATCCAGACATTGTCGCGGCTATGAAAGAACAAGCTGAAACATTGACATTAACTTCACGTGCTTTTCACAACAACAAGTTGGGGGAATATATGAAGTTTGTGACAACTTTTTTTGGTTTTGAACGACTCTTGTCAATGAATACAGGTGCCGAAGGCGTAGAAACTGCAATTAAAATTTCAAGAAAATGGGGTTACCTTAAAAAAGGAGTTCCTGAAAATCAGGCGCAAATTGTTGTTTGTAACAATAATTTTCACGGCAGAACTACAACCATAATTTCTTTTTCTACGGATCCTGATACAAAAGCACATTTTGGTCCTCACACCAGTGGATTTACGCACATTCCCTATGATGATTTAGAGGCTTTAAAACAAACGTTGGAAAGCAACCCGAATATTGTTGGTTTTTTGGTAGAACCAATTCAGGGAGAAGCTGGCGTTTACACTCCAGGAAAAGACTTTATAAAAGGCGCAAGAGCCTTATGTTCTCTTCACAATGTGTTGTTAATAACCGATGAAATCCAAACAGGTATAGGCCGAACAGGTTCCTTACTTGCTGTTTGTGGAGACTGTACTTGTGACGATGCTTGCGAACAGCAACCCGCAACTTATATTCGTCCTGATATTTTAATTCTTGGGAAAGCCCTTAGTGGCGGAACTTATCCTGTTTCGGGTGTCCTTTGTGATTCTGAGATTATGGATGTAATTCAACCAGGGCAACACGGAAGTACTTTTGGTGGAAATCCTATGGCAGCTGCTGTAGCAACCAAAGCACTAGAAGTTATTAATAGTGAGAAACTAACCCAAAATGCAAGACGTCTTGGAGAAGTTTTTAGAAGCGAATTAAATAAATACATCGCCAAAAGCGAAATCGTACAGTTGGTACGTGGAAAAGGTTTGCTCAATGCAATTGTCATAAATGATAGTCCTGACAGTGATACGGCTTGGAACATTTGCCTAAAACTTCGCGACAATGGTTTATTGGCAAAACCAACCCATGGAAATATCATTCGCTTTGCTCCGCCACTTGTGATTACTGAAGAACAATTGCTTGATTGTGTATCGATAATAACCAATACTTTAAAAGGGTTTGAAAAGACTTCTTCTTAGCTAGGGAAATCTCAATCAACATTTGATACACTAACCAAAAGAAAGATGAAAGTTTACTTTGACAACGCCGCGACAACACCAATAAGAAAAGAGGTCATAGATGTAATGGTCGGAAGCATGGAGTTGAACTACGGAAATCCTTCTTCAACTCATGGCTTTGGACGAACAGCCAAATCTGCCATAGAAACAGCGCGTAAGAGTATTGCCAGTCATCTCAATTGTGAAGCTCAAGAAATCATTTTCACCTCAGGCGGAACAGAATCTGACAATATGATTTTGCGTTGTGTAGTTAAAGACTTGGACGTTAAAACGATCATTTCTTCACGAATAGAACACCATGCAGTTTTACATGCTTTAGTGTCTCTTGAATCTGAGGGAGTTGAAATATTATACGTTGATCTTGATTTGAAGGGATCTCCTGATTTGGTTCATTTGGAAAAACTATTGACTGCAACTGATACAAAGAAACTAGTTAGTTTGATGCATGTCAACAACGAAATAGGTAACATACTCCCACTTAAGAAAGTTGCTGATTTATGCAAATTAAATAATGTCTATTTCCATTCGGATGCAGTGCAAGGAGTAGGGCATTTTTCGATTGATTTAAAAGAAATTTCAATTGATTTTTTATCTTCATCTGCACACAAGTTTCATGGTCCAAAAGGGATTGGCTTTTCATTTATCAGGAAAAACTCAGGCTTGGATTCGTTTATCGTTGGGGGTCCCCAAGAGCGAGGTTTGAGAGCAGGTACAGAAGGAGTTCACAATATCGTTGGCTTACAGAAAGCACTCGAAATTGCTTATGAAGAGCTTGCCTCTGAAAAAGATTATGTATTAGATTTAAAAAAATATTTTATTCAAGAAATAAAAGAAGTATTCCCTAATGTGCACTTCAACGGACTTTCTGGTGATTTTGATCATAGTACTTTCACGTTAATTAATGTTGCTTTGCCCTTGGATCCTTCCAAGGCCCAACTATTAGATTTTCATTTAGATATAAAAGGGATTGCTTGTTCCAAAGGCAGTGCCTGTCAGTCAGGATCAAATTTAGGTTCTCATGTGTTACAAGAGCTCAATCGAAGCGGGGAAGTTAGAAGCTGGCCCTCTTTAAGATTTTCTTTCTCCCGTTTTAATAAGCGGGAAGAGATTGATTATGTCGTTAAGACCTTAGCGGCCTACATCGACAATTAAAAGCACTGAATCGAAGATGTTTATTTTCTGAAAAACAAAGTTTTAAACAAAGTTTTGTTCCCCACATTGTCTTCCACTACTATTTCCAACTCGTGTTTTTCCGTTTCAAAAGTAAGGTCTGAAAAGTCATAGGTCAAAAGTTTTTGTTTGGGTTCATACTCAAATAAAACCCATTTTCCGTTTATAGCTCCTCGGTAAGATTTTATTCCAGAAAAATCATCATCGATTTTTATCTTTAAAAATTTAAAACCACTAAGCCATTGATCATTTATGAAATTTACAGATTTAATTGAAGGCGGAGTTAAGTCACTTGCGATAACAAAGTCACCAAACTTTTTTGACTTGACAGTTAGTTTTCCGTTTTTATTTTCGGTTGGGAGGTAAGTTAAATTGTCTTTTTCCTTTAAAGCAATAAAAGATTTTTTCATTTTCAATGAGTCCTTGAGTTCGGTTGTAAAACTCAATTCGAATGCACCTTTAAAAGGATGAATGTCAGGACCAATTTTGATGCCATCACTATGGGGTTGGATTTTTAATTGAATGGGATTAAAAAATGTATTTTTTGGAATATAAATTTCATTTGGATGAAATTCAAAAATGTAATCAAGCTCTGGGTTAATGTTATCGACTTTTGCAGGTTCGATTTTTTTTTCTTCTTTTTGGCCCACAAGGTACATTTCAACATAAGAGGTGTTTCCCGAGAAATCACTTACTTCGATCAACACCTGATATGACTTTCCTTCTTCGACATTAAAAAACCCTCGTTCCAAAGCAGTATCTATAAAACTAAACTTTGCAGTTTTAGGCCTAAACAACTTTTGAATCCGATACTGGTTTTCCTTAAAGTTTTTATAATCAATAATCAGACTGATGTATTTTGAGTCATTATAATCAATTTCATCAAATTTATATTTGAAAGTTGGTTTTCCATTCACATTTACGACCATGCTGTAAATGCCGTTTTTGTTGTAACTCAAATCTTGTCTGTCAAACATTTGAATTCCTACTCCCAAACGACCCGAAGCATAAAGAATTGGTGTTTTGTAGACACTGTCATTTACTCTTTCCAGGTTTGCGCTCTTAGTTTTAAAGATAACATCATTACGATTTTCGTTATATAAAAAAAATCTTTGAAGTTGTGGTCTTAAGTTGTCTTTAACGTTAAAATCAAAAAGCAAAGGGTTGAGTGGATGTTGATTTTTTGAATCACGAATTTCAAAATGCAGGTGAGGACCAAAAGAATCTCCGGTATTCCCAGAGTAACCAATGACTTCTCCGGTTTCAACTAATAAAGCATCTTTTCTAGGGAATTTTTGAACGATGTAGCTTTCTTTTTCATACTGGGCAGCTTTAATGTATTTTTCAATTTTAGAAGAGAACTTTTTAAGATGCGCATAAACAGAAGTCTTGAAATCTGGGTGATCAATGTAAATCGCCTTACCATAACCTGAAGTAGCAATGCGGATTCTGCTCACGTGACCATTGCTTACCGCTTTAACGGGGAGTCCCTGTCTTCCTTTAGTCTTTATGTCAATTCCTGCATGAAAGTGAGTCGATCTGATTTCTGCAAATGTACCAGAAAGTGCAAGTGGAATATCCAAAGGGTTTTCATAGGTTGGATTGTGCTGTCCAATGACTTGAATTGATAGTAGAAATAAGAGAAGGTTTAAAAAGTAAAAGTTCATTAAAATTAAATTTTGGAACCTTTCAAAAATACATTTTTTTAAAACAAATGCATCAATATATTGAGTTGTTGCTATATCTTAAATCAATATTTATTAATAAAAAAAAATCAAAACTGACAGTTTATAGGCCTTTTATGTTAAATTTTTTAAAAGTAAGTTTCAATATCAGTTATATTGAGTTTGAATCCTTAAATTTGTAAATTAAAGTTTTTAAATTTTAAAAAAGCGTTTCAATGAATAATCTAGAATTATTAGAAGAGAGAATTGTTCAGCTTTTAAATAAATTGAAAGAAAACCATTTGATAATCAGTCAGTTAAGTGATAGAAATCAGGGTTTGGAAAAGAAAAATCTCGATTTTAAAGAAAAAGTTTCGCATTTAAAATCTGAAAATGAATCGCTTAAGGTTGCAAACTCTTTACTTGGCAGTGAAGAAAGTAGAGCTGTAACCAAACGTAAAATAAATAGTTTAATAAAAGAAGTAGATTTTTGTATACATCAACTCACAGAAATAAATTGATTAATGAGTGATAAGCTAAAGATTAAATTGACGCTTGCAGATCGGGTTTATCCAATGACAATTACTACTGATCAAGAAGCTTCTCTGCGTGCATCAGCCAAAAAAATTGATAGCATGATCAAACAGCTGCAAGAAAACTACGCCGTGCGTGATAAACAAGATGTTCTTGCAATGTGTGCCCTTCAATATGCTGCACAGTTGGAAAAACAAAGTGAAAACAATGAAGTGGAAGAAAGTGAGTCGATCAAAATAAACGAATTTATTCAATTGATTGATTTACACTTGGCTACTTATTAAGTTCTTTTAGATAGAAATACAATACTGCCTGTATTAGTGATTTTTTGATAAACTCAACGTTTTTTTAATTAAAAGAGGTGAGTTGTGATTGTAAAAGCAAGCTGCCTTGAGCAGATCCTTGATCAGTCAAGTAGCCTCAAACCTGTCTATTTGGGAGTTTATTCAAAACCTTACGCTAATACAGGCTTTTTTAATTTTAAAACGTAAAAATTATGAACCTAGATATAACCCTAGTCATTTTATCACTTGCAGGCATCGCCGTAGGATTGCTAATTGGATTTTTTTTTCAAAAAGGAAAGAATGCAAAAATACTCCAATCAACTAACCTAGAAGCCAATGAAATTATTCGAAATGCAAAGCAAAAATCAGAAAGAATAAAAGACGAAAAAATGCTTCAGGCAAAAGAGCGTTTTATTGAGTTGAAGTCGGAACATGAAAAAGTAATTTTTCAAAGAGAAAAGAAAGTTTCTGATACCGAGGGCCGACTTCGTGATAAGGAAAATAAGCTCAACAATGATCTCAATAAAAACAAGAGCCTTTCCCAATCGCTTGAGCAGAAAAACGAAATACTTCAGAAGCGACTTGTTAAACTAGAGCATAAGCAAAATGAACTGGATGACTCTCACAAAGTTCAAGTTCAGAAATTAGAAGTCATTTCCGGGATTTCCGCTGAGGAGGCTAAAAATGAATTGATTGAATCTTTAAACAAGAAAGCACAATCCGAAGCTATGGCTTTTGCTCAGAAAAGTCTAGAAGAGGCCAAACTAACGGTCGAACAAGAGGCCAAGAAAATAATAATCAGTACCATTCAACGGATTGGAACTGAAGAGGCTATTGAAAACTGTGTATCTGTTTTTAACTTAGATTCTGATGACGTTAAAGGAAGGATCATTGGTCGTGAAGGACGAAATATCCGTGCCATAGAATCTGCCACAGGTGTTGAAATCGTAGTTGATGACACACCAGAGGCGATCATCCTATCTTGCTTTGACCCTGTTAGACGAGAGATAGCTAGACTTTCTTTACACAGATTGGTAACTGACGGAAGAATTCATCCCGCTCGAATTGAGGAGGTGGTCAACAAAACAACAAAACAAATTGACAATGAAATCATCGAGGTTGGAAAACGGACGGTGATTGAATTGGGAATTCACGGATTGCATCCTGAATTAATAAAAATCATTGGGCGAATGAAATACCGTTCTTCTTATGGTCAGAATCTTTTACAGCACTCCCGAGAAGTGGCTAAATTATGTGGCGTAATGGCAGTTGAATTGGGCTTGAATCCAAAATTAGCGAAGCGCGCAGGATTGTTACACGATATTGGAAAAGTACCAGAAGAAGAAGCAGAAACTCCTCATGCAATATTAGGGATGGAATGGGCTGAGAAATATGGCGAAATTCCAGAGGTTTGTAATGCAATAGGTGCACACCATGATGAAATAGAAATGACTTCTTTGTTGTCTCCAATTGTCCAAGTGTGTGACGCCATTTCTGGCGCGCGTCCAGGAGCAAGAAGACAAGTTTTAGACAGTTATGTCCAAAGGCTTAAGGATCTTGAAAACATCGCTTATGATTTCAATGGGGTGAATAAAGCCTATGCAATTCAGGCAGGTCGTGAGCTTCGTGTGATCGTAGAAAGTGAGAAAGTAACGGATGATCAATCGGCGGAACTTTCTTTTGAGATTTCACAAAAAATTCAAACAGACATGACTTATCCCGGTCAGGTAAAAGTTACGGTGATTAGAGAAACAAGAGCGGTAAACGTTGCCAAATAGCACTGAAAATTATTTTTTAGGATCGTATTTAAAAAATAGGTTTGCCCACAATATTTTTGAAACTGCATTGATGTAAGGCGCCCCAGCAACAATCACTACGACCAATGTGATAAACGTTTTTAGGAAGGAGAACTCATCGGAAAAGATTAAAAAACATCCAATAATCGCGACCATAATTGCCACACCAACTGCATAAGAGACATACATAGAACCGTAATAAAAGCTCGGTTCTATCTTGTAGTTTAAATCACATTTCTCACAATGAGACCTCACCCTTGTGATTTTGCTCATGTCATAGGCAGGGCTTTGAAGGAATTTTCCTCGGTGACATCGCGGGCATTTGAGGTGTATAATGCTGTAAAGTTTTGAGCCTTTAGGAATGAGTTTCATGTTTTGATTTTTAGACTTGAAATTATTGAAAAAGAATAGCCAAACCCCCCAGTCCTGTTAAGATAAATATCAATTTTCTGTATTTGTCATTGTTGATTTTTTTAACCAAAAACACCCCCAATAATAATCCTGAAATTACTGCAGGAATAAGTGTTAAGCTTATTTTTAGAGATTCCAAATTAATCGTCTCCCAAACCCATATGTGGAAGGGTACCTTAAAGAGGTTAATAATAAAAAACAGCCAGGCAGCGGTTCCTATGAATTCATTTTTGGGGAGCTTTATGGTTAAGAAATAAATATTTGAAAAAGCACCTGCCAGATTCCCCACCATGGTTGAGAATCCTGCTAACAAACCTGATGATGCAGCGAAACTCCAATGGGTAGATACTTTTTTGTTTTTCTTTTTCCCCCAATAATACATCATGGCGACGCTAAACAAGATGATCAATGCCATGCCCATTCGAAACAAATCTTCGGGTAAATCTTTTCCTAGGACAACACCGATTAAAACACCAATAACCATCCAGGGTAAAAGCTTGACGATATAGATCCACTCTACATGACGTTTGTAATAAATCACAGCAAAGATATCACCACAGATAAGCAAAGGCATCAGGATTCCAGTGGACTCTCTTGCGCCATAGACCAGTGCCAAGCCTGTGACAATTAAAACCGCTACCCCCTTAATTCCTGACTTTGCAATTCCCAACAGAAGGGAACAGCCCAAGGCAATAAGAAAGCCTAAACTTAGAAATGGAACGGGCGTTTGAATAAGCATCATTGGAAAATGAGTTTTTACCCCTTATAAAAAGAGATGCGTAAAACTATTGAATATATTCCTGTTGGAGCTAAACATTTAACTTTTTGATTCTTTAGGTTAAAACAAAATATGATCTTTGTTAAAACTGCAATTTGAAAACATATTATTTGGCGATTAGGTTCATGCTCATAAGCACACTGTTGTTTACAGTAATGAATACTATGATTAAATATTTGGTTGATTTCGGAACATTTCAGCTGGTGTTTTTTCGATCTCTAGGTTCTTTGTTTTTTACATTTTCCTTTTTAATCCACCAAAAAATACCATTGTGGGGAAATCAAAAAAGATTATTAGTTTTTAGAGGACTTGCTGGAGTGACTTCGATGATATTATTTTTCTTTTCATTGCACTATATGTCAGTTGTGGCTGCTGTTACACTCCGTTATACCTCACCTCTTTTTGTTGCCCTATTAGCAATTTTTTTATTAAAAGAAAAAATAAAACCTCTACAATGGATTTTCTTTATAGTTGCATTTATTGGAGTGATAATGGTAAAAGGGTTCGACCCAACCGTTGATTTTTATGGGTTTATGATTATTTTAATAAGTGCTTTTTTCTCTGCAATTGTCTTTTTATTAATCTCAAAAATTGGTAAAGCAGATCATCCAGTTGTTATTGTACATTATTTTATGCTGATAGCCTCCTTAGTTGGTGCAATTGGATGTTTTTTTGTTTGGAAAACCCCTGTTGGAATCGAGTGGATTTTATTGCTTTCATTAGGAGTTGTCGGTTTTTTTGCTCAGATTTTCATGACCAAAGCCCTTCAGATCGGTCCCGCTTTTCAGATAGCACCTTTTAAATACGTTGAAGTCATTTTTTCAGTCTTATTTGGTTTGCTAGTATTTCAAGAACTACATAGTTTTTATAGCTTAATCGGCATTTTTTTAATAATTATGGGTTTAGTGCTCAATATAACTTATAAGTCTAAATAGGAACAAACTTTTATATAAACTTTCTTGTTATTTACGTGTTGATTTATCCCTGCGTTATGACTTTAAGATCCAGTCTGCCTTGTATGGAAGTTTAAGTTTATCTTTTTGGAACCTGAGAAATAGAACCAATCTAATAGATCGTTTTTACAGCTTGGATTCATCCGATCTAATTATTGAACGTAATTTAAGAGTCGCTTAGCTTAAATCCAAATTTAAGTTTTCGACTCAGATTTTAAATAGCTCAAGCTCTATTGAAACTGCTAATGAAGTTATAATTATCAAATGTTTTGATCATAAAAAAATCGCTAACAGATTAAGGTTTTTATGTTTGATAAAATTTTTAGATACTTATGAAAGTTGCACTAGCTAATTGAGTTAGCCTAAAATCTTTTTCTTCACATTTTCAAAATATGATCTACCAATTACATACCTAATTCCATCAATCTCTATGCTATTTCCTTCAATAAGTGTCAGTTTAATCTCAGGAAAAGGCGCTTCCTTTAATTTATTTTAGGCTTATACAAGTTTATATTTTTTATTTACCTCTACGCTATTAAAAACCTGAGGTCATAAATTTAACTACACAAACACAACAAAATATGTAAACCTTATGATCTTTATGCTGAAAATTATTCTTTGAAGGTATTGTAGCTTTATTTATTTAAAAGTTATACTTTTTTATGTAAATGAACTATATTACCAAATAATTTATCCATTAGTGAGTTTAAAATGGTTATTAGCTGAACAATTTTTAATTATCCCTTTTTTTTACTTTATTTAAATAATATATTTTAGTTTAATTTTAGTTAAATCTTTAGAGGAAAGAATTAGGTAATCTAGTTTGATCTTTTTCTTGTTAAATTCAAGATTGATGCAGCAAAAGTAAAACTCGTTTTTTTGATTTATACAATTATTTGTTAATCCGCTTCTCAGAAAACCACTATGAAGAGGTTTAGTTAAGTAAAATAAAAGTATCCACCAATATGGAATCAAGTTATAAGCCTGTAGGACAATTTGAAGAGACTCATTTCGAGAAAATTTTCAATAATAACTGATGTCTGGTTTATTATCTGTAGTTGGAAATGCCTATGATTTAATTGTTAAAATATTTAAGAAAATGCAGTATTCGATTACTGGCTGGCCTGCAGGAAACCCCAATGTTGAGGATTCCAATCGTCCTCAGCTTACAAATATTCCAAAAAGTAGTTTTAATTTTTTTTACTTAAAATGGATTTATATTCTACAATTAATCTTTTAAAATTATGGAAAAACCTATCAGCAGACTACTTTCTCTAGATGTCTTGAGAGGTCTAACAATCATTTTAATGATCATTGTAAATAACCCTGGCTCATGGAGTCATGTTTTTACTCCATTTTTACACGCTTCATGGAATGGTATTACTCCAACTGATTATATTTTCCCGAGTTTCCTTTTTATCCTAGGAGTTTCTGTGGTATTGTCGATTTCGAAACAAATTCAGAATGGGATTGCCAAAAAAAGTATTCTAAAAAAAATAATTTGGAGAAGTTTTAAGATCTACCTCGTAGGTTTATTTCTGTCGCTGTGGCCTGACTTTAATTTTGATTTGATCCGTTGGGTAGGCGTTTTACAACGCATTTCTATCGTTTTTTTGGTTTGCTGTATACTGTACCTCTATACCACTCAACGTACTCAATTGATAATTGGGTCGATTGTATTGATCGGTTATTGCATCGTTATGAAATACCTTCCATTGCCTGGGATCGGAATTCCAGATCTCAGTTTGCCCGAATATAATTGGGCGCACTATATTGACAAACTTTACCTACCTGGGTACTTGTGGAAAACAACATGGGATCCCGAAGGTATTTTGAGTACTTTTCCAGCTATGGTTACAGGCATTTTGGGAATGCTCTCCGGTTATCTGATTGTTAAAAAGAATGACATTCAAGAAAAAATAATCTCCTTGTTTTTATTCGCTACTATCTTACTCATTCTAGGAGATATTTCAAGTTATATTGTTCCTTTTAACAAGAGTTTATGGAGCAGTTCTTATACCCTAATGACGGGAGGGATTTCCTGCTCGCTTCTCTCATTTTTCATCTATTGGGTTGATGTGAAAAACAACGCTAAATATTTCAATTTTGCTCATGTATTCGGAGTGAATGCCATTTTCGCCTATACACTTTCTGGCCTTTTGGTTATGGTCTTTTACAGTAGTAAAATTTGGGATTTTGCCTTTAGTAGTCTTTTTATGGAACAAATGACCAGTATTGGACTTTCCTCTAAGTTAAGTTCTTTGCTCTATGCATCCCTTTATTTATTTATTATATGGATTCCAACCTATATGCTATATAAAAGAAAAATATTTATTAGATTGTAAGATTAATTATTTCGGATATGTATGGCACCCCAAATTATTTATTAACCTATCCCATTATTAAATGGAATGGAATTAAACTCTTTTTTTAGTAGAGAAACAATATCTATTTGTATAATTTAACAAAATCGCATTTTAATTTTAAATAAATTTGATTAAATAAATGAAAAAAGAAAACACTTACTGGAATACCAATTTAAAATATTTGGTTCTTCTATTGTTTATATGGTTTACGGCCTCCTTCGGCTTTGGAATCCTATTTGTAGACGCTTTAAATGAAATTAAATTGGGAGGATTTAAACTTGGTTTTTGGTTTGCTCAGCAAGGCTCAATATATGTGTTTGTAATCCTAATATTCGTCTATATCTATTTGATGAATCGCTTAGACGCTAAATATAAAACTAAAGAATAATGGAGTTGCAATATTGGATTTGGATAGCAGTTGGAATAAGTTTTTCACTTTATATAGGAATTGCCATATGGTCAAGAGCATCATCGACAAAAGAGTTTTACGTTGCGGGTGGGGGAGTACATCCCATTGCAAACGGAATGGCCACTGCAGCAGACTGGATGTCAGCCGCATCCTTTATTTCGATGGCGGGAATTATTTCATTTAATGGATATGACGGCTCAGTTTATTTGATGGGTTGGACAGGAGGTTATGTTTTACTGGCGCTATTGTTGGCACCCTATTTAAGGAAATTTGGAAAATTTACAGTTCCTGATTTTATTGGGGATCGGTATTACTCTAACTATGCGCGAGGTGTTGCCGTTTTTTGTGCGCTAATAGTCTCTTTCACCTATATCGCAGGACAAATGAGAGGTGTTGGGGTCGTGTTTTCACGTTACCTCGAGGTAGATATAACCACAGGCGTAGTAATTGGGATGTGTATCGTTCTTTTTTACGCTGTTTTGGGAGGAATGAAGGGGATTACTTATACACAAGTGGCGCAATATTGCGTTTTAATCTTTGCCTTTATGGTTCCTGCCGTTTTTATTTCCATAATAATGACAGGCAATGCAATACCGCAAATCGGTTTTGGTTCAACTATATCAGGTTCGGATGGAGTCTATTTATTAGACAAATTGGACGGTCTTCACCGAGAACTGGGTTTTCATGAGTATACCACAGGATCTAAGTCTGTTTTAGATGTCTTTCTAATCACTTTGGCTTTGATGGTAGGTACCGCAGGATTGCCACATGTAATCGTTCGGTTTTTTACCGTTAAAAAAGTAAGTGATGCAAGAAAATCTGCTGGTTGGGCGTTACTTTTTATAGCAATTTTGTACACAACAGCTCCTGCTATTGCTGTTTTTTCAAGAACCAATCTGATCGAAACAGTTAGTAATAAAGAACATACAAATTTGCCCGGTTGGTTTGAGAAATGGCAAACAACAGGATTAATAAAATTTGAAGATAAAAATCAAGATGGATTGATCCAATATTTAGCAGATCCAGAGATTAATGAGTTAACAGTTGATGCCGATATTATGGTATTGGCTAATCCTGAAATTGCAAAACTACCCAATTGGGTAATTGCATTGATGGCAGCTGGTGCTTTGGCGGCTGCTTTGTCGACAGCTGCAGGACTGCTTTTGGTTATATCAGCTTCTGTTTCACATGATTTGATTAAAAAAATAATTAATCCAGCGGTGAGTGAAAAAAACGAATTAATTGCCGCAAGACTTTCTGCTTTTGGAGCAGTATTGTTGGCAGGTTATTTCGGAGTGAACCCTCCAGGATTTGTGGCGGCAACAGTGGCATTGGCATTTGGTCTTGCAGCGGCTTCATTTTTTCCAGCAATTGTGATGGGAATATTCAGTAAAAGAATGAATAAAGAGGGAGCAATATCAGGAATGGTTGTCGGTATCTTATTGATGCTCTTTTATATGACCAAATTTAAGTTTGGTTGGTTCGGAGGAGGAACGAACGAAGATTGGTGGTTCGGAATATCACCAGAAGGATTTGGTTCTTTTGCGATGTTGGTTAATTTTGTAGTGTCAATTATTATTTCAAAACTAACACCTCCGCCAGGAGAAGAAATTCAATCACTTATAGAAAATATTCGAAAACCAAATTAATATAAAAACAACCACCAATAGTACATGAAAAAGAACTCAATTGAATTCAAATTTCCAGGGTCATTCGAAGAGCAACGATTTGAAAAATTGCACAACGTTGTTTTTGAATCTTCATTTTCAGGATCAAATGAAGTAGCAAATGAAATCGCATCGCTTATAAAACAAAAAGAAAAAGCCGGTAAGATCTGTGTATTAGGTTTGGCAACAGGTTCTTCTCCTTTGAGTGTATATAAAGCTTTGATTAATCTTCATCAAGAAGAAGGACTGAGTTTTAAAAATGTCATCACTTTTAATTTGGATGAATATTACGGTCTCGAAAAAATTGATTTAAATAGCTATCATTATTTCATGTATGAAAACTTATTTGATCATATTGATATTCCTACTGAAAATATTAATATTCCCAATGGGGAGATTGAATTACAAAAAGTCAGATCTTTTTGTAATGTTTATGAAAAGAAAATTAAAGATTTAGGAGGCATTGATCTACAATTACTAGGTGTCGGTAGAACAGGACATGTTGGTTTTAACGAACCTGGTTCGCACATCAACTCTCAAACACGTTTGATTACGCTAGATCACCTTACTCGATTCGATGCGGGTCCTGCTTTTAAAGGAATTCAGAATGTTCCTGACAAAGCGATAACAATGGGAATTAAAACCATTCTTGAGGCAAAACGAATCATCCTGATGGCTTGGGGAACCAACAAAGGACAAGTTATCCAAAAGGCCATAGAAGGAGAAGTCACTTCTTATCTCCCAACGTCTTATTTACAAGAGCACGAAAATACAACCTTGGTATTAGACCAAGAAGCAGCATCGGATCTTACCAGAATCAAATCGCCATGGATCAGTGGAAATTGTAAATGGCAAGACGAATCTATTAAATGTAAAGCGATCAACTGGTTGTGTGAAAAAACTAATAAATCCATACTTAGATTAACTGATGGGGACTATAATAAATATGGAATGTCCGAGCTTTTAAACATAGAGGGGAATTCCTACGAATTGAATATTAAAATGTTTAACCGTATTCAAAACACGATTACAGGTTGGCCGGGCGGAAAGCCAGAGTCCGATGATAGTAAAAGACCCGAAAGATCAGTTCCTGGCAAGAAAAGGTGTATCATCTTTAGCCCCCATCCTGATGATGATGTGATTTCTATGGGAGGAACTTTTGATCGTTTGGTTGCTCAGGGACACGAGGTGCATGTTGCCTATCAAACGTCGGGTAATATTGCTGTTTCAGATGATGATGCCTTAAAGTATATTGAAGTAATTATGGACATGAAACCTGAGGAAAAAATCAGCTACACTGACTTATTATCTGAACTTAGAAATAGATCTAAAGCAGCAATTGATTCCTTAGGATTAAGAAAATTAAAAGGAGCTATTCGTAAGAGAGAATCTATCGCAGCGACTCGTTATATTGGTATTCCTGATTCTCAAGTACACTTTCTAAATTTGCCTTTTTATGAGACTGGAAAAGTTCAAAAGTCCAATCCAACACAGGTTGATATTGATTTCACAAGTCAGCTTATTACTGACATCAAACCACATCAGATTTATGCGGCAGGTGATCTTGCTGATCCACATGGAACTCACCGAATATGTTTGAATATTATTTTTGATTCTCTTACGCAATTAAAAAAGCAATCGTTTATGGACGATTGTTGGGTTTGGTTGTACAGAGGTGCATGGCAAGAGTTTGATGTTCATGAAATAGAAATGGCAGTTCCGATGAGCCCTGATCAAGTTTTGAGAAAACGAAAAGCTATTTTTTATCACCAATCTCAAAAAGACGGAGTAATGTTTCAAGGGAGTGATGACAGAGAGTTCTGGATGCGGGCGGAAGATAGAAATAGATTAAGTGCAAAAAAATATAAGCATTTAGGCTTGGCCGATTACCAAGCAATGGAATTGTTTAAGAGATATTATTTTTAATAGATCTCCTTTTATTTATTAGACAATTAAAAAGTAAAGCTTTTATAGTATTATAAAGCACTGTTTTTAAAGTGACAGATTTAATAAAAAAATCACCCATGCAGATTATAGAAAATAAAAAGAAATACGATGTAATAATTGTTGGTTTAGGATATACTTTACGATCATAGAATGGCTTATGAATAAGCTTGGTTGGCAAAATGTATCGATCAGTCGAAAAGAAATGAAACAGCTGTTTGGGATGACGATGGAAACCTATTAACTTAAAACACAAACATGAATATTTTTATTAAAAATTTAGTTTTAATTATATTAATAACGGGTGCTTTTTCCTGCGAAAAACATCTTCCAGTTTTCACCATGGATCAAATTGCATTGATTCCTTATCCAAATGCGGTTTCTCCGTCTGTGGAGGTTTTGAATGTTAATAAAATAAAATTGATCCAGTTTGATGAATCAAATTCAACCTTGGTTGAAATGGGTTTGGATTTACAATCTTTTTGGACAGCGCATACCCAACTTGAAGTTGGATTGAATAATAAATCTGAAAGTAACTCTAATGCTATTTCTCTTGAGGTAAAAGATTTTTCAAATCAAAATGAGGAATTCTATAAACTTCAGATGGGTGAAAATCAGATCACCATCCTCGGGCAATCAGCTGCGGGTGTTTATAGAGGGGTTAAAACTTTAGAACAAATTATTTCGTTAAGTCATTTGAGTGGTATTCAAACAATCAAAGCACTTCCAACAGGTACGATTGAAGATGCTCCTGTTTATGGATACCGTGGTGCGATGTTAGATGTTTCAAGACACTTTTTTTCAGTAAAAGATGTAAAAAGATACATAGATTTATTAAGTATTTATAAAATCAATTTTCTTCACTTGCATTTGTCTGATGACCAAGGCTGGCGAATTGAGATAAAAGCGTGGCCAAAATTGACGTCAATAGGGGGGAAGACAGAAGTTGGTGGCGCTGAAGGCGGATTTTATACCCAATTGGATTATAAGGAAATCGTTGCTTATGCGCAAAGACGTTTCATCACAATAGTACCAGAAATAGACATGCCAGGCCATACGAATGCCGCATTGGCTTCTTATGCTGAACTTAATTGTGATAATGAAATCAAAGAACTTTATACGGGAATGGAAGTTGGCTTTTCTTCATTGTGTGTGGACAAGGAACTGACTTATAAGTTTGTTTCTGATGTGGTTTCAGAAATATCTGCCATGACGCCCGGTGCTTATTTTCATATTGGAGGAGACGAGTCTCATGTAACCCCTAAAAAGGATTATATCAAATTTATGAATCGAGTGATTGATATCGTAAAGCAGAATAACAAGATACCGATGGGCTGGGACGAGGTCGTGTTGGCTGATATTCCTGAAGTTACAGTAGCTCAATACTGGGCAAAGGCAGAAAATGCCATCATGGCGATGGATAAAAACGCAAATGTGTTGATGTCTCCTGCTTCTTATGCCTATCTTGATATGAAATACGACAGCATCACTAAGTTAGGTTTAAAATGGGCAGGATATATTTCTGTTCAAAAAGCATATGAATGGGATCCTGCAGGATTAGTTCCTGAGTTAGATCCTGCCAGAATAATTGGTGTTGAGGCTCCCATTTGGAGTGAGACATTAGAGAATTTTGATGACATTGCTCAAATGGCCTTTCCAAGACTTTTGGGGTATTCGGAAATTGGTTGGACAAAATCAGAAAAAAGAAATTGGGAAAATTATTCATTAAGACTTTCTTATCACAGTTCAACATTAGATTCATTAGATGTTAAATTTTATCCGAGTAGGGAAGTTAATTGGAAATAAATTCTATTTCTTTTTTAAACTACACTTATTAATATTCCTAATTTTGGTCAACACAACCAAAGGTCAAGATTTTATGCACACCAATAGCTTAGTAATTGAAACCAGTAAGTATTTACTCCAATATGCTCACAATCCTGTAGATTGGGTACGTTGGGATAAATCAGTATTTTCAGAGGATAACAAAAGCGGTAAGTTGATTGTTGTCAGTATTGGCTATTCTAGTTGTCACTGGTTTCATGTGATGGAGTAGGAGACTTTTAGAGTAATGAAGTTGCCGAATATATGAATTCTAATTTTGTATCGGTAAAAGTTGATCGAGAAGAAAACCCTGACATTGAAATGTACTACATGCGTGCGCTGCAGTTGATGACGGGAAGTGGCGTTTGGCCACTCAATGTTGTTTGCCTGCCAGATGGGCGACCGGTTTATGGTGGGACTTACAACAGTAAGGATCAATGGATTCAGGTTTTAACGAACATTAAAAAGTTCTATGATGAAAAGCTAGATGAAAGAGTCGCATATGCTGACAAATTGGAATAAGGGATAAAATCCTTAAATCCATTTGCGATGAAAACGGAGGATGTGGTCTTTGAAAAAGAAAAACTTTTGGAGAGTTTAGCAGTTTTTAAGCAAAGAATGGGATTTGGTTAATGGCGGCATGACAAGAGAATCTCAAAAGTTCATCAGGCCTTCACGTCTTCTTTTTTTAATGAAAATGCAGGCCCTTAACCCCTCTGCTGATAAGGATCATTTCATTGGAGCTATCTTGAAAGCGATCATCAAAGGTGGAATTTTTGATCCCATTGAAGGCGGATTTTATCGCTAAACCATTGACAGTAACTGGAGGATACCAAATTTTGAAAAAATGCTTTATTACAATGCACAGCTTTTAAGTTTAATGGCGCAAGCCTATAAAAAAGACAAAAACCCTGAATTTAAAAAACGTTCAAGGGCTATTAAATCGTTTTTAGATCTCCGTTTGTTAAATGATACAGGCGCCTATTGAGCCTCTATTGATGCTGACAGTTCAGAAGGAGAGGGTCGTTATTATGCTTGGGAAAGAGAGGCTTTGACCCGACTGATTGATGACTTGCCTTATATTGAAGCTTACTATGTAATTGATTGGAAAAATCCATGGGAAGAAAAGTTTTATCTGTTGCGAAATGTAATTTATGATTCAGATTTTAAGAAAAAATATGGTTTGAGCGAAAAGCAATTTTTAACCAAAAAAAGTAATTGGAAAAATTATTGAAAGCCGAAATGTCAAAGAGAGAGCTTCCTGGTATTGACAATAAGATCATCACTTCTTGGAATGCACTTATTGTTATTGGCTTGGCTGATGCTTATGACGCTTTTGAATATAAAGATTACCTAAACCGAGCCCAAAAGGTGTTTGACTTCTTGGAGCAGAAACTGATTGTTAAAGACCGAGTATATCACACCTATCAAAAGGGAAGCGTAAAAGTTGAGGGTTTTATTGAAGATTATGCTTTTCTAATTGCCGCCGCTTTAAAATTATACATTACAACGACAGAAATCCGTTAACTTAATTTTGCAGACAAATTTGCTTTAAAATCGATGGCTATTTTTGACGATCCGAATTCTGAAAGATTTAAATATTCTTCCGAAAAATTGATCTATCCTTCGATGGTTCAAATCGACGATGGAGTAATTCCCTCCCCAAACAGTACGATGGCAAATAACCTTTTCCTTTTGGGTACTCTGTTAGAAAACAAAATCAATGCTGAGAAGGCGGATAAAATGCTTAAAGCCGCCAGCAATGATGTTTTGAATAGTATTTCTGATTATAATGTTTGGGCATCGCTTTATGCCAGCAAAGTTTTTCTTTTTGTTCAAATCATAGTAATGGAAGATGAAGCCAAAGCCTATAATTCGGTCTTATTGAAAAACGACCTTCCAAATCCAATACTTCAAGCCAGTGTCTCGGATGCTTATTTAACCCTTTTTGAAAATAGGTATGTCGTTGGGGAGACCTTAATTTATGTTTGCAAAAACCGAGTGTGTCGATTGCCAACCAGTGACTTAGATTTCGCCCTCAAAGAAATCAAGGCGATTAAAAATGAAGACAACACCAATGCTATTTTCCAATACATAAATAAATAGTAAATCTAAGTCACTTTAAAGAAAAAGCCTCCTAAGGGCTTAAAGTGTTTTTAAGT
>Ga0308001_10000449_pt1 | contig 19392 bp, 21 predicted proteins | sample Neamet5_FD_203167 | JGI IMG/M metagenome (GOLD analysis project Ga0308001, IMG submission 203167) | Marine microbial communities from water near the shore, Antarctic Ocean - #5 | ecosystem: Environmental > Aquatic > Marine > Unclassified | place: Southern Ocean | collected 2014-06-04
TTCTATTATAATTTTATCTTCTTTCATTACTTCTTCTGATAAATTTATTTTGATCATTTCATTTTCTCCATTTAATATTACTTTTACAGAATTAGATCCTGACGTGCCCACAGCTTGAATATTTTTAATTTTTTCCTGACTCTCTTTCATTTTAGACTCTAATTCTTTAGCTTTATCCAAAATTTTTGTAAAATCAGTCATTTTTATTTTCTTCTTTAAGTAACTTTACATCAATCAACTCAGCATCAGGAAATTTCTCTACAATTTTTTTAAAAATTGTAGAATTTTTAGCACTTTCGATTAATTTTTTATTTAAATTAATTTCTTCTTCTTTTTTTGAAGGTTGACCCTTAGTTTTACTAAGTGAAATTATCCATCTATTGCCTGTCCACTCATAAAGCTTTAAAGATAAATCTTTAATGAAGTCTTTATCTAAATCTTCATTAAATGAAATTTCAATTCTTTGATCCTCAAAACTAACAAGATTTACATTTTTTTCTAATTCATATTTTAACTTAACCTCTTTTTTTGAAACACAAATTTCTAATAAATTGTTAAAAGAGTTTATAGAACTAGGCTGTTTTTTATCTTCTTTATTCTCTTTAATTTTTATATCTTTTTCCTGAACAGTATTTTTCATTTGGCCAATGGTTTCTGCCTTATCTGTTATACTAAATGAATCATTGTTTTCTTTATTCTGTGAAAGAGATGCTTCACTGGAATCTTTATTATCTATATTTATATTTTCATAACTTTTATCAGAAATGTTTTTTATACCTTTTAAATAAATCAACCTAATTAAAAACATTTCCATTGACAGATGTTGATTGGAAACTATATCTAGTTCTTCTAATGTTTTTATGGTGAATTGCCAAAATAATATTAAAGTTTCATTTTTAATATTTTTTGAGATTTCTTTGATTTTACTAAACTCTTCATCATTTAACAAAAAATTTGTACCATCAACATTTAAGGAATTTATGTTCTTAAAATAATACAAAAGTTCTAAAAAATCATTTATGAAAGTTTTAGGTTCAACTCCTTGATTGTAGATTTCTCTATAGATATTTAAAACTTCTTTTTCTTTTGCTTCAAATATAGATTGAAACATAATAATCAATTGTGATTTATCAAAATAACCAAATATTTTTTGAGCAGCTGGTAAATTTAGCTCCTTATCTTTATCCAATGTAATTAGAGCCCTATCAAGTAATGACAAGGCATCTCTAACAGATCCTTCTGAAATTTTAACAATTAGTTTAAGAGCATCATCGGACACATTCCCATTTTCTTTATCCTTAATCTTTTTTACAAAATCAAACAATTCTACTGACTTAATTCTAGATAGATCAAATCTTTGACAACGTGATACTACTGTAATAGGAATTTTTTTTATCTCTGTTGTTGCAAAAATAAATTTTAAATACCCAGGTGGTTCTTCTAAGGTTTTTAAAAGAGCATTAAATGCTTGTTTACTAAGCATGTGAACTTCATCAATTATAAATATCTTATATTTAGCAGTTGTTGGTCCATATCTTGAAAATTCAATAAGATCTCTTATGTCATCTACACCTGTTTTACTTGCAGCATCCATTTCCAATACATCAATATGATTTGAATTTGAAATGGCATCACAATTTTCACAAAATCTCTCTTTGCAGAGATTGTCAATTCCATTTGAGCAGTTTAAGGATTTAGCAACTATTCTTGCTGTAGTAGTTTTCCCAACACCTCTAATTCCTGTAAAAAGGTAAGCATTTGGTACTTTATTTGCTTTAATCGAATTGAATATTGTTTCTGCAACAACGTCTTGACCTATAAGATCGTCAAATGTTTGAGGTCTATATTTTAAAGCTAAAACTTTTGTATTTTTATTCATTTTTATAAGGAGACTAGAACCTGAAAAATTGTCTCTACGACTGCTTCTGTTAAGATCTGGTCGGGTTCAAGCAACATTCACCTCTAGCCTCCAGTGTTATTATAACAGTAATGTTTTCTAATCTACAAGAAAAGTTTCTAGACTAATTTTCTCTAAATTTATCAGCCTCAAAAACACCTAACACGTGAAAATCTTGACAATGAAGCCCTAATTCTTCTAAAGATTTTTGAACTTTTGGATCTTCTATGTGGCCATCTAGATCACACAAGAAAAAATATGTTTTAAATGAATTTTGTTCTGGGTAACTTTGAAGCTTTGTTAAATTTATACCATTGATTGCAAATCCACCTAGTGACTGATAAAGGGCTGCAGGCTTGCTCTTTAATTTAAATAAAAAAGATGTTATGTATTTTTTTTTTCCAAAATCTGGTTGCACAACTTCTTTTCCCATAACTAAAAATCGAGTTGTATTACTATTTTCATTTTCAATGTTGGGTACAAGTATTTTAAGTTTATAGGTCTTAGCACTTAATGAAGAGGCTATCGCAGCGTCAGTTTTAATCTTATTTTTGGAAATTGTTTTTGCAGAACCTGCTGTATCTGCTCTAATATGTTCAACTAAGTTATTTTTCTTTATAAAATTTGAGCACTGAGATAAAGCTTGGGCATGGGAAAAAACATTTTTTATATCACTTATACTACTTCCAAGTTGTCCTAATAAATTATGTTCAATTTTTAAAAAATGTTCTGCATATATATTTAGTCTGTATTTGAAGATTAAATATTCTATTCCAATATTTCCAGTAATACGATTTGACTCAGGTATTACTATTTTTGAGTTTTTTTCTAACGATGCTTTTAAAAAACATTCATCAAAAGTTTTGCAAGGTATAATTTCTGCATTAGGTTCGACTTCAAGTGCCGCTATATGAGAATATGCACCAAAAGTTCCCTGAAAATAAATTTTATTCATCTTGTGTTTTATATTCCATAATCTTTTTTATAGCTAGATAATCTTCCTCTGTATCAACTCCTATAGGAGATGAATTTGCTAAGGCTACATTTATTTTTAATCTATTATCTAAAGCTCTTAATTGTTCTAACTTATTTTTTTTCTCCCTATGTGTTTGATCCAATTTAACAAATTTTTCTAATGTGTTAACTCTATATGAGTAGATACCAATATGATGGTACATATTTTTATTATCTGTTAACAAGTTCTCTCTGGTAAAATTTAATGCTATTGGAAAATTATTTTTCTCTAGCTTATTTTTTGTAATAACTTTAACTGTATTTTTATCATTAAGAATTTTACCATGTCGAATTATTGCAGCTAGTGTTCCTATCTCTGACTCACTATTGATCATTAAGTTATTTAGATTAATAACATCATCTTTATCAATATTTGGTTCGTCTCCTTGTAAATTTAAAATGTAGTCAATATTTTTTACATCAAGTTTTTTGTACGCTTCAAAAATTCTATCTGTGCCAGTTTTATGGTCATTTCTAGTTAAAATTGCCTCACCTCCATTTTTTAATACGTCTTCCAGTATTTCTTGATCTTCTGTTGCAACAACAACTTTACCAATATTTGCCTCTTCAGCTCTTTTAACAACGTGAGATACAATTGATAGATTATTAATTTTTAAAAGTGGTTTACCTGGCAATCTCGTTGCCGCCATTCTTGAAGGGATTAATATTAATGTTTTAGCCATTTTAAATTATCAACTCTATGCGTCTAACAGACACAAATTTAAATATTAAAAATTAAGTAATTCTTTAATTATCATGTTATATGTCGAAAATAATAATATTAAAATGGATTCGTTTGAACTAAATAAAATCATTGCTGCAATTTTGATGGTTGCGTTACTTGTAATTGGTTTGGGGAAAGTTGCAGATGTTGCTTTTCACGTAAAAAAGCCAAAAAAACCTGGATACAAAATTGAAGTCGAAGTTAAATTAGCATCTAACATATCTAAAACTTCAGAGATTGAAGAAAAAATTGATATAGTGGCTTTAATGGCTCAGGGTGATCTAACTAGCGGTCAAAAAATTTTTAAAAAATGTGCAGCATGCCACTCAATCAATAAAGGTGGTAAAAATAAGATTGGCCCTGCTCTTTATAATGTAGTTGGAAGAAAAGTTGGCGATGTAAGAGATTATAAATATTCTAAAGCTTTAGCTTCATACGGTAAAGAATGGACTTTTGAAGAATTAAATGGGTTTTTAATAAAACCAGCCACTTATTTAAAGGGAACAAAAATGTCTTATGCTGGTTTAAGAAAAGAAACTGACAGAGCTTCTGTAATTAAATATTTAAATCAAAATAGTGATAATCCTAAACCACTACCTTAGTTCCCCGAACGAATATAATAAAATACTTTTTTGAACATGCACTCTATTCGACGCTTGTTGCCATACCTTTGAATTTTTTCCTAAAAAAACTTCATTTGAAACCTCTGCGCCTCTTGGCAAACAGTGTAAAAAAATTACATCCTTTTTAGCAAAACTCATTAATTTAGAGTTAATTTGAAAATCCTTAAAGTCTCTAATCTTTTTAGCTTTATTAACTTTATCGTTTAAGGAAACAACTTTATCTGAAAAAACTACATCAGCATTTGTGACAGCTTTCTTGGCATTATTAAAAATGGTAATTTTTCCTTTATTTTTTTTTGCCCAATTTAATATAAATTTTTGAGGTGTATAATTTTTAGGGCAACCAATATTTAGTTTAAAAGAAAATTTAACTGATGCTGCAATTAGACTATTAAGAACATTATTTGAATCACCAATCCAGCAAATATTCAATTTAGAGATGGGTTTTTTCTTAATTTCTTCAACAGTAAAAACATCTGATAAAACTTGTGTTGGGTGAGAAGACGGACTCAATCCATTGATAATTGGTATTGTTAAATACTTTCTAAATTCCCCAAGTTTTTCATCACTATTAGTTCTCAACATAAATCCATCACCATAAGTTGATAGAATTTTTGCTGTATCTGCTAAGCTCTCTCCACCTCTTCCAAGATGCAATTCATTGGCTCTAAGAGTGATGGTCCCCCCGCCTAATTGTTTTATTGCAAGGTAAAAACTCAGCCTTGTCCTTAGACTTGATTTTTCAAACATTTGAATTAGCAACTTTCCCTTTAAAGGAATGTCTTTATCCATATCAAGAGCCTTAAATTTTTTTCTTTTTGCTTTTCTTTTTTTTGCATCTTGTATTATTTTTCTAAGATCTGATGTGGGTATATCTTTAAGGTTAATAAAATGTTTCATTTTTATTTAAGGTTTAAACAAACCTTTTTGATAGTCTTTATAGCTAAATCAATCTCTTTTTTTTTAACATTAAGTGGAGGTAATATTCTTATAACATTTTCTGCAGCTCTAATTGTTAATAGATTGTTATTCATTAACTTTTGAATAAACTTAGTCTGATCACCATGTAATTGTAATCCTATTAACAAACCAACTCCTCTCACCTCTTTAATAACCTTGGGAAACTCAATCTTTAATCTGCCTAACTCTGAATAAAAATATTTTGACAATTTTTTTACGTTCGAAAGAAACCCTTTTTTTAGTATTTGATCTAAAACGGCATTTCCTACTGACATTGCTAGAGGATTACCACCAAATGTTGAGCCATGAGTTCCCACAACCATTCCTGCAGCAACTTTTTTATTCATCAAAACAGCTCCAAGTGGAAAACCTCCACCTATGCCCTTTGCTATTGGTACAATATCTGGTTTAATTTTTGCAGCCTCAAAGGCGAAAAAATTTCCTGATCTTCCTACTCCACATTGCACTTCATCCAAAATTAATAATATTTTTTTCTTATTGCATATTTTTCTTAATCCTTTTAAACACCAATTTGGTATAACTTTAATGCCACCTTCTCCCATTACAGTTTCAACCATAATGGCTGCCGTTCTATTAGTTATGGAATTTTTTAATATTTTATGGTTTCCAAACTCAAAGTGATCGAATCCATCAACTTTTGGCCCAAAACCTTCTGTCATTTTTTTTGATCCACTTGCATAAATTGTAGCTAGTGTTCTTCCATGAAATGAGTTTTTAACACAAAGAATTCTATTTTTTTTTGGTTGTCCTATTGAATAAAAATATCTTCTAGCCACTTTAATTGCTGCTTCGGTCGCTTCTGCTCCACTATTTTGAAAAATCACATTGTCCGCAAAAGTTTCTTTGGTTAATCTTTTAGCTAATCTCTCACTCTCAGGGATTATAAATGCATTTGATACATGCCAAAGCTTTTTTGATTGTTTGTTGATTGCTTTTACTAAATATGGATTAGCATGACCAAGTGAATTTACCGCTATACCTTGAACAAAGTCTAAATATTTTTTTCCATTAGTTGCATATAGAAAGCTTCCCTTCCCACTTTTAAATGAAATTTTTTTTCTATTATAATTATTTGCTAGAGCGCTCATAAGTTATGACTTAATTTTGTAACCTTTCTTATAAAGATAAAAAGCAAAATACCACATTATAAAACTCAGTAATATTAAGTATATTAATCCCACACCTATTGATCCATCTGAATTTCCTAAAAAACCATATCTAAAACCATCAATCATATAAAAAAATGGATTCAAATGACTTATGGTTTGAAAAAATATTGGCAATTTGTCTATAGAGTAAAACACACCAGATAAAAAACTTAGTGGTGTAATAATAAAATTAGTGACTGTAGCTGTATGATCAAATTTTTCTGCCCAAAGACCAGTAATAAATCCTAGGCTGCCTAAAATAAAAGCACTTAAAAATCCAAAGATAAAAATATAAAAAATATTATTTATAGGTATTTCTACTATTAGAGAAAAAACACCAATTGAAATAAGTGCAATTAAAAAACTTCTTGTAAGAGCTGCCAATATAATTGCCATTGTGACCTCAAGTGCTGATAAGGGTGCATAAAGCATATCAACAATATTTCCTTGAATTTTTCCTATCATTAATGAAGACACAGAATGACTAAAAGACTGAGTTAGTATGCTCATTGCAATTAAACCTGGTGCTAAAAAACTTATAAAAGAGTGACCGAGCACCTCTCCTTTATTATTTCCCAAAGCTAGAGACAATACAGACAAAAACAATAAGCTTGATACAAGCGGAGATAGTAAGGTTTGCTGCCAAACTGTTATGAATCTATTACACTCCTTAATCCATAGGCTTTTAAAACCAATCCAATTTACAAAGCCAAATTTTCTGACACCCATTTGATATTTTTTATCTAATTCAACCATAAGTAATCATTTATAAATTCTTAATTATTTGTGTACAAAACAAAATTATATATTGTTTTTTTTTTTTAACTGTGTGTTCTGTATATAGTTATAAAAATTAATTAACATACTAAATATAGATTATGAGCTGGAATGAAGAAAAAGTAACAAAATTAAAAGAGCTTTGGGGTAAAGGAAATACAGCAAGTCAAATTGCAGAAATTATTGGTGGACTGAGCAGGAACGCTGTTATTGGTAAAGCCCACAGATTAAATTTGTCTAAAAAAATTAAAGGAAGAAGTCCTAGTTCAGGTCAGAACTATCAAGGTAGCACAGAAGAAAATAATTTAAAACAAAAACAAGGAAGAAAAAATAAATTTAAATCTTTAATTATTGAAAAAGATTTTGAACCAGAAAATCCCAAAAAATTAGAAGAGCTTGATGAAAGTTTGTGCAAATGGCCTATCGGACACCCTGAAGAAGAGGCATTTTATTTTTGTGGAAGATCATCTTTAAAAGATTTTTCGTATTGCAAACTTCACTTACTTTATGCCTACCAACCAAAAGGTAGAAAAGAAGAGCCAGCTGATAAAGATGAAGAAGTTCCTCAGTATATAGATAAAAAAATTAACACTTCTTAAAAGTATTGAGTCTAGAACTAATTATTTTTTTTCCCATTAAAACCTTTAATAATAGATTTGATAATCAAATATGCTAAAAATGCAAAAATCAAAAATATTAAAATATAAATAATATTAACAGCCATAACATAACTATATAACTTTAATTCTAGATTTCTATTAAGAATTAACTGTATTATATTTTTTTGTTGAAAACTGTCCACCTTCTCGCCACATATAAGAATACTTTTTGACTTCTTCTTTAAATATTTTATTGCTAGGAACTCCTATCTCAAAGTTCGTTTGATACTTTTTTGAAGAAACATTATCATATTTTAAAAGTTTAAGTTGATCTAAAGTCAGTAACGGTTTGGGGAAAAGTTGAAATAGTTTTGCTGACATCTTTGCTATAAAAAAAGGGAAAGAAATTAAAATTCTTTTTTTATTAATAAGCTTAAGTAGTGTTTTTAAAATTTCTTTTAATGAAATAGTTTCAGGACCAACACATTCAATTATTTTAGAATGTGTATTGTTTGAAATAACATAATAAATAACATCTGTTAAATCAGAGCAGTGGATTGGAGTAAATTTTGTACCCCCACCATAATAAAGAGGAAATAATGGAAGTTTGCTTAATAAAGTCATAAAATTTGTAGTGAAGTTATCATCCACAGAATAAACTACAGATGGTCTTAATATTGTAGCTAAAGGAAAATTTGTTTGAATATTTTTCTCACCTTCTAATTTACTTTTTGCATATTCTGAATCAGTTGCATCATCAATTCCTAGTGCAGACAAATGAATAAACTGTTTAACCTTGTACTCATCGCAAAGTTTCGCCAAAATAGATGGAAAAATGGAATGAATATTTTTAAAAGTACTACCCTTCCCAGTTTCGTATAGGATACCAATTAAATTGATACATATATCAGTTTTAGTAAAAAGTTTTCTAATCTCATCCTCATTATAAATATTACATTCCACAACATCAATATAGCCTGCATTAGCTTGCGTTTTTATTATGTAGCCTTTTTGATGAAGGTTTCTAGTCACTACAGTAACTTTATAATTATTTTTAGTAAGCTTTCTAAGTAAATGACGACCAATTTGGCCACTGCCTCCAAAAATTAGACAATTTTTTGGTTTCATATATATATAATTAAAAAATGAATATTGATATTAAACTTCACAAAGAAGATCTACCAGATGATTTGGACTTAGGCAATATTATAGCTGTTGATGGAGAGTTTATGGGTCTTAATGTCAGGCGAGACCCCTTGTGTCTTATTCAAATATCTAGTGGAAAATCTGATGCACACATCATTCAACTAGATAGATCAACTTACAATGCACCAAATTTAAATAAACTTCTTTCAAATGAAAAAATAACAAAAATATTTCATTATGGCAGGGCTGATATGGCTCATATTCAATACTATCTAAAGATAGAAACAAAAAACATTCTAGACACTAAAATTGCTTCTAAGTTAGCAAGATCTTACTCTGATAGTCATTCACTTAAAACTTTAATAAAAGAATTTATCAATATAGATGTAAGCAAGCAATTCCAGAGTTCAGACTTTGGTGGGGAGTTAACACCTGCACAGCTTAAATATTGTGCTAATGATGTTGTTTATTTACACAAAATACATGAAGGGTTAAATAGTATCCTCATAAGAGAGGGAAGGATTAATCTTTATGCAGATTGTTTAAAATTTCTAAAAACTAGAGTTGATCTTGATCTAGCCTTATTTAAAGATGATATATGGGCTCATTAAATGAAAAAAAATGATTATAAAAAAATTGCAAAAAATGTAATTGATTTAGAAATAAAAGCCTTAACACAATTAAAAAATTCTATAGGCAGATCTTTTAATGAGGCTGTTGAAGCAATTACAAAATGTCAATCAAAGGTGATATTGTGTGGTGTTGGAAAAAGTGGTCTTATAGCTGCTAAAATTTCTGCAACTTTATCTTCTGTTGGTACAGCATCGTTTTCTCTTTCAGCTAATGACTGTTCACATGGAGATCTAGGTAGTATTTCAAAAAAAGATATTTTAATACTAATAAGCTATTCTGGTACAACAGAAGAATTAAAAAATATTATCAAGTATGCCAATAGAAACAAAATTTTACTAATTGGTATAATGTCAAAAAAAAATTCAATTTTATATAAAGCTTCTGATATCAAATTATTAATCCCAGAAGTAACAGAGGCTGGCCTTGGAATTGTGCCAACTTCAAGTACTATTAGTCAGTTAAGTATTGGAGATGCCTTAGCTGTAGCTACATTAAATAAAAAAAATATTAGTAAAAAAGATTTTAAAAATTATCATCCTTCGGGTAACCTTGGAGCAAAACTAAGAACTGTTGATGAACTAATGATTGTAGGTGATAAAATTCCATTTGTTAATGAAAGTACTAGGATGAAAAAAGCTTTTCAGATTATTTCAAATAAAAAACTAGGGATTTTAGTTGTTCAAGATAATAAAAAGAATACAAAAGGTATCATCACCGATGGTCAAATAAGAAGATTTAATAGCATGAATACCAACCTGCAGGATTTGACTGTTAAAAAAGTGATGACCATAAATCCAATTAGTGTTAATCAAGATACACTTGCAGAAAAGGCTTTGGCTATCATGAATTCAAAAAAAATTACCTCATTATGTGTTCATAATCAAAAGAACAAAAGAAAGACTATTGGCATTTTGCACATACACACAATATTACAGTCAAATATTCAATAAATGAACAAAAAAATAATACTTCAAATTATTCTTTTTTTAATTTTATCATTTATAATTTTTTTTTTTTACTATGAATATTTTTTTTTAAAAAAAGAAATAATAAATTTAACTAGACAAAATCAAGACGTTAAAGTTTCTGACTCTAAAAATAATTTAATAAAAGATCTTGAGTATTTATCAACAGATAAAAGTGGTAATAAATATTTAATTACTGCTAAATATGGAGAGATTAGTAGCACTAATGATAGTGTTATCTTAATGACAAGTGTTATTGCTCAAATAGATTTTTTTGAAAGAGACACAGTTTATCTAACTTCAGATTTTGCTAAATATAACAGCTTAAACCTTAACACAAATTTTAATAAAAATGTAATTTTGAAGTACACAGAACATAAAATTACTTCAGAAAATTTAGATTTGTCTTTTGAGGAAAACTTTGCTTGGGTCTACAACAATATTGTGTATAAAAGTCCTGTTAATCAGCTATTTGCTGATAGACTGGAGATTGATTTACTAACAAAAGATTCTAAAGTATTTATGTATAATGATAAAAAAATTAAAATTATTGGAAAATAAGTATGGCAATAATAAAAAAATTTAGAATTAAATCTTTCAAACAAAATAAGCCTTTAATTAAATTAGAAAAAATATCTTTGTCATTTGGTAAAAGACAGATTTTAGAAAATATCAGTTTTGATATTAATAAAGGTGAAATCTTGGGCATGCTTGGTCCTAATGGGGTTGGTAAATCAACAATTTTTAATTTAATCACTGGCCTAATAAAACCAAACTACGGATCAATAATTATTGATGGTGAAAACGTTCTAAACTACCCAATTTCTGAAAGAACAACAAAATTTAAAATAGGTTATGTCCCCCAGTATGGTGGGTATTTTCATGACTTAACTTTAATAGAGAATCTAAGGGCTGTTAGTGAAATTTTAATTAAAAATAAAAATGATAGAAATTTTAAGATTGAAGAGCTCATCTCTAAATTTGAACTTGATCCTATATTGAATGTGCAAGCAAAATTTTTGTCTGGCGGACAAAAAAAAAAATTAGTAATTGCATTAGCACTAATGGGAAATCCTAAAGTTTTACTACTAGATGAATGTTTTGCAGCTCTTGATGTGCTAACAATTAAGATGTTGCAAGAATTAATTGTTAATCTACAAACTGAGAAAAACATTAGCATTTGCATTTGTGACCACCAAGCAAGGGACCTTCTATCTTGTGTTGATGTAGCGATAATTTTATCAAATTGTAAGATTGTTTCAAAAGGAACTCCATCTGAATTGATTAATGATACTAAAGCAAAAAAAGCCTACTTTGGTGACTCTTTTAAATTCAATTAATAAATGTCTGGCGCCCTACTTATTAAAGATAAAATAAATAAATTTAATAAAAAAATTAAAGTTACTGGAGATAAAAGTTTAAGTATTAGGTGGGTTTTATTAGCATCTCAGGCAACAGGGAAATCTAAAGCTCATAATCTCTTGATGTCTGAAGATGTTCTTGCTGCAATAGATTCTATAAAAAGATTAGGAATAAAAGTTAAGATGTATAAAAATTATTGTGAAATTTTTGGAAATGGAATTAATGGCTTCAACTTCAAAAAAAACTTGACAATAAATGCAAAAAATTCTGGGACACTCGGAAGGCTGATATTGGGTTTACTAATTAAATCACCTCAAAAAATAAAATTAGTTGGTGATAAGAGTCTATCTAAAAGAGATTTTTCAAGAGTAACTAAGCCTTTAAATAAATTTGGAGCAAAATTTTACTATAAGAAAAAGAATAAACTGCCTCTATCAATCCTAGGATCAAAATCAGTGAAGGGTATTAAATATTTAGAAAACAAAGGTTCTGCTCAATGTAAAAGTACTGTTATGCTTGCTTCTTTAAATTCCTCAGGAATAACTTCGATAAAAGCTAAAAAATCAAGAAACCATACTGAATTACTTTTTAAATATTTAAAGATAAACATCAGAGTAAAGAAAACTAAAAAATATGATTTTATAGATATTAAAAGACCTAAAAAAATTCCAGCATTTAACTATCAAATTCCTGGTGACATAAGCTCAAGCGCTTTTTTCATTGCATTAACAACTTTAACTAATAACTCAAAATTATTAATCCAAAATGTAAATATCAATCCTTCAAGGATAGGTATTATAACAATCTTAAAAAAGATGGGTGCCAAGATATTATTAAAAAATAAAAAAAATTATAGGGGTGAAAAAATTGCAGATATTCTTGTAAAAAGCTCTAAAAATCTCAAAGCTATAAACTGTTCTTCAGAATTAAACAGTAGTGCTATAGATGAGTTTTTAATTATTTTTTTGATAGCTTCAAGAGCAAAGGGAATTTCTTACTTTAAAGATATTGCTGAACTTAATCAAAAAGAGAGTCCAAGATTAGACTGGGGTTCCAAAATTTTAAACTTGATGGGTGTTAGAACGGAATTAACTAAGGACTCAATTAAAATATATGGACAACCAAATTTAGAAATTACAAAACCAATAATTATTAAAGATTATTTAAAAGATCATAGAGTTTTTATGATGAGCACAATTGCTGCTTTAACATGTGGTGGTAAATGGAAAATTCATGATAGAGACTCTATCAACACTTCCTTTCCAACTTTTCTTAAGATAATCCGAAAGATAAGTGAAAAATAATTATGAAATTAGCTTATAAAATTAAAGTAGCAATAGACTCGCCTGCCGCCGCAGGTGCTGGAACTCAAGCTAAATTGATCTCTAAGCACTTTAATTTATTTTATTTGGACACCGGTAAAATTTATAGATTAATTGCATACTTCAAACTTACACAACCTAGAAAATATAGTCATACTTTGATAAAAGATAAAATGAAAAAATTAAGCCTGAAGAGTTTACAAAATAAAGAATTACTGTCTGATAAGGTTGGTACAATGGCCTCCACAATAGCACGAGATAAAAAAATTAGAAAACTTGTTCACGCATTTCAAGTTAAATGCGCTTATCATCCTCCTAAAAAATATAACGGCTCTTGTTTAGACGGACGAGATATAACTTACAAAATAATTCCTGATGCTGATTTTAAATTTTTTATTACTGCTAATACCAAAACTAGAGCCATGAGGAGGTATAAGGAGTTAAAAGATTTAAAAGATAAAATATCCTTAAAAAATGTCCTAAAAAGCATTAAAAAACGTGATAAAAACGATTATAATAGAAAAATATCACCTCTGATGAGAACTAAAGATTCGATCTTGATTAATACAACAAATTTAACTAAAAGATCATGTTTTTTAAAAATTAAACAAATTATGAATAGGAAACTAAAAACTTAATGGAAATTTATAAAGACCTTTCAAACCCAGCATCTAAAGAGTTTGAACAATTATTAAACTCACAGTTTACAAAAACAGCAAACCTTGAAGAGGGAAAAATTATTACAGGTGTTGTGAATAAAGTAACTGATAACTTTGTATTCTTAGAGGTACCAGGTTTAAAGTCTGAACCTATTCTAGATATTAATGAATTAAAAAGCATGGGTATGCTTGACAAAGCAAAAATTGGTGAAAAGATTTCTGTACTTCTTGAGAGACTAGAAGACAAAAAAGGTGAAGTATTGGTTTCCGCTTCTAAAGCTCAAAAAATTCAAGGATGGGATAAGCTAGTTGAAGCCTATGAAAAAAATGAACCTATTATGGGTAAAATTACTGGTCGTGTTAAAGGAGGGTGTATCGTAGAGCATATCGATACAGGTTCTTTAATGTTTTTACCAGGATCTCAAATTTCTGATAAACCTTTGAAAGACATAAGTCATCTAATGAATGAGCCTCAAAAATTTGCTCTTATTAAATTAGATAAAGTTAGGGGTAATGCATGCGTTTCTAGAAGAGAAATTATCTCATCATTTAAAAAAGAAGACAAAATTAAGATTGTAGAAAAATTTAAAGTTGGAGATATAATTAAAGGAGCTGAAGTTAAAGGTTATAGCTCTTTTGGTTGTTTCTTTAGTGCTAATGGCGAGCTTGATGTCCTGGTACATTTACAAGAAATATCTTATTCACGTGTTAATCACCCAGATGAAGTTTTTACAATTGGTGAAAAACATGATCTTTTAGTTATTTCAGTGGACAAAGAAAAACTGCAAGTTGGTTGTTCTGTTAAGCAACTTTCTCCAGATCCTTTTGAAAATATTTCAAACTATGAATTGAATAAAGTTTATAAAGTTAAGGTTGTTAAATTAATGGATTTTGGTGCTTTCTGTGAACTTGAAAAGGGACTATCAACTTTACTACACTCAAGTGAATTAAGTTGGACTAAAAAAAACCTCTCAGCTAAAAAAATGTTTGCAGTAGGTGACGAAATTGACTGTATAATTACTGAGATTGATAAAGAAAAAAGAAGAGTTGCAATCTCTCACCGCTTGACAACAGAAAATCCATTTGAAATTTTTGAAAAAAAATATCCAATTGGCTCCAATGTTGAGGGTGAAGTTGTTAGTAAAAATGAATACTCTCTTTTCTTAAAAATTGAAGAACTAGATATTGATGCTTTTTTACATTGTAATGACCTTACTTATCTTACTAATGCAGAAGAAGAGTTAGCTAAATATAAAATTGGTGATAAGTTCAAAGTTAAAGTTTTAGAAGTTAAAGCAGTAGAACAAAAAGTGAGAGTTGGTTTACGTCAAACTCAACCAGATCCATTTGATTGGTTTAATGGTAAAAAAGTTAAAGAAACAATTACTGTCAAAATTATTTCAACTGATAATAAGGGTTTAGTTGTTAGGCCTGAAGGTTGTGAAATGGACTTTGTTATCAAAAAGTCTGCAATTGCCATCAATGCAGCCGATGCTAGACCCGCAAGGTTTACAGGTGGAGAAAGAATTGACTGTGCTATAGCTGAATTAGATCTAAGTAAAAGAAAAGCTACATTAAGTATTAAATTATTGGAAGAAATAGATAAAAAGGAAGCCTTAGATAAGTATGGTACTGAAGGCTCTGGAAAAAATTTACCCTTTTCTTCTTTATCAGAAGACTTGGAAAAAAAGAAAAAAGAAGACGAATAAAAATTGGCAATTGTTAAATCAAAACTACTAAAACAATTAGCTAGCAACTATCCAAATTTTTTAAAAAAAGATCTTAAAAAATTTACCAATATTATCTTAATTGAAATAAAACAAGCACTCAAACGTGGAGATCGCGTTGAGTTAAGAGGGTTTGGTATTTTTTCAACTAACACTCAGAAAGCAAGAGTATCTCATAATCCTAAGACTCTTGAAAAAGTGAATACACCTGAAAAGAAAACTATTCACTTTAAAATGGCAAAGGAAATGTTTAAAAAACTAAATAATGACGAATAAAAAAATCTTTGTAGCCTGTGACGTCTCCAGTCAAAAAGAAATACTGGATTTGCTAGAATTGATTCATGAAGATATTTCAGGAATAAAAATTGGTTTACAATATATAACTCAAAGAAGTCCTCAGGAAATAAGAGAACTTTCAAAATTTAAAAAACCTATTTTTTATGATGGAAAATTCTTTGATATCAAAAATACATTAATAGAGTCAATAAAATCACTTAAAAATTTAAATGTGAATTATGCAACAGTTCACTTACTTAATGGCTTAGATGCTCTTAAGGCAGCTAACGAAGTGGCAGGAAAAATTAACTTAAAATTATTAGGAGTTTCAATATTAACAAGCCTTGGAGATAAAGATTTAAAAAGCTTAGGATTTAATGATAAGGTCGAAGCACAAGTGAAAAGATTAATTAAGATTGCATTAGATGCAAACTTACATGGTGTTATCTGTAGTCCATTAGAGATAAAAATGATTAAAGAGATCGCCCCCAAACTTAAATGTTTTACGCCCGGTATTAGAATGGGGCATGATAAAGATGATCAAAAAAGAACTATGAGCCCTAATGAAGCCATTAAGGAAGGTAGTGATTGTTTGATAATTGGTCGACCTATTACTAAAGGTGATCCAAAGGTAAATATTAAAAATATACTTTTATCTATAAAATAGATGAAAATAAAAATTTGTGGAATATCTGATTCAAAAACTTTACAGTTTCTAACAACGCACCCTCATCCTCCAGAATATATAGGTTTTATTGTTAATTATTCAAAATCAAAAAGATTTGTTAAACTTGATAAACTTAAAAATATTTTAAAAATAGATAAAAAAAAATCAAAGTATGTTGCTGTACTCGTTAATCCTAATGAAGGTATTTTAGAAAAAATAAAATATTTACCTTTTGATTATTACCAAATTTATGACTGTTCTTCAGATGAAATAAAAATTATTAAAGAAAAATACCAAAAAAAAATTATTGTAGCCATCACTGTCAAAGATCAAAATGATGTTATTAAATTTATGGAATACAACGAGCTTGCTGACATAGTATTATTTGACAGTAAGGGTTATGAGAAAAGCTTGTCTTTTGATCATCAATTAATCAGAAACCTTAAAATGGATAAAGAATTAATGTTGGCTGGGAATATTCAAATAGAGGATAATCTTCAAAATTATAAAGAAATAGCCGACACTATAGATATTTCTGGAGGTCTAGAAACATCTGGATTAAAAGATATTTCAAAAATTAATATTTTTTTAAAAAAAATTAAACAAATTAATAATGAAACTTAAAAAAAAAATTCCCTTGATTGATCAACATGACAAGAGTGGATTTTGGGGTGGAAAATTTGGTGGTAATTTCATTCCAGAAACCTTAAAAAAACCTGTTGAAGATCTAACTATTCTTTTTGAAAAACTTAGATTTGACAAAAAATTTCTCAAACAAAGAGATTATTATTTTAAAAACTACGTAGGTTCACCTACCTCATTTACAAAACTTCAAAATCTATCTGACCATCTAGGTGGTGCTCAGATATATGCCAAAATGGTGTCTGAGGCTAACGGAGGTGCTCATAAAATCTATAATGCGACTGTCCATTGTCTTATTGCTAAAAAAGCTGGTAAAAAATATGTCGTAGGTGATACTGGTGCTGGTTATGCTGGCAAGATGCTAAGTATGGCCGCTAAGAAATTTGGACTTAAGTGTAAAATATTTATGGGAGCAAAAGACATTAAAAGACAAAAACCGAATGTTGATGCAATGAAAAAAAATGGTGCTAAAGTTATACCTGTCTATTCTGGAAGCCAAACACTTGTTGATGCTGTTAGTGAGTGTATGAGGTACTGGGTTTCTAACTGTGATAAAACTCATTTATGTGTTGGCTCTACAGTTGGTCCGAATATATTTGTTAAAATTTGTGGCTGGAGTACAGCTCAAATTTCAAAAGAGTTAAAAATTCAAATCCAATCTGAGTTTAAAAAGATTCCCAAAAGAATTAAGCTCATTAACTGTGTAGGTGGTGGAAGTTCAGCTTATGGTTTTTGGAGTGAATTTATGGACTATGATAAAAAACAAGTTGAATTAATTGGTGTTGAGGCTGGAGGACCAAAAAATTCTAAGCTACATGCGGCGCCTTTAACAAATGGTGCTAAACTTGGAATTTTACACGGATCACTAGCTTATTGTTGTCAAGACTCTGAGGGACAAATTAATAAAACAGAGTCTATAAGTGCAGGACTTGATTATCCTTCAATCTCCCCCATGCACTGCTTCTTGAAAGATACAAAAAGAGCAAGATATACATCTGCTACTGATGAAGAAGCATTAAATGCTTATAAACTAGTCACAAAACTTGAAAAAATAAATCCAAGTTTAGAACCGTGTCATGCTTTTGCTGAAGTGATAAAAATTGCTCCCAAATTAAACAAAGACACAATAGTCATAGTAAACTCTTGTGGTGATGCCAAAAAAGATCGAGATATTTTAAAAGCAAGATTGGGTAAGATTAACTAAGATGTCATTAATAAATTCAGCATTTAAAAAAGCTAAAATTGAAAAAAGACCTGCTTTACTCACTTACACAGTTGCAGGTGATAATAATAAAAGAAAATCATTAGAAATATTAAAATCAATTGCAAACTACGCTGATATTTGTGAATTAGGCTTTCCTCATAACACTCCAATCGCAGATGGTGGCCAAATTCAATCCAGTTCCCACAGGGCTCTAAAGAATGGTATTAAAATTAAAGATGTTTTTTCAATAGTGAAAGATTTTAAAAAATCTAAACAATCAAAACCTTTAATTTTAATGGGCTACTACAATATGATTTATCAATATGGTGATAATAACTTTATTAATATTTGCAAAAAAGTTGGTGTTGATGGTTTAATTGTTGTTGATTTACCTTACCCTGAAAACAAAGACTTTGCTAAAAAATGTAAGAAAAAGAATATTAGTTTTGTTCAATTAATCTCTCCCACTACATCACCCAATAGAATAAAAAGAATTATTCAAGACTCTCATGATATGGTTTACTATATTAGTATGCTCTCAACAACTGGGGGGGAATTAAAGGTTTTACCGTATAAAATTCTTAAAAATTACAACAAGATTAAAAGTTTAAATAAGCATAAAAACATTGTAATTGGATTTGGAATCACAGAAAAAACTATAGGCTCATTAAAAAAGGCTGATGGGTTAGTGGTCGGTAGCGCTTTATGTAAAGAAATCTCTGATTCTATTAAAAAAAGACTTAATCCTGTCATAAATGTAACTAATATTGTAAAAAGATTGAGAAACAAAATTGCATGAACTGGATTAAAAAAACATTACGTTTTGGTGAAAAAATTAAAAAAATTATTAGGACGAGAGCAACCAAAGCTGATATTGAAAGTAGTGATTGGACTTCTTGCTGTAAAGGCCCAATTCTTAAAAATGATTTAGAGGAAAATCTTTGGGTTTGCCCATCATGTAACAAACATCACAGAATAAGCCCACGTCAAAGATTTGATATTATCTTTGGAAAAAATAACCATGAA